>Ga0206887_10090_pt1 | contig 20793 bp, 12 predicted proteins | sample Alteio_BWOrgHeat_89_FD_153248 | JGI IMG/M metagenome (GOLD analysis project Ga0206887, IMG submission 153248) | Enriched cells from forest soil in Barre Woods Harvard Forest LTER site, Petersham, Massachusetts, United States - Alteio_BWOrgHeat_Nextera3 ...
ATTAGAAAATTATTCACAAGAAAAAATAAATTATAGTTTATTGGACTATGACGATGTCATTGAGAAAGCACTAAAGCTTGTTCAACGTCAAGATGTTAAATCGGAAATAATTAACCGGTTTAATCATGTTTTAATCGATGAGTATCAAGATACAGACTCCGCTCAATATGAAATTGCAAAAGCTCTTACCGGTGATTTTGAACATGAAAATCGTCTAACTGTCGTTGGTGATCCAAAACAGTCTATTTATTCATTCAGGAATGCTGATATAGATATTTATTTTGATACAATAGATAGAATATCTGAAGCACATTCCTCGAATGCACCTGTCATCCTTTCCGAAACCTTTCGTATACTTACTAACCCACTTGTTTTTATCAATAAAATTTCCGAACAATTATTCCAATCTGAGTTAGATGGCAATTTATTTAAGTTTACCCCGCTTATTGAAGGACGCAATGATTCAAAAGACGGCTCCGTTGAAATTATACTGCCCCAATATTTGAAAGATGCAGCAGTCACACCTGAATATGAAAATCCTGAAGAAATAGTTGATAATGGAGTCGCTATTAGTGAAGTTCATTTGTTAGCAAAGAAAATAAAAGAGATTGTTTCAAGTACCTCAGGCAAATACTACATTGTCGAAAAAGATGGAGTGACTCGCCCGCCTAAATTTAATGAAATTGCGATTCTTTTGCGCAGCAGAACGCATCAACAAGAGATTGAAAATGAGCTCCGTAAAAATAATATTCCATTAATAACTTATGGTGGCCGGGGGTTTTACTCACGCGCTGAGATTATTGATATTACGAATTACCTTAGATTTCTAATAAATACTGACGATGATATAGCTTTGACAGGGTTGCTTCGTTCACCGTATTTTGGTTTAAGTGATATTGATATTTATAGATATGCTCCTGAAAGAAATTCTCAAACAAACTTGTGGCAGAGAGTCTCATTATTTTCCGATCAAAATAAAAATGCTTTATTATATCGAGCATGTACTCAGTTGAGTGAGAATATACAATTGGTTGGGAGGGTCAGTACTCAATACCTTCTACAAAAGATCATCGCCGAGTCGGGAATTCTCGGTGTACTTCAATCACTTTCAGGAGGTGAGCAGCAGATCGCAAATATTGAAAAGTATCAACACTTGGCTTTTACTTTTAGTAGAGAGGGGTATAGCGGGACTTTTGATTTTATTGAACGAGTAACTTTGCTAATGGAGCGCGACGAAATGGAGGCGCAGGCTGAACCTCAAAAAGATTTGAATGCCGTGAATCTCATGACGATTCATAATTCCAAAGGGCTTGAATTTCCCATCGTTTTTCTTCCTTTTCTTCATTCAAGTTTACTTAAGAAAGATAGCCGAAATATTGGGACCATCATTGATAAGCAATTAGGAATTGGGATCACTATTCCTGAGCAAGAGAATACTCTTCCAATAGTCGAACTGATAAAAATCAAGTCTAAAGAAATTGAAATTGAAGAAGAAAAAAGGATATTCTACGTAGCTATGACAAGAGTGCGGGATCATTTGATTCTTTCCGCTTCTCCCAAAACGAGTTATGCAAATACAAGAATAGATTGGATATTAAAAGCTCTTGATTTTGATCCATTTCTGTTTGATAATACTTCTATCTTTCTTAAGACAGAAGTTAGTAGGTATCGGATTGAAGATGGTATTCCAACAACCAATTCTGAGTTAATTCGTTTTGAGATTCCAATTATTAGTGAAATCTTTGAAACAGGATTGACGGTCTATGATACCACTAAAGATCCTTTACTTCCAACAGCAAACTTTATTTTGGATGACATTGAACCCTCAGAAAGTATCGGGAGATATAGTCCATCACAGCTACTAACATTCCTTGAATGTCCGACAAAATACTACTTTCGATATTATCTGGGCTTACCGGAAGAAGTTAGACTTCCCTATTACAACGAGCCAGATGCACTTGCGGAGAGTGTGCAGGGTACCCTCTTTGGTCAGCTACTACATAAAGTTCTTGAAAGGTCAAATAGTTTTATTTCAGATTCCGTAGTTGATCTGGGCTTATTAGCGGAGACTTATCATTTGGTTTGTAAGGATCTTCAGGTTTCGGACGAATTAGCCACTACCTTTATCACTCGACTTATTTCAGAAGTTAAAACTGTCGTCTCATCTGAGATAGGAATGTTATCGTTGCGTGCAAAGATATTCCACAATGAACTTCCAGTCCGTTCTAAGCTCCCAAGCGGACAGATTCTTTCAGGAATTATTGATAGATTGTTTCTGGACGACGATGGGATTTGGAATATTATTGATTATAAAACAGATATTCGAGAGAGTTCTCCAAAAAAGAAACGTTATGAATTCCAATTACAATTTTATGCTTTCCTTGTCTCACTTTTTTACGGTCAGTCAACTATCCATGCACATGTAATTTATACACATACAGGTCACTCTCTTTCATTTACTTTTTCTCAAAAAGACTTTGATGGAATTGAAGACAGATTAGAATCCCTTGTATCGGATATTAGATTACAGAAGAAGATAATATCTTTAGATGACATTAATCGAAATTTGTTACACTGCCCAGAGTGTGCTTACTTCAATACCGACTATGGAATTTGCATTGCAGATCTTGGAAAGAGCGTATTTACTGGTCAAAAGGAATTGATGCTAAATTTTTAGTTCACTTTAACGCGACTGATATTCCTGCAAGGTAACCGATTTCAAAGACACTTCGGAGTTCAGGACCATTGTATGCTGTTAGGCACTCCGATAACGGAGCTATCGAAGGGAATCCCCAAATCCGTGCTGAACCGGTCACTCCAATATCAAGTGAGTTACTTAAAAATATCGTGTACCTCACTCTCAAAAAAGCAGAAAGTAAGAGACCGCTCCATGTGTCACAGGATTCAAAAGTTTGCTGGGTACCAGTAGCAATATTTTGAACGTTTGCAGTAGCACTTCCAAATCCATAACCGAGGCTGATTCCAATTCCCAGCCGAAATTCGTCTGTACGGATTAGAGTACGTATTCCTTCAAGTCCAAGAGTTGTCATGGAAAGCCGCTCAGAAATATTGGCATTGTAGGGGATTGCGGATGTATTTGGATAATCACTCCAAAGCCCTTCTCTGGTTCGTTGTTCGCTAACTCTCTCTAATACTACAGAGAGCGATTGAACATAATTTGTAGCTACCTGATAACGTACATTCCAGATAAGAGGCTGCTTAAAAAAATTAGTCCGGTCATTTCCTGAGGCAACAAAAGGTGCCTGTCCGGCATAAGCAAATGAAACTCCTATTTCCCGGTTCGTATGCTGGGCAGCGAGGCTATTAACGAAACTAATGGTTACAATAAAAAAGGTATGGACGCCAAGAAGACAGGATCCATACCTCAATATGCTCTGCAGTATATTTCTGATCAATATACCCTCTTCTTCGGCTGGTACTTTGTTATCGTCGCATCTTTATAATCAAGAGCGATTTTGCCATTTGCGTCTTTTGTCGCAAAAGTATGCTTCAGGAAATTTACATCATCTCTCTCGGTATAATCTTCTCTTGCATGAGCGCCGCGAGATTCTTTACGGGCGATTCCCGAAAGGGTGACAATCTCCGCAGTATCCAAAAGATTGCCAAGTTCAATGGCTTCAAGCACGTCGGTATTGAACTGCATACCTTTGTCATCAATGGATACTTTTTTGAAGCGTTCTTTTAATTCTGCAATTTTATTAATAGCGCGCTGCATTCCCTCTTCATTGCGGAAAATGCCGACATCTTCCATCATCATGTTCTGCATTTCTGTACGGATATCAGAGCAGTTATCACCCTTCGGACGAGCTTTAAGTTCGGCAACGGTATTCTTAGTCCACTCTCCGGCATCATTTGGTATGGGTGCCAAAGTTGCCGTTTTAAGGAACTCTGAAATGGCTTTTCCGCCTCGTCTTCCAAATACGATCAGATCAAGCAGTGAATTTGTCCCCAGACGATTCGCGCCGTGAACACTTACGCAGGCACATTCACCTGCCGCATAGAATCCTACTGTCTTTTCACCTTTCGCATTTTTCAAAACTCGGCCGTCGATGTCAGTTGGAATTCCACCCATTGCATAATGTGCCGTGGGTTGAATAGGCACTCCTTCTTTAGTAGGCTCTACACCAAGATATGTTCTGGCAAATCCTGTTATTTCAGGAAGCTTTTCGTTAATGATTTTAGGATCGAGATGAGTAAGATCGAGATCAACATAAAAAGTACCATCTGACCCCTTAATACCGCGGCCTTCGCGAATCTCCGTAAGGATTGCACGGCTTACCATATCTCGTGGTGCAAGATCTTTTACGGTAGGTGCATAACGCTCCATAAACCGTTCACCATCTTTATTGCGGAGAATGCCACCTTCGCCTCGGGCGGCTTCACTGACTAAAATTCCAAGTTTCCATAAACCGGTCGGATGGAACTGCATGAACTCCATATCCTCAAGAGGAATCCCTTTATTATAGGAAAGAATAAATCCGTCACCTGTTCCGACATGTGCATTCGAAGTAATACGCCATATTCTGCCATCTCCGCCTGTTGCGAACATGACTGCTTTGGCATGAAATGTATTTACTTCACCGGTGAGTATGTCAATTGCAACCACACCTGAACATACTCCATCTTCATAAAGAAGTTCAGTGACAAAATATTCGCTGAAAAAATTAACTTTATTCTTAATACAATTCTCATATAATGTATGAAGCATTACATGCCCTGTTCTGTCAGCCGAATAACAAGCGCGTTTAACAGGTATCCGCTTAGAATCAGGATCATTTCGATCAATTGGTTTTGTATGACCACCAAAGGGGCGCTGTGCTATTTTACCTTCGTCTGTACGTGAGAATGGCATTCCCATGTGTTCAAGCTCGACTATTGCCCGAGGTGCATCATTACACATTACTTCAATAGCATCTTGATCTCCGAGGTAATCGGAGCCTTTAACTGTGTCAAAGGCATGCCACTCCGGATTGTCTTCTTCCAAATTTCCTAAAGCGGCACATACACCGCCTTGTGCTGCTCCCGTATGGGAGCGCAAAGGATGGACTTTTGTCAGAACGGCGCAAGTATAGTTCGAAGGAATTTCTACAGCGGCACGTAATCCTGCTCCACCGGCTCCAACGATTACAACATCAAATGTATGGATCATAAAAATTTGAATTAGAATACAAAAATACGGAAAGTATAGGTTAGTCTTTTATAATGTCCGATTTGAGGGTTTTTGAAAACTACTCCGGTTCTGAGTGAATAACAATCCTTGCCAAATCTGGGTACTTCTTACGAAGATCTTGTTCGATCCCTGAGACAATATCATGCGCTGCAGAGAGAGAAAGATCTTTGTTTAGAACAATAGTTAGTCCAAGCTTCAATTCTTTATATGGTTCTAATTGCATAAGAGTGAGATCATGGACAGATTTTACAGATGAATTTGCGTTTTTTGTGAATGAGATCATATCTTGAGTCAGCTTTGACTCTTTGACTGTGATATCATGAACGACCGTCATTGCATAATCCGGCCTCTCTTCTTCTAGGTGTAGAATGATTTTTGAAATTAACGGAACATGTTCTTTAATACGATTTTCTATTACTTCGCTTTTTGCATGCGCGTCGCCGAGACTGCTTTCAGGTGGAAATTCCAGATGAAGATCTAAAATAACATGACCTGTTTGATCTTTACTTAACTCAATATTGTGAGGTAGTAAACCCTCTTCGGAAATAATTAATTTAATCGTTTCAAAAGTTGATTCATATTTAAGTTTCACGGGAAGTGGGCGTAGGTTTATTTCTGCATTTGGAAATTCGTTTATCAGTTTATTCTTTACATCACTGAGAATATGCTCTACAGAAGCAAATGGCAAAACGCGATTAATTCCTACCGTCGCATCAATGAAAAGATTAGGTCCTGAATGTCTCATACGCAAGCCTTCAAGATCGTGAACACCGGTTGATGTCCTAATAAGAGCTGATACTCGTTCCTGATCTTCGGTATGTTCAAACCGATCGGTAAGGACATCTAAAGCTTGCTTTCCCTGTCTGAGGCTTAATGTTGCGACAAATCCTGAGACGAGCATCGCTGCATAGGAATCAGCGCCCTCAAGATGTAAATATCGTGAAAACAGAAGTCCGATAAAGACTACTGCAACACTCAAACTATCCCCAAAAAAATGTATTGCATCAGTCTGCAATGCCTGGGAGCGTACTTCTTTTCCAACCGTATCAAGTTTTCGCGACCGCCAGAAATCCAAAATGAATGATCCAATAAGGATTATGAAGGTCACATAATCTATGCTGAGACTTATATGAGTTGGATTGAGGAGACGTTGAAGAGCTTCATAAAATATCCAACCAGAAATACCAAGTAGTAATATGCTTTGAAAAAGAGAAGAAAGATTATCGAATTTTCCATGACCATACGGGTGGTCTTTGTCGGCAGGGATCGCGGTGATTTTGATTGCAAAAAGGGTTATCAATACCGAAAGCAGATCAAGTGCCGATTCAGTAGCAAGTGAAATGAGCGCAAGCGAACCCGAAAGCAAACCACCAATAAGTTTTGCCGCAATAAGGATAACAGTAACGAGGATCGATACCCAGGCAACCCGAAGTGTAGTATTCCCTTTTTGTGTCATCAAAATCTGAAAAAGAAGAATTTTTCATTCTTCATCCTACATCCCTCATCCTTTGTTTTGTGCCCGAGGCCGGACTTGAACCGGCACAGCCTTGCGACTACTGCCACCTGAAGACAGCGTGTCTACCATTTCACCACCCGGGCGTTGATTGCGCCGTTTAACAGTTGCATTACAAAGAGGATTCCAAAAGCACCATAGACAATGAATATTTGAAAGCACAGCATATTCAAGTCACAAAAGAAGGTATTGATTTAGAATTATGTTTCTCCATTCTCATGAATCCAATTTGTAATAAGAATTGTTCTAGCAATCCACCCAAGTACTAATTGAAGATCGCTTATCGTGGATTTCTGTAATTCCTACTTAAGATAATTTATGTTACGTTTTAAGGCTGATCGCCGTACCCTTGTGTATATGTTCATCACCACTGTTCTGCTCTTTGTGCAGTGGAATTTGGTATCCTTCAATGTTTTTCTGTATGTTGCGAGCCTTTTCTTTGCGATCTCGGTTGCGGTTATCGCGCATAATCACAATCACTTACCGATGTGGCGTGCAAAATGGCTGAACGTTGCCACTGATTACTGGCTCACACTTTTTTACGGCTTCCCAGCTTTTGGGTGGATTCCTACTCATAACAAAAATCATCACGTTCTCAATAATAAGCCAGGCGACTACACCATCACCTATCGTGTCACGGAAAAGAATCATTTCTTTTCACTTGTGAGCTACCCCTCTATTTCCAGCTTTTACCAGCAGAAGCCAATTCGTGACTACTTGAAAATGCTCTGGAAGACTGACCGGACGGAATTTTATCTCGCATTTCTACAATACTTCGCCCTAGCTGCATTGTATATTGTAGCCTTTTATTTTGATTGGAAAAAAGCGCTGATATTTATAGTGATTCCTCATCAGGTATCTCTTTTCTCTGTCCTGATTTTCAACTACGTCCAGCATGTTCACGCCGATGAAGAATCAGAAATGAATCATTCCAGAAATTTTGTCGGTTTTCTGAACAAAATGCTTTTCAATAATGGCTACCATACTGTTCACCACGAACGCGCAGGTACCCATTGGAGCGAAACTCCCGCAGCCCATAAAAAAGTCGAACACCTCATTGATCCGGTTCTCAACGAACGCGGCTTCTGGGGATATATCATGAAAGCATATTTCCTTGCACCGTTTAATAAGAAATATGCAACTCGCTCCATGAGGCTTGAGCGCATGAGAAAAGCCGGTACCCATAAAACAGCGTAACCTCTTTCAAAGTAGAGATATAGCTTCTAAATATTTAAATAATATTCCCTGCGATTTTTTTCCGGGTTCTTTATGTTATCGCACTCTCATCACTTCTTGCGATGAATCACGTCGTATTTTTGCCATCATTTTATTGCATTTACTAAATGACGACAGATGCTCTTGAGTGGACAACAGAAGATGCTATTTCTACTTATAATGTTGACCGCTGGGGTTTAGGATATTTTTCAGTTAATGATGCCGGTAACGTAACGATCTCACCTTCGCGTGAGCGCGGTGCAACAATTGATATAATGCAAGTCATCAGCGAAACTCCTGATCGCGGATTGAACTTCCCTATCGTATTGCGATTTCAGGATCTTCTCCGTGACCGCGTTGAATGGCTTAACCGTTCCTTCAATGATGCCATTGCCGAAATGAAATATAACGGCAAATACTTAGGAGTTTTTCCGATCAAAGTCAACCAGCTTCGTGAAGTTGTCGAAGAGATAGAAGATGCAGGTCGTCCATTTAATTATGGATTAGAAGCAGGTTCAAAGCCCGAGTTATTCTCAGCACTTGCGATTCATAAGAATCCTGAATCACTGATCATTTGTAACGGATACAAAGATAATGCATTTATCCGTACAGCATTAAACGGTATCCGTCTTGGCAAAAAAGTGATCATGATCGCTGAGAAACTTGAAGAAATAAAGTCTATTCTGCAAAATGCTCGTGAGATAGGAGTTGAACCGTGGATCGGTATTCGCGTTCGGCTTGCAGCAAAATCAAGCGGCATTTGGGCAACATCCGGCGGGGAATCCGCCAAGTTCGGACTTTCGACAATGGACTTAATGGAAGCCGTTGAATATCTTCGTTCGGAAAATGCTATGCATATTCTGAAGATGGTGCATTTTCATATTGGCTCGCAGATACCTGATATTCAATCAATCAAAAAGGCAACCCGCGAAGCAACGAGATATTATGCGAAGCTCAAAAAAATGGGCTTCGAGCAGTTGAATTACCTTGATATTGGCGGTGGATTAGGTGTTGATTATGACGGAAGTCGCTCATTCTTCCATTCATCAACGAATTACACCCTCGAAGAGTATTGTACTGACTGCGTCTATAATATCATGGACGTATGTGACGAAGAATCTGTACCGCATCCTAATATTGTTTCGGAATCCGGTCGCGCCATTGTCGCGCATCACTCCGTTCTCGTCGTTCAGGTTTTTGGTGCTATCGAAAAAACAAAAGCTGCGTATGATCTTTCTGTATCGGATAATGATCATAAATGGGTGAAGCAGCTTGTGGAGATCAAAGATAATATGTTGATCAATCCGCGTGTTGCGTTACATGACGCTCTGCAGATCAAAGAAGAATCACAGAATGCATTTGATCTTGGCATTCTTGATCTGCTGACCAAAGCAAAGATCGAAACATTTTATTGGCATATCATAGAAGAGATATCAGATTATTATAAGCTCAGTGCCGATGATCCGGATAATGATGACGTTATTCCCGAAGAAATTGCCGAACTTGCACCTCATTTAGCTGACCAGTACCTCTGTAATTTTTCTGTATTTCAAAGTTTACTTGATAGCTGGGCACTTGGGCAGATATTCCCGATTCTTCCGATTCACCGATTGAATGAACCGCCGACAGTTCATGGAACACTCGTTGATATAACCTGTGATTCTGATGGTAAGATCAACAAGTTTGCTGATATTCGTGATATTCGTAAGACGCTTCCTCTTCACCCTCTCGTCCCCGGAGAGCCTTATTATATTGGTATTTTTATGACCGGTGCATATCAGGATATTATGGGTGACCTGCACAATCTTTTTGGACGAGTAAATGAAGCGCATATCTTTTTAGATCCTGATGAAGAAACCGGATTTTATATTGAAGAGACCATAGAGGGAAATTCCATATCTCAGGTACTTGAATATACGCAGTATCATTCCAAGGAATTAGTTCGCAACTTGAAAGACCAGATCAATGATGCGATCAAATCCGACAGGATCAAACCGAATGAAGGTATGCGTTTACTTGCAGAATATGAAAAAGGGTTGTCAGACCATACCTATCTGACATTTGCTCCGCCAAATGGTAATACCTTTATGCAGCAGCCGCTAATTTCTGTTCCTTCCGTAAGCGGACACTAACGATCTTCGACACGCCATCTTCTTCTTGCGTAACTCCATAGAGTGCATCGGCAGCGGCCATGGTGCGCTTGTTATGAGTAACGACGATAAACTGTGTTTCTTTGGTGAAACGCTTGACAAGTTGTAAAAACCTGTCAATATTCGCATCGTCAAGCGGGGCATCAACTTCATCTAAAATACAGAACGGGCTTGGCTTGACAAGATAGATCGCAAAAAGCAATGCGATTGCCGTCATTGTTTTTTCACCACCGGAAAGTGATTCGATACCGTGAGGTTTCTTACCGCGAGGGCGGGCAATGATCTCGATCTGCGCTTCAAGCGGATCCCCCTCTTCCAATTTCAATTCACATTCATCACCTTCGGTGAAGAGAGATCGGAAAATATCCTGGAAGTAAATACGCACTTGTGCAAAAGTCTCAAGGAATTTTGCTGTTGCAGTAGTATTAATCTCTTCGATGGTCTCAAGAAGTGTTGATTGCGCATCAGCAAGATCTTTTCTTTGGGTTGTAAGAAATTCCTGACGTTCTTTTTCTCGGATAAATTCTTCGTAAGCGAGTTGATTAACATTTCCAAGATTCCTGATCGATTGTTTTAATTGCTGGATAGTCTCTCTTGACTCACCAAAACTAAAGTTGTCATCTTCAGAATAGTCCTTCGTTTCTAAACCTTCTAACTGAAATTCTTCGCGTGCACGAAGCAAAATATTAGTGATCTTTGATTCAATCTCCTGAATTTTTAATTCAAGTTCATGGGTAGCGCTGATCGTCTTTTCCTGCTCCTGACGTTGTTCGCGTAACCCGTCGCGGTATTTTTGCGCAAGAGTTTGCTTTTCTTTCTTCTGATCCAATACTGAACGATGCTGGGTTTCGGATAAACCTATCTCGGATTCAAGAGCAGCAAGCATTGATTGTAATTCAACTATCTTCACTTCATTCGAAGTTTTTTCCGATTGGAATCTCTCACAGTCAGACTTCTTTTCTTGAAGTAAAGCTTTGCCCGCAGATATTTCACCTTCAAGGCGCTTTATTTCTGACCTTGTTCTATCAAGAATTGACTGTGCTTCGGCAGCGCGAACCTGTGCGGCTGTATATTCTTCAGAGGCGGCAGAGAGTGTCTGTTCGGCAGTCTGTACTTCAGACTGTGCATGGACTAAACGCTTATTTGCACTTTGATATTTTTCTTCAAGTTCTTCCAGTGCCGGAGCGATCTCTTCAAGTTGGCGTGTTTGCTCAGCGTTCCGTACAGCAAGTTCTTGCTTTTCTTTCGAGATTGCAGCGATCTGTTCTAACGTACGTTTTAATTCATACGTAATTTGTTCGAGTAATCTTTCCGTATTTCTGAAACTCTGTTGTGCTTGTTGTAAATTTTGATCAAGCTCTTTCAGACCGATCTTTCCGTAATCCGAATTAGCTTCCTGAATTTCTCTGTCAATAGCTTCGACCTGCTCTTTGAGAACATTTGCTTTGCTTTCAAGCTCTTCGATCTGCTGTTGTTTGCCAATCAGTGAACCTTCGGAATTCTTTTTCGACCCGCCTCGCAGGATGCCGCTTCTTGTAACGACTTCCCCATCAAGGGTCACAACCTTTTCAATCACATTGACATTTTTTAATTGATCAAATGCTTCTTGTAATGTTCCGGCTGTAGAAGTCGTACCGAGAAGTAATGAATACAGATTGCGATATTTGTCGTCGAATGAAGTGATGCTTAGTGCAGACTGAGAAGATAAAGGTAAATTATACTGCGGAATTTCATCCAAACAAATAAAAGTAGCCTTACCTTTTTGCGAGTGACGCAATGATTCGATTGCATTCATTGCCTCAGCTCGTGTAGATGCTATAAAATATTGCCCTGTTTCTCCTAAAGCGTTTTCTATTGCAACGCGATATTCAGGTGTGGTATTGATCGCATCTAAAACAGTTATAGGTCCACCGGATGTTGACCATTGATGATTCTTCATCAGAAACTCGGCTCCTTCGCTTGTTCCAAGTGAGCGTTCAACTAAACTTGTTAGGAATTCTATCTTCGAAATATGCTGGCCAATCTCTTTTTGTAATCCAAAAGACTTACTTTGCAGAGAATCAATAGTAGCTTTTAACGATTCCCTTCTCTGCTGTGCTTCACGGCGTACTTGCTCTGAATCGGCCAAAGCGCGAAGCGCATTCTCATGCTCAATTGATGAAGCTGTTTCTTTATCTTTTAAGCTGTTCTGTTGGATCTGTAAACGCTCTTCTTCGTCTGTGAGCTGAATCGAGCGGCGGGCAAGCTCTTCAAGTCTGGCCTTTGCCTGTGCAGCACCTGATGATAGTTCATCACGTTCATCAAGCAAAGAACTTACCTCGCGTTGTGCGGTCTGGAATTCAGAATGCTTTGTATCAAGAACTGAACGTGCAGCGATATAGGATGCAGAAGATTCCTCTTTCAGTTTTATCTGTGTCTCTGCATTGGAAGCTAATTCGGTTATTGTGTTTATATGCTCATTAAGCGTATAGCTCAATGCCTTCTCATCAGTTTCTAAGCGTTCAATATCTTTTTGAGCACCTTCGTATTGTGTACCTAAAGAGAGTATTCTTTCTTCAGTGCCAACGATCGTCTCACGAAGTCGCCCGAATGTTTCGTTTTTTTCCTTCAGTGTACGCTCAGAAATACGTAATTGGTCTTCAATTTCCTGCTCTTCTTTATTGATCAGATCAATCAGTGATTCGAACTTCGCAAGTTCAGTTGAGAGCTGTGAACGGGTTTCTTCATGCTGTTTGAGAACGTCACGAAGAGGTGCAAGTTTATTGTGACTTACAGAATACTCTCTCTCCATTAAGTCGATCTCATTAGTCCTTAATGTATTTGAGAACTCGTTATATTTTTCTGCTTTTTCTGCTTGGCGTTCAAGAGATGCAACATTTTTTGTTACTTCCTTGATGATGGAATCGATCTTTTCAAGATCGGCAGTTACTTGATCTAATCTGCGAAGTGCTTCTTTGCGGCGAGCCTTATATTTTGTAACTCCGGCGGCTTCTTCGAAAAGTTTTCTGCGTTCTTCGGTACGATCACTAAGGATCGTTTCGATCATTTTTAATTCGATAACGGAATATGCATTCGCACCCATACCGGTATCCATGAAAAGCTCAACAATATCTTTCAAACGGCACTGCGCTTTATTGAGCAGATATTCTGATTCACCTGAACGGAATAGCCGACGAGTGATCGTAACTTCCGAATATTCAGTCGGCAAAATGCCTTTCGTATTCTCGATCGTTAAGGAGACTTCAGACATACCAAGGGGCTTACGAGTGCGTGAACCGGAAAATATAACATTTTCCATCACATCTGAGCGGAGTGTGCTTGACTTTTGTTCACCGAGCGCCCAACGAATTGCATCAACGACATTTGTCTTACCACAACCATTGGGTCCGACAATCGAGGTCATTCCCGAATCGAATTTGAGTAATGTCTTATTTGCAAACGACTTGAAACCGATCAGCTCTAACTTTGATAGATACATTGCTATACGAAATCTGTAGTTAATCGGAAAATTCAACAATGCAAGACAGTGTAATACTCCGTTTCTTATAAAGAAAAGAATACACATTTTATGAACACACCTGAGTTATCCACATTTTGAGCTATTTGATTATTACAAAGATATAATAAGTTTTCAAAAAAAGTTAACTAACTGACTTACCTTATCGTTTTATATCTATGCTTCTTATTATTCCAGCAATCACAATAAAAGACGGAAAGTGCGTCGGAAAGATCACTTATCCTCAATCAATAGAAGGGCTTTCGTATGAAAAACCTGAAGACCGTGTACGTCTTTTACGAAAGGAAAATGCAAAAGCTTTGCATCTTATTTTCGAAGGGGACTCATTTTGGAGTCAGGAAACCTTGGAGTTGATTGAGCGAATCAGGCAAGCAGTTGATATTCCAATTGAAGTTTCTTTGCCGGCAATTCCCAATGTCTCATCTGAACTGCGCCAGCTTATACAATCAGGAATTTACCGGTTGTTCCTTCCGCATAACGCGGATGATTTTTTTCTGAGTCATTGTGTAAATGATTTTACCTGTCAGAAAATAGTTGTCTCTATCGGGATTGAAGAAGCAACAAAGGAAAAGCTTATCCAGCTAAAAAAAGACGGATTAGCAAGAGTTTGTATTACTCTCCCCTCTCATAATAAACTTTTTCCTTTAGAGCAATTACAACGAATTGCTGAACTTGCCAAAGCTACAGGTTTGCGTCTTTCTTTGCTTTTTGGTGTTTACTCTTATTATACTTTAATCGAACTTGCCCGATTAGAACCTGGATTTGATTCAGTTATACTTGGCGAGGTTTTGGAACATAACTCATTTCCTTGTCAAATGATTTGGCGTCAAGTTGAATCAAAGGCATTTGAGATTGGAAATGCGGAAGCTAATCTGTGGAAAAATCCGTTAGAACATGTTCCGCATATTTGATTGCTACTTCATTAATATTAAGCAGATTAAGATGAAAAAATCCCTATTTATTGGATTGTGTTGGATACTAGTTATTGCTATTACTCCTTCACTTGGCCTCACTCAATGGTTGAAAGATATTTCCGATGAACCGAAGGAAGATCATGCAGAAGATTACATGAAATGGTTTTACGGAAGAAGAGCTTTTGGACTTGGCTATATACCCCAAGACGGTTGGATGAATGCAATGAAACAAAAGGAGGTTCTGAAAAATAAATATTTCCCCAAGGGAAAATTCAATACGGTTCAATCTGCCTTTTCATTACCTGCCAATGTGAAATGGATTAATGTTGGTCCTATCAATATTGACCCCACAAGTGGAGCTCATTCAGGAAGAGTTAATACTCTTGTAACGAGTTTTAAAAATCAGTTTATTGCCTATCTCGGAGCCGCAAATGGTGGAGTCTGGAAAACGACTAACGGTGGCCAATCCTGGAAGCCGCTAACTGATAACGCTGTCTCTTTAGCGATGGGTGCATTGGCGATTGACCCTTCTAATGATAATATTGTTTATGCTGGTACAGGGGAATATTCGAAAGGTATAGGAGCTTATTATGGTGCTGGGATATTGAAAACTACTGATGCCGGGGCAACATGGAACACCAGCGGGTTACCAAATGTAGCAGCATTTAGCACAATAATTGTAAATCCACATAAGACTTCAACTATTTATGCTGCCGGTGCAGGTTCCGGCGGAGGGTTATATATTTCAGATGATGCAGGGTTAACGTGGAGAAAATCGGCCGGTGGACTTCCCGCGGGAGAAGTCACCGATATTGCTTATGGACGATTCAACACGAGTGATATTCTTTATGTAGCTGTACCAAATCATGGGGTTTACTTATCCGAAGATGGTGGTAAGAGTTGGGATCTTGTACATAATTTCACCCAAATGCGTAGAATGCATTTAGGAGTAGACCCAACAAATTGGAAAGACGTAGTAGTACTATCCGTAAACTATGATGGCTCTTTTGAAGGGTTGGATCAGACAACAGACGCAGGAGTAACCTGGAATGATATATCTAACGGTATTGGCGGAAGCAGTGATATATTTTCAACAGGAGGAAGTTATCAGGGGTGGTATGATGCTTATGTCAGACGTGACCCCGCTAATCCAGGTAGTTTTCTAATTGGCGGAGTTTCAATATGGAAAACTGATGATGCAGGTGGTTCATGGACAGACGCGGGTTTGGCATATAAAGGTGGAATTCATCCCGACCAACATGCTGCTACATTTTCTAATGCTGGAACAGATATTTTTCTTGTTTATGTAGGATCCGATGGTGGAATTGCTGTTTCTAATGACAGAGGCGAAACATATAGTGTTTATCAGGATAGCCTTGCCATCACCGAATCTTATGGTATTGCTATAGACCAAACAGTTGATGATATTACTTATACAGGTAATCAAGACAATGGTACACTAGTTGGTGGAAGAACCGGTGATTGGGCTGATATCGGCGGCGGGGATGGTGGCACAGTCGTTGTAGATGCTAAAGATCATAGTCGTGTGTATTTTATCAGACCTACCGCATGGGCTGTAACTCTAAATAGCGGAGCGGATTTTAGTAATGGAATTAATGCTAATGACAGTGTATTTTGGACAAAACCCCTTGTTCAGGACGAGAAGAATCACATTCTTTATACCGGTTCTCAGTATCTTTATGTTTTAAATAATGGTTCATCAACTTGGACTCGTCGTTCAAAAAAACTTGCAACTTCGAGCTATATTTCTGCTATAGCTCCGGCTGGAGATTCAAAAACGGTTCTTGTCGGAACGACAGATGGAAAAGTCTGGTCAACGATAGATAATGGAGTTACTTTCACTGATCGGACTCTTGGATTGCCTGGAAGGGAAATTACTGATATAAAAGTAAGCCCGACCGATACAAAAACTTTCTATATCTCACTCTCAGGTTTTGGTTCAAGCCATGTTTTTAAAACTTCGGATCTTGGGGCGTCATGGCATGACATCAGTGCAACGCTGCCTGATATTTCAGCTAATGCGATCATTATTGACGGCGAGCATCCCACCAATCTTTATGTTGCTACTGATGTAGGAGTTTTCTTTTCTCCTGATGATGGTATGGATTGGCTTCCATTTGGAACCGGCTTGCCAAATGTTGCTGTCACAGATATTGAATATCATAAAAATAACCGTGTTATCCGCGCCGGAACACATGGCAGGTCAATGTGGGAAGCTCCATTGGCTTTGACTGCTTCAGGGATCACTACACCAACTGTTACTAATATTTGGTACATCGGTGAATCGGCTGAAATCGGTTGGTATGGTGTTGCATCTCCGGTTAAGATCGAGATCAGTACAGATAATGCATCTTCCTGGCAGGTTATTTCAGCTTCAACTTCCGGCAACACTTTTACCATTGGAAATGTACATTTCCCGCTTTGTGAAACAGCGTTGGTCAGAGTTACGAGCGGTTCAGACATCCTTCAATCAAAAACTTTTAGAATCCGTCAACGTGCTGCTGGGACAACATTAAACACATTTAGTGAGCAACCGCTCTATATGTATGATCTTGCATACGATAAGGATGATAATATTCTTTGGGTTACTAATTTTGCTGTCGGCGAAACAAAGATCTATAAGATCGATCCTGATAACGGTAAGCAAGTTGGTACTATTACTGTAGCTGGTGGTGGCGAATTTACAGGCATCAAATATGATCCAGACACAAAACATCTTTTTATTCATCAATCACATGCCGTCGGTTCGGCTACTGTTTCCTCTATATGGGAAATAACAACGACTGGTTCTATAGTCCATAAATTTCCATCCCCCAGTACTTATGGAACAGGTATTTTTGTTAGTGGTGATTCTCTTTTCTTAGCGGATAGGAATAATAACGCGATTCATGTAGTAAGTAAACAAGATCCTACTTCGAGCTATTATGATATCGATTTATCTGTTGCTGCAAATAGAAAAGCTGCTTTCGGTCCCCGTTGCATTAGTTTTGATCCAAAAACAGGAACTTTGCTTCATACGTGGACTGATTTCCAGGGTACTGATGCAAGTCCGACGCTTTACGACAGCTATATCTTGCGGCTCAACCGAATTGATGGTACTGAAATCGAATCGTGGTTTGTCCAAGATGGAACAAATAGTGGGACAAATGTTCGAGGAATTGAGCTTGATCCGAGAAACGGCGGTACAACGGTTTGGGTCACAGTTTTGAATTCCGGAAACTCATCCAAGATTCTTAAACTCACTCTTGTTGATGGCCCAAGCGGCGGAGCGGGAGTTACTTCATCTGAGAAAATCGCTTCATTTGAAACGAACTATCCAAATCCCTTCTCCGAAAATACCGCACTTGTCTATTCCTTGCAAGAAGCCGGTAATATAAAGCTCATCGTTCGTGATCTGCTTGGCCGCGAAGTTTTTGCAAGATCTGCAGAGTATCAGGATATGGGGAAGCATTCAACTACTCTTGATCTTAGAGGCCTTGCAAGCGGAAGATATTTCTGCGAACTCTATATCAATAATATTCGCATTGATATCAGAGCGCTTGTAAAAGAGTAAGCCGAACCAACAAAGTAATTCATGAAAATCAGGCACCGTGATCTTATACTTATTACCGGTGCTCACGGTTTTTTGGGGCAGCATGTCCTTCGTGCTTTTCTCGATGAGACAAGCTGCGACCTGATCGTCACTGCGCGCGAAGAGAAATTACAGTTCTCAGATATATCTGATGAACCGAGAATACTTGCCTATCACCCTCTGAATATTACCGACCGTTCTGCCGTAAAGGATGCTATTGCTATTTTTAAACCCGATGTCATTGTGCATTGTGCGGCAATGGTGAATGTTGATCTTGCTGAACATCAAAGAGAACTTGCTTGGAAAACCAATGTCCGCTCTGTAGAATACCTCATCGAATCAGCTCGCAAGACTGATGCGCGAATTGTTCATATTTCCTCTGATTACATTTTTGACGGACTTAAAACACCTTATTCCGAAAATGCTGCGCCTAATCCCCTCAACTATTATGGCAGAACAAAGCTTGCAAGTGAAAATGCTTTGCGCAGTTCAGGGGTAGATTATTGCATTATTCGTACCGCTTTTTTATATGGAGTTGAAGTTCAACGCAAACCAAGTTTTGCTTTGAATGTGATAACTGCTCTGACAAAGAACGAAACCTTCGAAGCATTTCATGATTTATATGCTCCACCCACTCTAATTGATGATGTGGCATTTGCTGTAGTTCGTGCTACTGAATAAAAAAAAACGGTATCTATCATGTTGCCGGAACAGAGATGATCTCGCGTTATGAATTTGCTCAACGTATTGCAACGGTATTCCGATTGAATTCTTCACTTATTCGCCCTATCCCCTTTTCTACCGATAACCGTGCCGAACGCCCGCTACATAGTTCATTTATCACTTTGAAAGCCCAAACAGAACTTGGAATTCGTTCAACAGGAATTGATGAAGGTTTGCAAGTCATGCTCAGAGGTTTAGGCGACTTGGAAGATGTACGTCAGATCGTATATCAGTGATTCTGATTCTTTTGTTTTTTTCTTTCCTCCTTTAGCCGAATAGCATCTAGAAACGAGCTTATCATCAATTGATGTTAAAAGGGAGAATTATATTATCCAAAGAGAACATGACGCTAATAAAAACTATACGAGCGAGTAAAATACCTGAGGTCACTCTGCTTTTCTGGATAATGAAAATTTGCGCGACAACACTTGGTGAAACTGCCGGCGACCTGCTTTCAATGACTCTTGATGTTGGATATGCTGTTAGTTCGATATTACTACTCAGTGTGTTTTTGATAGCTGTTAGCGGTCAGCTTTTTGTAAAGCGGTATATTCCGGTTTTATTTTGGATTGTAATCGTCGCAACGAGTACAGCCGGAACAACGATGTCAGATTATATGGACCGGACACTCGGACTTGGCTATGCAACAGGTGCGCTGATATTAGTGAGCATTCTTATTGGAGTTCTTGCATTATGGTACTATGAGGAAAGATCCTTGTCGGTAAGTAAGATCACAACATTCAGAGGCGAATTGTTTTATTGGATTGCAATCTTATTCTCGAATACCTTAGGTACGGCATTAGGTGATTTCCTTGCCGATAGTTCAGGCCTTGGTTTTGCCGGTGGCGCAATACTTATCAGCGCATTGCTGGCATTAGTAGTCTTAGCACATTATTTTACAAAGATACCGACCGTACTATTATTCTGGATCGCATTTGTTTTGACACGTCCTTTCGGCGCAACCTTCGGCGATCTTTTTACAAAATCTCCTGATAATGGCGGACTCGGTTTCGGGACAACTGGTTCATCGCTGATACTTTTTTCTATTCTTGCAACACTTGTTTTATACGAGACGATAAGAACAAAAAGAATTAGGCAATCTATTTCATCTTCATCAACGAAATAAAAAAAGGCGGACAAAATGTCCGCCCCTGTTTATGAGGTTGAAGCTTTAGGCTTGCGTTATGCTCCCACTGCTTTGCCTTTTTGCATTTCGATGATCTGCTCCTGAACTGATCTCGGAGCATCTTCGTAACGGGCAAATTGCATTGAGTAAATTGCGCGTCCTTGCGTCATCGAACGAAGAGTGGTTGCATACCCAAACATATCCGAAAGCGGAACAGCTGCTTTGATGATTTGTGCATCATTTCTTGATACCATGCCTTCGATCTTGCCTCTGCGTGAAGAAAGATCGCCCATGACATCACCCATGTAATCTTCAGGTGTGATAACTTCAACGTCCATGATCGGCTCAAGGAGAACAGGAGTAGCTTTGCGGCATGCTTCTTTGAAAGCCATCGAACCGGCTATCTTAAACGCCATTTCGTTCGAATCGACTTCATGGTAGCTTCCGTCAAATAAGCGAACCTTGATGTCCTCAACAGGGTATCCTGCAAGCACACCGGTCTTCATCGCTTCCTGAATTCCAGCGCTGACAGGCTGGATATATTCTTTCGGAACAGTACCGCCAACGATGTCATTGATGAACTCATAACCCTTGCCTGGCTCGTTCGGCTCGACATCGATCCAAACGTGACCAAACTGACCACGACCGCCCGACTGACGAACGAATTTGCCTTCCTGCGTAACTTTCTTCTTGATAGATTCTTTGTACGCAACCTGAGGCTTACCGACATTTGCTTCGATCCTGAACTCGCGTCTCATACGATCCGGAAAGAATGGTCTGCCCTGTTTCCTCATCGGTCTTTACACGGAACGTTGGATCTTCGTCAGAAAGCTTCTGCAATGCTTCGCCCAT
>Ga0206887_10092_pt1 | contig 20556 bp, 4 predicted proteins | sample Alteio_BWOrgHeat_89_FD_153248 | JGI IMG/M metagenome (GOLD analysis project Ga0206887, IMG submission 153248) | Enriched cells from forest soil in Barre Woods Harvard Forest LTER site, Petersham, Massachusetts, United States - Alteio_BWOrgHeat_Nextera3 ...
TATTCAGCAAATTGATCAAGGCGCCCGAGACAATTCTTCCTGTTTTCAAACGTGAACATTCACACGATACGATAGTCTTACAGCGACTTGATATGCAATTCAAAGGTGCGAATGCTCATCCCAAAGTTAAAGCTGAAGATGTGAGTGAAGGATATTCTAACTATTACCTTGCACATTGTAAACTTACAGAAGTCAGAAGTTACAGAAAAATCATCTATTATAATCTGTATCCCCATATTGATCTTGTTATCTATAGCAAAGATCAGGCAATGAAGTATGATTTTATTGTTCATCCGGGAGGCGATCCGAATGTTATTTCTATGCAATACTCCGGAATGGATTCTTTAGATTTCACAAGTGAAGGGGGATTCAGGATATTTACAGCTCTGGGAATTATGGAAGAAGATAAGCCCTATTCCTATCAGGTATCCGGTAGACCTGAAGAAAATAATCAAAGAGAAATTACATCCGGTTTTTTACTTACAAACTCATCACTTCGTTTTCAAATCGGAAGTTATGATAAATCCAAAGATCTAATTATTGATCCTGTAAAAAGGCTATGGGGTACCTATTTCGGAGGTGGTACTCTTATCGATCTCGGAAAATCTCCTGTCGTTGATAAATCCAATAATATCATTTTTTCCGGGGAGACATTTAGTAATTCGGGAATTGCTACAACAGGAGCATTTCGAACGACAATAGCCGGAGGGCGCGATGTATTTCTGGCAAAGTTTGATTCATTAGGGAATATTCTTTGGGCAACGTATTTCGGGGGATCAAAGGATGAATTTACAGGCGGTTTGGCAATTGATTCAACCGGATATCTGGTTCTTTACGGAGAGACTGAAAGCAGTACGGGCATTGCAACTCCGCTAACATATCAAACAACTCTTGCCGGACCGAACGATGCTTTTCTTGCGAAGTTTACAAGCACCGGTACTTTACAATGGTCTACATATTTCGGAGGTAATGCAACTGAAACGGTAACCGGTTATCGCAGTATTTGCTGTGACAGAGGGGGCCATATTATCATTACAGGCATAACGACAAGCAATTACGGACTTGCAAGTGCCAATGCATTTCAAACCACTCACTTAGGAACTGCGAATGATGCATTCCTCGCAAAATTCAACAGAGATGACTCACTGCTTTGGGCAACATATTACGGTACATCCGGTGATGACTATGGCACTGCAGTAACCACAGATAATCTTGGCACGATATATTTCGGAGGATATACTCAAAGCACAACAGGAATTGCTACAAATACAGGCTTTCAGTCAGCGTATGCAGGTGGGCTTTATGACGCTTTCTTTGCAAAGTTTGACGGACAGGTCGGGTCACTGAACTGGGCTACCTACTTCGGAGGAAGTGGTGATGATTATTTAATGTCACTTTGCACAGATACAGGAGGGAATATTTATGGCTGCGGGTATACGACGAGTCCTTCGGGTATAGCCTCCCCTGGAGCATTCCAGACAAGCCCTGCAGGTGCTCTGCACGATTATGACGCATTTATATTTAAGTTTGATCCGACCGGTGCACGCGGATGGAGCACTTTTTACGGCACATCGATATCTGATTATGGCTACGACATGGTCACTAAAGATAATGCTCTGCTGATAACCGGATCAAACGGAAATGCCTTCCTTACAAAGTTTGATCTGAGCGGTTCGCAGATATGGGGATTAAGCTATGGTGGAACAGCTACTGATAATGGATATGGATGTGCGTTTGACCGCGATGATAATCCAATATTAACCGGTTCTACGGTAAGTTCAACCAATATTGCTTCACCAGGCGCATATCAATCAAGCGGAGGCGGCGGAACAAATATCGATGCCTATCTCGTAAAGCTTTGTGACATCCCGATCCCGGTTTTAACAATTTCGAAAGATACAATTTGTGCCGAAGGCTTCGATACACTACGGGTGACCAAAGGCTATGATCATTATTATTGGTATGACAGCACAGCGTTAGTCCCAAGTCTGACAGACAGTATTTTTTATATCCCGCCATCATCGCTTTCTTTAGGTCTTCATTCGATAAGTGTTCAGGTATTAAAAGGTGGTTGTGATGCAATAAGTGATACGGTTACTTTCATCGTCAGAACACCGCCGACAGTTGATGCAGGGAATGACACTCAGGTTTGTTCAGGTTCAAGTGCAAAACTCATCGCTACTGTTACTGGCGGTCTTGCCCCGTATAAATATTTATGGACGCCATCGAAAGGATTAAATAATTCTCAGTCAGCAACTCCGATCGCGACTCCTGCGGCAACGACAAAATATTTTGTTCTCGTCACTGATAACGGCGGCTGTATCGGACAAGATTCTGTCACTGTAACGATTAACCCTCCGCCGCAAATACATCCGAAGCTAAAAGATACAATCTGCTTCGGAAAAAGCACTGTCATCGGTGATACTGCTAAAGGAGCAAAGCCGCCTTACACCTATCAATGGCTTCCGATAACAGGATTAAATCTCCCATTCGTCCCAACCCCTATCGCCTCACCGACGAAGACGACAACATATACCGAAACCGTTACCGATTCAAATGGTTGCCAAACGCAGGCTACAATTATTGTAACCGTAGTACCAATTCCTACACCCGTCATTCAGGGACCGAACTCTGTTTGTATACAGCAATCAGGTCTATATACTATTAAAGGGTATGATAATACCGGCGTTGTTTCCTGGGTTCTTGACGGAGGGGGAACGGTCACAAATTTATCTCATCCAGATTCGATCTCTGTCTTATGGACTACACCGGGATCTTGGACATTAAAGGTATCGGATACGAACTCAACAGGCTGTATCAAAGATACGAGTTTTACCGTAACGGTTGGCACTACGCTCACTCCTATTATCACTCCGGGACCAAGCGTTAGTTTCTGTCAGGGAGACAGCCTTGTTCTTTTTGCAAAAGGATATGCAAGGTACCAGTGGAGTGATGGAAGCACCGCTGATAGCCTTGTTGTCAAAAAAGCAGGAAATTATTCTGTAACGGTGACAGCGACAGGAGGCTGCAGCGGCACTTCTGCACCTGTTGTTGCTACTGAAAATCCAACTCCCATCGTTACTGTTACAGCAGATGGACCGACACATCTTTGTACAGGCAGTTCAGTACACTTAAGTGCAACGCCCGGACTTGCCTCATATCTGTGGAGCACAGGAGAATCAACTCCTGTCATTACAGTTACTTCGGGAGGAATTTATATTGTTGAAGTAACGAACAGTTTTGGATGCAAGGCTACATCATCACCTGTTACGATCATCATTGATGCAAATTTAACTCCGGTTATCACTCCGAACGGCCCACTCAGTTTTTGTCAGGGTGATTCCGTTACTCTTGACGCAGGCAGCGGATATACAACGTACCTATGGTCTAAAGATGGCACTTCAATTTCCACTGCGACGAGCGAAAAGTTGACGGTCGGCGTGGCTGGGGTTTATACAGTTACTGTTACAAGCGGCACATGCAATGGTACATCATTACCTTCCGTCGTTATTGTTTTCCCGTTACCACCTCAGCCTACAATAACACAAACCGGAACAACACTTACTTCATCTTCTGCTGCAACGTATCAATGGTTGTATAACGGTCAGCCGATGACGGGAGAAGTGAATCAGAATATTATCGTCACAAAAGACGGAAGTTACTCAGTAAGAATTACTGATGCAAACGGATGCGAAAATACTTCTCTCCCGTTTACTATCCTTACTTCAACTCCTGCAACGGCATTGGTAAAGGTAGGACAAGTTGCTTCCTCGAGTCCCGGCACTACATTCGAAGTACCTATTGAACTTGTCTCGTCGCAAAATCTGATCCTTTCGAATGCTAATCATTACATTGGAATATTGCGATACAACGGCACAATGCTTGTTCCAACCGGCAGCAGGAACGGTACTCTTGCATCGGCAAGCAAGTCCGCAAGCGGTACCGATAGAACAATAAATTTCGAAGGTAATAGCTCACCAACAACGACTGGAGTATTGCAATGGATAAAATGCGATGTAATGCTCGGCAATGATTCTTGTACAATACTAACAATAGATACTTTTTACTGGACTGATGCAAATGTTAGGGTTACAAGAGAAGATGGGATATTCTGTGAAAGCGGATTATGCTATGCAAATGGCCAGGTACGTCTTCTTGATCCTACAGGAAAATTTGCAATGAGTCCGATCCGTCCGAATCCATCAAACAGTCATATTATTATTGAGTATGATCTTCTTGAAACAGGAAGAACGCAGATTGTTTTGTCGGATATGACAGGAAGAGCGGCAATGACGATCAAAGATGAAGAGGAAAAATCCGGACATCATATCATTGATGTTGCACTTGATGATGCAACATCCGGATGTTATCTTGTAGGATTGAAAACACCTACACAATATCTGCGTCAATTATTGATCTTACAAAAATAAATGATAAAGAATATGAAACGACTACAGTTATTTTTTATCATAGTTCTAAGTTGTATTGTCAGCAATGCAGCAGCACAGCAATCTGCCGAGCAGAATTTATTTGTTGCTCGTCCGGCCATAGGTGCTTTCGGAAATATTGATTTGAACATGGCACATGCGAATTTTTCGCAGCTCCCCGGAGTACCGGATTGCAATGCACTTTATCAATCAGGAACAGGCATCGGACCTTCGATCGGTATTTTTTATGAGTTGCCAATCCAGGAAAAATTATCATTTTTATTGCGAGGAGCATTTAGTTTGTACGGAGAAAAACTCACTTCGAATGAACTTGCACCTATTGCAGTGAATGGGGTAGAGACTTCAGGTACGATAGAACACAGCATCACCGCAACACTTGGTATGATCGGCATACAACCGATGGCTAATTATCATATTCTTCCTGCTCTTTCTCTACATCTGGGTGCGGAGATAGGTTTTGTAATTAGCTCATCGTTTAGTCAGATCGAAACGATAACTTCACCGACAACATCAGGTGTCTTTGATAACGGTTTGAGAACGCGCAATCCCCAGGCGGGAAAGATACCAAATGCCAATTCAGTCGTCGCTTCTCTTCTCGGAGGAGTGAGTTATCAGTTACCACTTAATTCTACAAATACATTACAACTTGTTCCTGAAATTTCCTACACATTCGGATTAACACCTGTGGCAAAAAATATAACCTGGTCTGTCAATTCATTCCGGGGCGGAACTGCTATCAGATATGAAATTCCGGAAGCACCAATTGTTAAACCAAGTCAAAAACCAATTGATACGATTCCGCCTCCGCCACCTCCTCCGCCATTACCAATTGCATCCATTACTGCATTAGGCATCGAGACAAGTGGGGAAGAAGTTGCAACGGCATACATGCGAGTTGAGGAAATATATTCCATACAAATGATACCGCTCTTACCTTATATATTTTTCGAGCCGAAAGAAAAGAAACTACCTGAGCGTTATGTGCAGATCAATCCTTCCGCGGCTTCGAGTTTTAGCGAGATGCTTGTAAAGAATGACGATGCTCTTACAATAAGCCATCATACACTTAATATTCTCGGCAAAAGACTTACTGATGATCCGCAAGCAACTGTCGCGATAGCCGGAATTACTCTTCGCAGTCAAATAGATAATGCACTTGCTCAGTCTCGGGCTGAGGAGGTTGCTTCATACTTAAAATCCGTATGGCATATTTCTGATGGTCGCATTCACGTCAGTACTCACCCGCTTGCCAAAGAAACAATTTCTGCAATTGATACTGATGGAATTTCAGAAGCAAATCGCGTTGAGATCACCTCGAACTCATTTACTCTTCTCCAACCAGTCATGGGCAGTGATACTATTCGCAGTGTTACGCCACCAACGATCAGATTTCATCCGTCTGTTCAATATAATGGAAATATTTCTCATTGGAATCTTTCAGCAACTCAGGATGGAAAATTGTTAAAGAAATTTGAAGGCACATCTGTTTTACCCGGAAAGCTCGACTGGATATTGGCAGATGATCAGTTGCACATTCCTCGTTCACCCGGAAAATTAGATTATCATCTTAGTATTATTGGGTCTCACGGTGATGAAGGATCATCAAGCGGTTCATTACCCGTTGAACAAATTTCTCTTCGAAAGAAAAGAATTCAAAAAACGGCAGATCGCGAGATCGAAAAATATAATTTACTCCTTTTCGATCTCCAATCATCGGAGATAAGCCAAACAAATAAACAAACACTAGAGCTTATACAGAAGAGCATCAAGAATAATTCGACCATCTCCATTGTCGGACATACGGATCGTACAGGAGATACCGAATCCAATAAGCGTTTATCACTTGAGCGCGCAAAGAGTACAGCCAAAGCACTTGGGGTCACGAATGCCGATGTACGAGGTATTGCGAATGAAACCATCCTTTACGATAATACTCTTCCCGAAGGGCGCTCCTTATCGAGAACTGTAGATATTATTATAGAAACTCCGACGGAAACACAATAGAAAAAAATGATTAGATAAACATTCATTGTCACTTCGTTTTTTAGAAACCATCGTAATTTTTTGTTAAGGGTTTCCTGCCACTAGCGTTTTGTCGGCGTAGAGACAATAACAGTAACAGTACGCGAGTAGAACCGGCCTTCCGGAAGCGTATTATCATAAAGTAAAAACCGACGCCCATAACCTTTTACTTCTGCCCGATCAAGACCAATATATCGTTGAGTAGATTGCGCACGTAATTCGGAAAGCTGACGGTTATATTCATCTGTACCAATTCTATCAGTATAACCAAATACGCTTACCTTCGCAACATCTGAAATGCGATCTTTTACAAAATCTGCGATCCGCCGATTTGATTCGCTTAGCTCACTCCTGTCAAAATCAAAGAGTATCAGGCTATATCTTGAAATGATTGTATCAATCGATCCTTCTCTATGTTTATCTTCAAGTGTATAATGACGAACAGGGAGAATAATAGAAGGTGATTCTGTCACCTGCCCTTTTTTATCGGTAAGCATTAATGAAGCATTCACTGTATCAAGCGATGCAAGTGTTTCTTCACGCTCCTTTTCCAATTCCCAATCCAATCGTGAAGGCAATGAATCCTTGCCAGAAAAATCTTTCAGTTTTTTTTCGTTCTCTGTTGCAGTTACTTCCCAATGATGGATTCCCATTTCAGCAACTCCATTCGGGATATACCTCACTATCGAGGGCTTGGGAACATGAACCGTATCAGTCGTAAAAACGGGTTCAATTATTTGCCAATAATTAGATAGGATCTCTACTCTGCGATTCTCTTGTGTGCCGTCTGTATCTGATACAGATGACGGCTTCTCCGGAAGATTTCGAACTTCAATATTGATTCTTGATTTTTCAATTGCCCAAACATCCTGAAAGTAAGAATAGATTTTCTCCGCACGTTGGCGAGAAAGTGATCTGTTATTTTTTTCTACACCGTTATCATCATTACAGCCGATAATTGTAATCCTCGCTTTAGGGTAGATCGTCAATCTTTTTCCAATGATATTGAGCACTTCATAATAGAGCGGCAGTGTCTCATATTCATTGAGCTTGGCGATGCTGTATTTGTCAGCTTCTTCTTGCGATAATTTATGGTAACGAACAGGAAGTTCTGCTGATCCCTTTTCAAAAAAAATAAAGTTTAACAACGGCCTATATTGCGTTCTAATATAATCTTCTATCACTAATTCTTTGATAGGCTTTGTAATGCCATCTGTATCAAGCATTGCAGCCTTCAACTCTGCAAAAAGAACCGGAGGTGCGGGCTTGGAAACCACTATTGGCGGTTCCGGTTTCGGAACAGGTGGTGGAGGTGGCGGAATCTGTGGAATTTCTTTATAAAGATCGTATCGCAATGCAACTCCCAAATGAAATGAATTTGCTTTCCAATTCATACCTTTTACTAGAGGAGTCAAACCATAAGTATAAAATGCCTCGGGTAATAAAAACATTGTCCCTATTTTATTAAATGGCAGAGTATACCCGGCACCTATGGTCACGCCTAAATAAAAATGGGATGCATCCGGTGTTGTGCCGGAATATTGATTGCGAATTCTTGTTCCATTTTCAAATGTACCATTATTTTGTGGTTGGATCAGTGTCTCCTGCTCAGTATAAATGTTTGAAGTGATCAAACCAATCGTCGGACCAAGCATGCCTCGCCATAAAGAGGATATATTATAGACGGCTAAAGGAGAAAATGAAAGCATGCCGATACTTGCTTTCACCGTATGCTCAAATTCACCATTTGCAGTAAGATTATTTACTGCCACTGTCGTGAACTCATCAGCTTTTAATGTTGAGTTCAGTGAAGTATATCCAAGCCGCATTTCAAGTGAGAATAATGAAGTGGTAAACAGATCTCCATAAACACCGGCAGCAATTCCTAACCCTGTACCGTTTTCATACCGCGGGCAGCAACTTGGGACGCCCGGAAGAGTTTGAAAATTTGCAGAATGGGTATTTAATCCGCCATCCAGAAATACGCCAAACTGTGAAGTCTTTTCTCCTTCAGGTTGTGCGAAGGATGATGAATAAGAAAGAAAAGATGCGGTAAAGAGAAAAAATAATCGTCGGAGCATTCTTTAATGAAATACCTCCATCCTGAAAGTTCTACACTGGCTTGGCGTTTGAAGAATGCATGTGTACATACCATCTGAAAGTTGTGAGACATCCACTATTGTATGATAAGTCCCGGGTACTTGGTGAGAATCAACTATGGTTTTCGTCAACCTGCCAAGCATATCCATTAAGAGAAGTTTTGTTTGTCCTTCTTCAAGTAATTGATAGTCAATAGTTGTTGAAGTACTTGCAGGATTTGGTCTTGCAGATTGAAGTAAAATTACACCATCAGGACTGAAGAGCCTATTACCACCTTGCGGACAAATGCCGAGCAAATTAAATGTTCCACTTGAGACTATTGTCTGAACAGGCTTTCCATTTAACCAACTTATAGAATCAAAATAAATCGGTGTTGAAGTAGCATCTCCTAATGTTGCGATAAATTCTATCTGTGCTAATGCTCCCGTTGTCAGAACATCCGGCCGTTTTGCTGAAATTGTAAGAGTCCGCTCTCGGCCATTTGTAACAGAAGGAATGCTTTGATCGACCGGAACGAGCAAAGATCTGTTGAACCTGATCGTATAGGTAAAATCTGTTGCGCCGCTTTTATCTAAATTTTTAGACGCGAGGATATTCACCGGAAGCATCACATGATCGCCGGGCGCTGCTGCAATAATCGGTAAAATTAGATCAACACTTGCTGCCGAAGCTGCAGACTGAATTTCAATTGATGCCATTGCACTGCATCCGTTTGAATCAATAACAGAAAGTGAATACGTACCTTCAGCGGAAACAATAATTGAATCCGTTGTCTCCTTAGTGGACCACTGATAAATTTTGAAGCCCGGTGTTGCTATAAGTGTGATCTTATCATTGGGATCAGTAAGAACCATGTGCGAAGCGCTGATCGAAAGATTTGGGGTAGGATAAATACCGACATTAAATGCTGTAGAATTTCCGGAACAACCCGATGAATTCTTTACTGAAACAGAATAATTGCCTGCTTGCCATACCTTAATATTTTGGGTAACTTCTCCTGTGCTCCATAAATATGATGAGTAGTTTTTATCTGTTGATAATGTGATCGTATCACCCGAACAAACCATATTATTTCCGATGACAGCAGGAGTGCTTGCACTATCAATAGTTACAACGACGCTATCAATGAATATACAATCCCCTTTAGTAATAGCTACGCTGTAAGTCGTTGAAGTTTTTGGTGAGACTAATTGTACTGCCGCCCGCGGATCTATAAGTCCTGTAGCCGGAGACCAAAGATATGTATCGCCACCCGATGCCTCGATCTTTGCAGAATCATTTTGACATATTCTGGGTGATATAGTAGTGATCTTCGGTGTAGCGAATTGAACAGAGGCTTCCTGAATAACTGCACCTTTCGGTACTATCGCACCGGCACTTCCACTTGAAGCACCATAAGCAGTTCCGTTGCAAGGACCTGTTGTATTTATATCTTTTCCGGAGTTACCACCGTTACACATCGCAGTCGTCAATGGGAATGAGGTCTGAGCACTCGAAGCAACAACTCCGCCGCCGCCGCCGCCGCCCGGACCGTAACAATCCGTAAGTTGATTCTGCTCGTCAGCATCGCCACCCTTTCCGCCAAATGCTTCTATTCCCAATGTTCCCGTAATAATTGGAGCGTCAAGAATAATTGTTCCACCGGCTCCGCCGCCACCGGCTCCATCACCGAACGATGATGCGGCATTACTTCCGTTGGCTCGGATAGTAAATCCGTTACCCTGAATTTCTTTTGCGCGAATAATAACTATGCCTCCGCCATGGGCACCTGAACTTCCCTTATTATCATTTTCCTGCCCACCGCCGCCACCGCCGCCCATGAATAAATGATCACTGAGTAAAGAATGTGGTAACCCGAAGCCCCCTATACCTCCAATAGGCAATCTGCTAAATTGATTTAATTGGTCACCACCGTTACCTCCTATACCTGCCGAAGCTCCTCCAGCACCTCCTGCATTACGAGCGTTACCACCGCCACCGCCATTCGCAATAGCCCCTCTGCCTGCTTCGTAATTAATTTTTGAATTCGCTACCCCCTCCCCTTTTAATCCTCCATTTCCGGAGACACGAGTATAATAGTAATCCTGCTTTGAATCCGATCCTCCATTATCCGAGGCGTCCCCACCCCTTGACCCAAATCCGCTTACATCTATATCAGCATTCAGCCTTACAGCACCGGAAGCTTCTAAAACAACTATGCCTCCCGTATTGCCATCGAATGGTTTGGCTTTCACAGTTCCGGCAATGGTTACATCTGTATAAGAAGCAACGGTAACTATTTGAACGATACCGGAAGCATCATAGACGTTCAATAACTTATTTTGTAAAGTTATTGTCGTTGGAGTTACTCCTGAAATAGTAGCGAATTCATATTTACCTGCAGATAAAGGATCGATAATATTTCCGAAAGTTGAAGAATTCGATTCATCGATCACCGCTCCCTTCATTTGAATAATAAGGATTCGCATTCCAGAATTAAACCCTGAAGTAGAAGCAAGGACAATTTCATTATGGCATGTATCAACAGCAACTCCATTAGTATATGTATTGATCACGCCGGTAACTAAAGAATCAACGACGGGAGGAGGAGCTAATTTTACAATCCAAAAATCTTCTCCGCCATGATTACCGGTAACCTCACCATCTGATGAATTTGTCCACCCTGCAACTGCATATTCGTTGTTTGCAGTTTCTACGATTGAAAATGCTTGTTCATCGGCTGAGCCGCCTAATGTTTTTTGCCAGTCTATTGCACCTGCGCTAGTAAGTTTGACGATCCACATATCATAACCACCATGATAGGCAGTAACATCACCATTAGCGGACTTTGTACGTCCCGCGATCGCGAACCCACCATCGGTCGTCTGAATAATTGAATTAGCCTGATCTTCGGCAACACCGCCCAATGTTTTTTGCCATTCTATAGCTCCTGTACCGGTAAGTTTGAGTACCCAAATATCAAACCCACCGGGATGATACCCGGTCACATCTCCATCGCCGGAATTTGTAGATCCTGCAATTGCAAAACCGCCATCTGTTGTCTGAATAAGTGAGTATGCTAAATCATACTGAGAACCACCATAAGTTTTTTGCCATTGGATTGTACCTGAACTGCTTAATTTTACGAGCCATATATCCGGATCACCTAAACTATGATTGCCTGAAACATCTCCGTCATTTGAAAACGTCCATCCAACAACTGCATATCCTCCATCGGTGGTCTGAACGATAGAATATGCCTGGTCTCCTTGTGTTCCTCCAAAAGTTTTTTCCCATTGAATAGTCCCGTCACTATTTAATTTGAGAACCCAATAATCTTGTAATCCGTGAATTCCGGTAACATCGCCATTCTTTGAACAAGTAACTCCTGCAATGGCATACCCACCATCGGTTGTTTGAATAACTGAATTTGCAAGTTCACCGCATGTTCCGCCATAAGTTTTTTCCCATTGAATAACGCCGGCATTATCTAACTTCACAACCCACAAATTTTCGCTCGGATGTGGATTTTTTATGTCTCCGTCATGTGAATTTGTTTGACCTGCTGCACAGTATCCGCCATCGGAAGTTTGAATGACACAGATCCCTACGTCTGAAGAACTTCCGCCCAGTGCCTTCTGCCATTGTAGTATACCGGCTCCATCGAGTTTTACCAGCCAAACATCCCAAATATCTTTTGCAGCAGTATTATGTAATCCGCTGACATCTCCGTCATTTGAACTTGTAAATCCTATAGCGGCATAGCCTCCATCTGAAGTTTTAATAATACATGATGACTCCTCCCTGCCTTTACCTCCTAACGATTTTTCCCATTGAATGACGGGTTGGGCATAAAGCATATCCCCGACAAGCAGGAAAATTAAAGCAGTCAAAAAAAATCTCAAAAAAAACCGGGGCATTCTTCTTATTTTGATTTATTAACGATGACGTAACCGATCTGAATTTTGTCATTTATTGCATAATTCACTGCGCTCGTTACTGCGGGAATCATCTTGACTCTGACCGAGAAAGATCCACTTGCCGTATTATCAACATTCAGAATAAACGCAGCATCCCGTGGATCAGGAGCGTTACCATCATCTGTCATCCCTACGATATTGAGAAGAATAATGCTTCCAGCCTGACAGTAACGGTTATTGATCGTAATGGTCGTAAGTTTCTGAATTGCATTTGCCGTTGGTGCAGCCGTCACGAGATCCCCTGCACCGCCGAGAGTTAGTTCCACAACTCCGCTCGGACCTTGTGCGCTATATGCCGTACCACCTGCTGCTGCCTGAACATCTGTACCTGTTGCAGGAGCCTCGGAAGTGCGTCCCATCGTAAACTCTCCATCATTAATTTGCAATGCAATATTAGTTTGTCCCGCAGTTGCATTTCCATTGCCTGTTGCCAAAACTCCTATTGTTCCGGTATTTGATGTTCCGGTGTTACTCGCATCGCCCCACATACCGATAGCCTGACTTGTTGTCGAACCTGTACTATTACCATAGACAGCCGCAATCTCATCCGTTGTTCCACTATTGACACTATGAATAGGATGTGAAGGTGTCGTTATATTTATTCCCAAACGTGAATTGGTATTGTCCCAGACAAGACCGGTTGACCAGCTCCATGCACTGCTTGATCCCGAAGTCGCTAAGAGAAGATTTCCGTTTGCAGCGGGAGCCGTTATTGGAAGAGTATAATTAATGTTCGTCGTTCCTTGTGCACCGGCAGCGAACGAAGAAACCCCTATTCCTGTCCCTTGGAATTTTAGTGAATCAACTCCGTTTGTTCCTGTTCGCGAAAGAAGGATGTTACCATTTTCGACATTAAATTTTTGTAATGGCGATGTTGTCCCGATACCGACATTCACATCAGAGGTTGCGCCATTAATTCCATTGATACTTCCGAGCACCAGAGCATTGTCTGCTGCAACCTCTGCAAATGCGCCGATAGCAGCAGCGTTCGAAATAGTACCAAGTATGATCGAACCCGATCCGAGTAGCGAAGAATTTGTCGTCGATCCTGTGTTCGAACAACCGGAGCTATCTCCGATAAAAGTATTATTGCTTCCCGAAGCGATCATTCCGGCTTTATAGCCGATATACGTATTATGAGATCCGGAATAATTGTAGAGTCCGGAATAACCACCCAATTGCGTATTGTATGATCCTGTTGTCAGCAAACCGCCTGCTTGTTCACCTGCAAATATGTTCCATACTCCTGTAGTCGCGGAGCCCCCGGCGGCAAAGCCGAAGAAAGAATTGTCGCTTCCGGTCTCGTTAATTCCGGTGCCTGCCCCGAAATAACTGTTCTTGCTTCCCGTTGTATTAAGAACTCCGACACTTGTCCCAAAATATGAATTATAAGAGCCGGTTGTGTTATGAGCAGCAGTACCATATCCGCCGTAAAAACTATTAAAGGAACCAGTCGTATTTGAAATTCCTGTTTGCGCACCGGTAAAAGTATTCTCCTGACCGGTCGTATTGGCAGTACCTGTCAGCCAACCAATAAAGACATTGTATGTGCCGGTATTGGAATTACTTTGTGTATTCCCAACCATTGTAACGCTCGGATCTGAAGTGGGTCCGCGCCATAACCACTGGTCACCTTTAATATCGTAACTCGATACCGAATCGATATTCACTCGTCCAGTCGCATCAATGGCGCGGGCAAGACCGGTTCCGGTTGCAATTGCCTTCACTGTCAGTCCTGTTGCATTCAGATTGCCGCCGGTACCTGCACTGGAAGTAATAGTTGCCCCTGCAGCATTCGCACCTGCTGCAGTGGAAATATATGCTATGTTAAAGAGCGGAGTTGTCCGTGGAGTCAGTGTTGCCTGAACAGAAGTAGGTCCGTAACTTACAAATCCCGAACCGTTAAACTGATCTGTCCAACCGAGAGTCACTGCGTAAGGTCCTGTTCCTGAGATGGCTGTTGCAGCAAGAACTTGATTTGTTGTTGGCTGCGATGTCGGAAGAGTATAAGTAATATCTGTAGTTTGAGTCGCTGCCTTAAAAGAGGAAAAATTTGTTCCGGTATAACTCAGCGAGGAATTCGGTTCGTAAAAACGTAATTCGCGCGCAGTGTTATCTGTATTTCCGATCATCATATTGACATTGCCAAAATACGCAATATTACTAAAAGCCGCATTACTCAGATCAACTGTTGAAGATGTTAGAGGTGAGCCGTTAAATCCAAAACTTCTTGGTGCAAGTTTAAGGTATGCACCGCCGGGTATAGCCGACAATGTATCTACTGAATTCGACTTTCCACCTCCAATTGTACCAAACCAGTACTTCGCAGTATTCAAAGCGCCACCTCCTATTGTAGCATCCTGCCCGGTAGCACTATTCGATTCTCCTCCCAGTACAGAAGTTGCATAGCTTGTAGCTATGTTTGAAATACCACCGGCAACTACTGAATAAAATCCAGACGCTGTATCACCAACCCCACCGGATACTACTGCGTATTGACTTGTTGCAAAATTAAAATTTCCTCCTCCGATAAATGAACCATATCCTTGAGCACCATTATTAACACCACCTGAAACTGTTGCAGCAGTAAATGCATAGTTTCCTGTTCCACCTGCGATTGTAGAATAATCGCCTGCGGCAGTATTTACAGATCCTGAATGTCCTCCGCCACTAATTGTGGCTCCGACACCTGAGGTAATTGTATTGCCTTGATACCCCCCTAAGATATTCGCACTTGTAGCGTTTGGTTCAAAACGCATTACACGTTTACTACCTTTACCGGAACCATCTCCATCATAGACATGAATTTCAAATGCCTGATTATCCGTCGTGCCAAGAAAATTCGTCCCTACAGTTGTGCCGCTATTTCCTGTAAGATTCCAGGCACTTCCACCACCATTCGCCCAACCTAAAGTTACGGCATAAGGTCCTGCTCCGGAAATTGCGGTTGCAGAGAGAACTTGATTCGTGGTGGGTTGCGATGTCGGAAGCGTATAATTGATATTTGTCGTTCCTTGTCCACCTGCAACGAAACTTGATTTGCCTGTCGAAGTACCTTGGAATTGCAATGTATCAGCAGCATTTGTTCCGCTGCGCGAAAGCAGAATGTTTCCATTCTCGACATTGAATTTTTGTGTAGGCATTGTCGTACCAATACCTACCTTTGTATCTGCACTTGCTCCGTTAATAGAGTTTATACTTCCGAGCACTAAAGCATTATTAGAATCTACCTCAGCAAATGCCCCAATAGCAGTAGCATTATTTACTTGAACATTCATCCTTGCTGAGAACCCTATACCTGTTGCATAAGATATAGTCGATGCACTGGGTAGATCTTTTCCGGCATTTGTTCCGACAAAAGTATTCTTTGTACCTGCATAGATATTTGAACCTGCACTATTACCGACCAATACATTATCGGTAGCTGATGTATTGAGTAAATAACCTGCCGATGCACCTACTGCCACATTCCCATCTCCCGGAGAATTATAAGCCATGGCTGACCTGCCTATTGCAATATTCCAAGAACCGGTGCTCAGATAGTGACCGGCAGCATAACCTATCATAACATTATGCGAACCATTACTAATCGATCCTGCCAATCCACCTACGATCGTATTCTCCGAGCCTGTAGTAATTTGATTGCTCGGATTAATACCCACTAATACATTCGAAAGATAAGCATGTTGTCCTGCCCAAAGGAATTGATTTCCCCCAATATCATAACTTGAAGACGTATCTATATTAACTCTTCCTATTGCATCTATCGCTCGGGCAAGTCCTGTTCCGGTTGCAGTTGCCTTCACTGTTAGTCCGGTTGCATTAGAATTTCCTGCTGCACCGGCGCTTGAAGTAATGATAGCACCTGCAGCATTTGCATCAGCCGCCGTTGAAATATAAGCAATATTAAAGAGCGGTGTTGTTCTCGGAGTTAGTGTGGCTTGCAAAGATGTAGGTCCATAATTCACAAATCCCGAACCACCGGTAGGATCAGCCCATCCAAGCGTTACAGCATACGGTCCTGCACCACTTATGGTTGTTGCAGCAAGAACTTGATTCGTCGTTGGCTGAGATGTGGGAAGAGTATAATTAATATTTGTTGTTCCTTGTGCACCTGCTGTAAATGAAGATACTCCTGCTCCGGTACCTTGGAAGCTCAGCGAATCAGCACCGTTACTTCCGGTACGTGAGAGAAGGATATTGCCATTCTCAACATTGAATTTTTGAATGGGCGTCGTGGTACCAATACCTACTTTGACATCGGACGCTGCATTATTAACTCCGTTAATGCTGCCCAAAACCATGCTATTGCTTTGTCCGACAGCGGCATTTGCTCCAATCGATGTTGCGTTCGTAAGATTGTTTGAAACGACATTAGCAAGATGACCCAATGCAGTATTCATTGAGCCTGTCGTGTTTACTAAGAGTGCGCTATCACCAAATGCAGTATTGTAGTTTCCTGTTGTGCTATGGGATAGTACATAATACCCGTCGGCAGTATTACCGGTTCCGGTGGTATTATTATACAGGGCAAAGAACCCAATAGCAGTATTGGAATTTGCCGACCCGTTATTAGCAAGCGCCCGCTCACCGACTGCAGTATTGTAGTTACCGTCAGTGCTTGATTGCAGAGCTCTTGCGCCGTAACTTGTATTATAGTTTCCTGTCACATTGGAGTTAAGCGACCAGCATCCACCGGCAGTATTAAACGATCCATCACTTGAGTTTAGCGCCCCAAACCCAATGCCGGTATTGTTAGTCCCCGTATTATTATGTGACAAGACACCATACCCAAAACCTGTATTTGCAGCCTGGTTAGAAACTTGAATCAACCCGGCTTGACCATTATTTACACGGAATTGTAAATCAACGTTATCTGTAGTCCCGATAAAATTTGTACCGAAAGTCGTTCCGCTATTTCCTGTAAGATTCCAGGCATTACCTCCTCCATTTGCCCATCCAAGTGTTACAGCATAAGGTCCTGCTCCTGTAATTGCAGTTGCAGAAAGGACCTGACCAGTCGCCGGTTGTGATGCCGGAAGAGTATAATTAATATCTGAAGTTTGTGAACCAGCTTGGAAACTTGAATAATTCGTTGTTCCGCCCGGGAAAGTCACTCCGCCATTTTGCGGTTCATAGAATCGCAATTGACTTGAAGTGTTATTTGTGTTTCCAAGCCACAGATTTACATTACCAAAAAACGCAGTGGAATTAGCGGTTACACTCGCGCTATCGCTAGAGCTTGTTCCATTATGAAAACCGAAAGACCCTGTTCCAACAAGCCGAAGGTGAGCTCCGCCCGCAATAGTAGACCGGTCATTAAGTGTATAGTTAAATGCGCCTCCAAGAATCGAACTATTCACTCCAAAGGCGTGATTGCCTATTCCTCCGAGTATAGCAGAAGCTGCACCTGAGGCAACGTTACCATTATAATAAGACGTTGCAACATCATACCCGCCGCCGCCGACAAACGAAGCAATTCCACTTGCAGTATCCATGCCACCTCCGGCAACTGTTGCAAGAAGTCCCGCCTGGTTTCGGAAGCCGCCTCCTACAGTTCCACTGGTTCCAATAACCGAATTCCCTGCTCCTCCTGCTATCGTCGATGCACCATTCGATGCATTGGTAATCGAATTTCCTCCCCCTCCGCCGATGGTTGAAGTTTCTGTAGCAATAGAGTTACCCCATCCACCGTGAATGGTAGAATAATCGTTTGTGATAGTGTTAGCACCTCCGTGAATTCCTCCTCCGACTATTACCGAACCCCCATGAGTATTCGTAATAGAGTTTTCGAAATAACCGCCAACGATATTCGGGCTCGACGAAGCTCCCGTCATTGACTGGAATTTCATAACCCTGCCCGTTCCTTGATTTATCGTCGCGTAATTATCGAATACATGTATTTCAAAATCCTTATTATCGGTCGTACCAAGAAAATTTGTGCCGGGAGTAGTACCACTATTGCCCGTGAGCAGCCACTCATTTCCGCCTCCACTCGTTGTGGGGGCTATCCATCCAAGCGTTGCCGTATTACCGGCAACAGCCGATATCTGAAGTACTTGATTTGCAGTGCCGATCGCGGACGGAAGTTTATAGGTTATGTTCGAAGTCTGCGCTGAAGTTGTTATCGAAGTTGTGTTTACTCCACCTGGCGCTGCAATGATAATATTTCCTGCATTTACCGAATTTGAAAGTAGAATATTCCCATTCTTCACTTCAAGCGATTGCTGCGGTGCATTCGTACCAATGCCTAAATTTCCGTTCGCATCCAATCTCATGCGCTCGAGGTTAGAAGTTCGAAAAGCAAGCGGATTTCCATCTGTTGTCCCCAGAAAATTCGTCCCTGAGTTCGTGCCGCTATTTCCTGTCAGAAGCCAATTGCTTCCACCGGAATTTTGCCAGCCCAATGTTACCGTATAAGGTCCGACTCCTGTTACCGACGATACAGCAAGCACCTGATTTACAAGCGGCGGATTTGCGGGCAGCAAATAATTAATATTCGCACCTTGCGCTTGCGCAGCAAATGACGAATAATTATTCCCTGATCCTAAAGGTTCATAGAAATGCAATTCGCTTGGAGTACCTGAATTAGCAAGTAAGAGATTATTATTTACTGTCGTCAAGCCAGTTGCCGTACTGAGAAGATTCGTATTCTCAACCCACGATGTACCATTATACCTGAGTGTACTATGGGTAACAGTACCTGGCGGAAGAGGTTGTGAAACGGAAATGCTGTTTCCATTGATAGTTATTCCGCTTCCGGCAGTATATGTTGTAGATAGATCATTCGATGGAACCCATGAAGTGCCATTCCATTTAAGAACTTGTCCGTTCGTTGCCCCGCCTTGATTTAATTTTGTAGGTGTCACTGCGCCATCTTTAATTTTTGATGTCGTGATCGCATTATCAGCAACACTGACGGATACGTTCGGTCCTTTCGGGTTGAGAATTCCAATGGTATTATCAGGACTAGCAACAGATTGTATGCCGACGCCGGCACTAACACTCGGCTTCGAATGAACCAAAATATCATTACCATTCTGAGTGATGATCGTAGTACTATCACCAATTAGACGCACTGCACCGCTGACTTCATTAATACTCGTGACAACTCCGTGCGCATCGTTTGTCAATCCACTGGCAAGTTCGGCAAAATGACTGTTTAGTGCATACGGAACACTTGCTAAAGGTGTTCGCGGAGTTAACTCTGCTGCGCCATCAATACTGATACTGAGGTAGTAGGGTTTATCAAAACGAAGGCCATCTGGAAACGATGTAACAGAACCAAGCATGATAGAAAATACTCCGTTCACCATTGTGGTTTGATGGGATTCCTCATAAACCATATTGCCTCCGACGAGATTATCGTAGAGCGTAACATGGATCAAATGTTGACCTGATAGAGACGTACCTCCGGACTGGATCACTCCTTGATAAGAAATAGTATGAGGAACCTGCGCTTTTGCAACCGGAATTACTATTGCAAACAATGCAATAGCAATCAGCGAACAAAGTCTGCAATTGCGGATATGTATGAGTCTCATATTCGTGTGTCCTTTAGTGATCTAAAATTATTTTTTAGTAGTCCATGATGCACCGGCATTATGGGTTTCAAGTGTGATCCCGTGCTCTCCCGTTACAAAGCCATTTGATCCGTTTTCAAAAAAGAGTTTAAATAAATTTAACCTTGTGCCGCTTTCTAATTTTTCCCAGGTTTCTCCGCTCGTGATGCTGCGAAGGATCGTCCCTTGCGCCCCGCATGCGTATACGGTATCCCGGGTAGCATACCGAATTGTGATGAGATTAGTATTTATGCCGCTCTGTTTTTGATGCCATTCGAGCCCGGCATTATCGGTTGAAAGTATTGTCCCCCGAGAACCGACAATTATTCCCTGAGCCGTGTCAATAAAATTAATACCGGATAGATCGCTTGAAGTCCCACTCGCTTGTATAGCCCATGACTTTCCGCCGTTGTCTGAATAATAGATCAATCCGCCATCTGCAACTCCGATGATCTTCGAAGGTGT
>Ga0206887_10094_pt1 | contig 20422 bp, 12 predicted proteins | sample Alteio_BWOrgHeat_89_FD_153248 | JGI IMG/M metagenome (GOLD analysis project Ga0206887, IMG submission 153248) | Enriched cells from forest soil in Barre Woods Harvard Forest LTER site, Petersham, Massachusetts, United States - Alteio_BWOrgHeat_Nextera3 ...
ACTCGGAGCCAACGCCGCTGGCACTGGAAGACGCGCAACGGACACTGGGACTGGTGCGATTGCACGCGGCCGAGTGGCATATCAATCCGCACAAGATTGGGGTCATCGGCTTTTCCGCCGGCGGACATATGGTGACGACGACGAGCACGTATTTTGACAAACGTATCTATCCGGCCGTGGATGCGGCGGACCAGGAGAGTTGCCGCCCGGATTTTGCCATCGCGTGTTATCCGGGGCATCTGTGGGACAGTGACAATGGTTTAAATTTGAATCCGAACGTTCCGGTCACCACGAATACGCCGACGACGTTTATTGTGATGGCGGAGGATGACCATGTGGACCACGTCGATCAGGCATTGACGTATTACATCGCGCTGAAGAACGCCGGTGTTCCCACAGAGATGCATTTGTATGCGCAAGGCGGGCATGGCTTCGGATTGCGGCGGACCGAATACCCCGTTGTTACCGCATGGCCGCGGTTGGTGGAGACGTGGCTGGGAACGATAGGAATGATTTCGAACCAGGGACCAGAGGCTGCCCGCCACTAAGGTTTTTCTTCGCGATTGAAATTCGCCCCTTTTGCGGGCAATCTCCGGCTATGAGCCATCTCGCCAGAGCGCGCCAGGTGTTTGACATTGAAATTGCCGCGCTGAAACGCGTGCGCGCGCAATTGGATGATGCTTTTGACCGCGCCGTCGAAACAATTGTCGAAGCGGTCAAGCGGCGCGGGAAAATCGTGGTCGTGGGCATCGGCAAGTCGGGAAACGTCGGCCAAAAAATCGCCGCGACGCTCACGAGTACTGGCGCGGTGAGTGTGGTTCTGAACAGCGTGGATGCGCTGCACGGTGATTTGGGAATCGTGAACGACGGCGACGTGGTCCTGGCGCTGAGTTATTCGGGTGAATCGGAGGAATTGCTGAATCTGCTGCCGGCGTTGAAACGGTTTTCTATCAAAATCATTTCGTTCACCGGCAATGTGAAATCGGCGCTGGCAAAGTACAGCGACATTTCGCTGAATGCGAAAGTGCCGAAGGAAGCGTGCCCTTTCAATCTTGCGCCGACGAGCAGCACGACGGCGATGCTCGTGCTGGGTGACGCGCTGGCAATGGCCGTCCTGCAAGCGCGGGGTTTTAAGCAGAAGGACTACGCGCGATTTCATCCGGCCGGGGCGATTGGCCGGGCGATGCTGCTCAGGGTTGGCGAGATCATGCGCACGGGCAATCGGAACGCGATTGCCAGCCAGGATTTGTCGGTGAAGGAGGCGTTGCTGGTGATGACCCGGGCGCGTTCGGGCAGTATGAGCGTGGTGGATGCGCGCGGCAAATTGGCGGGGGTTTTCACCGACGGCGATTTCCGCCGCCACATGGCTGCGGACGAAAATCTTCTCTCGAAATCCTTGAAAAATGTGATGACGAGGAATCCCATTTGCATTTCAGAAAATGCGCTGGCCCAGGAAGCGCTGAAAATTTTTGATGAACGGAACATTGACGATTTGATTGTGGTGAACGCAAAGCGAGAGCCGGTGGGGTTGGTGGATTCCCAGGACCTGCCGAAGCTGAAGATCATGTGATTTATGCGCGCGCGCATCATCCTTGTGTTCCTGCTGATGCTCGCACAGACGGTCCCGGCCTCGACCATTCCCCGGGTTGTTCAACCTTTTGATTTCGACTGGCGTTTTCATTTGGGCGATGTGCCGGGCGCCCCTGCGCCGCAATTTCCCGATGGCAACTGGCGTGTACTGAACGTGCCGCACGATTTCAGCCGCGAAGGAAATTTTTCCCAAACAAACGCCAGTTGCACGGCGTTTTTGCCGGGCGGCATCGGCTGGTATCGCAAAGCGTTCCTTGTGCCGGCGGAGTGGCGGGACAAGGTTGTCCATCTCCGGTTCGATGGCGTCTCCATGCGAAGCCAGGTGTGGATTAACGGGCATCCACTCGGCGGATGGCCTTACGCTTATTCCACGTTTGATTCGGACCTGACGCCGTACCTGGATTTTGGAGAGACGAACGTCGTTGCCGTTCGTGTTGACCGCCCGGCGGCGGACGATTCGCGCTGGTATTCCGGCTCCGGAATTGAGCGCCATGTCTGGCTGATAGCAATGGAAAAAATCCACGTGACGCAAAATGGAATTTATATCACGACGCCGGCGGTGGCGACGGACAAGGCACAAATCGCCATCCAAACTCGGATTCAAAATGAAGCGCCAACCGGGGCGCCTGTGGAATTAACCACGGAAATTTTTTCGCCGAACGGGAAAAGAATTTTGGTTTTAACGAACGCCGCGGTTATCGCCGCCAATGGTGAAAATAATTTCACACAGACGGATGAAATTATTGCGCCGAAATTGTGGTCGCCGGATACACCTTCACTTTATACGGCGGTTACTTCCATCCGAAAGGGAGGCAAGGTGGTTGACCGGTTGCAAACGCAGTTTGGGATTCGTTCGGCGATTTTTGACGCGCAGCGCGGATTCATTTTGAACGGCGAGCCGTTGAAAATTAAAGGCGTTTGTTTGCACGACGACGCCGGTGCGCTCGGTTGTGCGGTGCCGGACGCGACGCTTGAACGCCGTTTGGTTTTGCTCAAAGGAATGGGCTGCAACGCCATCCGCTGCTCGCACAATCCCAAGGCGCCGGAATTTTACGAGATGTGCGACCGGCAGGGCCTGCTCGTGATGGACGAGGCGTTCGACGAATGGACGGGCGCAAAAAATAAATGGATTGAGGGCTGGAACACCGGGACGCCGTCGCGGCATCCGGGCTACTCGGAATTTTTTGCGGAATGGTCGGACCGCGACCTGCGCGAAATGGTCCTGCGCGACCGAAATCATCCGTGCATCATCCTGTGGAGCATCGGCAACGAGATTGATTATCCGGGCGACCCGTACAGTTATCCGACGGACCAGAATTACGACACGAACAAACCGTCGGCGCGCATCCTGGCGCAAACGGCTCCGCGCCTGGCCGCGGACGTTCGTGAATGCGACCGTTCGCGTCCCGTGACTGCCGCGCTGGCGAATATTCCGGCGTCGGACGCCACGGGCCTGGCCGATGCGCTCGATGTGGTCGGTTACAATTACCAGTTTGAGCAGTACGCGAAGGACCTGGCGCGCTATCCTGACCGGAAATTTTTCGGGAGCGAGACGGGAATGGAACTGAATTATGCCGAATTGTGCGCGACGAACCCGCGTGTGGCAGGACAATTTTTGTGGGCTGGCTTCGATTATCTCGGCGAAGCCAGGCGATGGCCGTTGCATGGGTTCGAAGGCGGGTTGTTCGACTCGTGCGGGTTTGAAAATCCGCGCGGATATCTTCGCGAATCGCTTTGGTCGGAAAAGCCCATGGTTTTTGCCGCGGTCGCAACTCCGTCACCGCCCGGACTTTTTGGCAGGGGATTTTTTGGGATGGAGAGCCATTGGAATTGGGCCGGTGACCCGCGCCGGGAACTGCCGGTGGTGGTTTATTCCAATTGCAAAAGCGTGGAATTGTTTTTGAACGGCCGTTCGCTGGGAAAGAAAACGCCCGCGGAATCGCCAAACTGGATTTGCCGCTGGCAGGTGGCTTTTCAGCCGGGAGAACTTAAAGCCGTTGGCACTGCCGCTGACGGAAAAACGGTTTCCGATTCACTCATCACGGCGGGTAAGGCCGCTCGTCTTGAACTGATTCCGGACCGCACGTGGCTGGCTGCTGATGGACAGGACGTGGCCCACGTGGAAATTCGCCTGGTGGATGATAAAGGCGTGCTGGTTCCGAATGACAAGGTCGCGTGCTCAGTGGAAACAGATGGCGCGGGACAGTTGCTGGCAGTGGATAACGGAAACCAGGCGGACACGACCCCGCTATCGGCGTCGGCGCGCGCGCTTTATCACGGAAGGGCTCTGGCGATTGTCCAAAGCGCGCAGCATCGCGGAAGCATCGTCCTGAAAGTTTCCGCGCCCGGATTGCCGGAAGCCAAATTGAGATTGCGATCCGGGGGGATTTTTTAATCCGATCCAAAGGCGATATGAAACATCCACTAGTCGTTGTCTTCGTGGGTGTGGCCGGCAGCGGCAAGACGACCGCGGCCAAATTGTTCGCGGAAAAAACGGGCGCGGTTTTTTACGAAGGGGACGATTTTCATCCGCCGGCCAACATCGCCAAAATGCGACAGGGAATTCCTTTGACGGACGAGGACCGGGAAAGCTGGTTGCGCACCTTGAGAGAAATCATCGTTGGTTCGCTTTCGAAAAATGAATTGGCTGCCATTACGTGTTCGGCGCTGAAGGCGAAATATCGGGAACAACTCCAGGGTAGTGATAAACGTGTTAGGTTTGTTTTTCTTAATGGGCTGCAGAAGCTCATTGAAGAGCGATTGAAGAATCGCGGCGGCCATTTTATGTCGCCGACATTGTTGGGCAGCCAATTTGCCATCCTGGAACCGCCGATGGATGCGTTGGTTTTCAGTATTGAAAGACCGCCAGAGGAAATCGTGACGGAGCTGATTCAAATCCTTAACCGGGAAGGCTGAGTTTTTTCTTTGGCAGGAGGAACGCCAGCGCGGCGGCGAGCAGCATGCCTGCGCCCAGAACATTGAACGGGATGGCCGTACTGTGGTAACGCGCTGCCAGCCAGCCGACGATGTAAGGGCCGGCAAATCCACCAATATTGCCGATGGCATTGGCCAGGCCAATGACCGGGCCGAAGACATTGCCGGGCATGGTTTCGGTGGGGATGGCCCAAAACGGCGCGAGTGCGGCATAAGGGCCGGGTATCGCGAGGCACATGAAGGCGTAAGAGAGCCAAAAATAGTCGCGGGTCAGCACACTGGCAATCAGGCTCGCGCCGCTCAGGGTATAAACGAACGCGATGTGGCCGCGGCGCTCATGGGTTTTGTCCGAGTGCCACGAGTTGAGAATCATAATGACAGCGGTAACCGCGTAAGGAACGGCGAAGAGAAAACCGTATTGCACGGCGCTAAAATGTTTGGCCTTCAATCCGTCGGTGAAAAACGTCATGCAGCCATACGCTTCAGAATTGTGGAGAAAGTTGATGGCCATCAGCAGCGGGATGACCGGGTGCAGGAACCATTTCGCCAGGGAGGCTTTGGCCGGTGATTCGAGTTCGGCGGCTTCGCGTTGCAGCGTGGTTTCCAGAAATTCACGTTCGTCCGGAGAAATCCATTTGGCGTCGCGCGGATGGTCGCTGATAAAGAACCACCAGATGGGCAGCCAGACAAAGGGGAGACCGCCTTCGAGGAGGAGCATGACTTTCCAGTTGTAAGCGCCGAGCAGCCAGCCGGTGATGGGGGCGGAAGCGGCGACGGCGAGGGGCTGGCAGAGGTTCCACGCTGCGTTCGCGCGGGCGCGTTCATTGCGGGGAAACCAGTGCGCCAGCAAAACGACGATGGCGGGGAACACACTGCTTTCGGCCACGCCGAGCAGGAAACGCATCACTTCAAACTGCCCGAACGTCTTTGAGAGGCCGCAGCCAACGGCGCAGGCGCCCCAGAAGACGAGGCAGATGCTTACGAGTTTTTTCGCGCTCCAACGATTGGCGAGGTAGCCGCCGGAGGTTTGAAGCAAAACGTAACCCAGGAAAAAGATCCCCGCCGCCTGGCCCTTCATGCGGTCGTCCATGGCCAGGTCGCGCATCATCGTCGAAATTTTCGGGTCCAGCGCGAGCGAGACATTCGTCCGGTCCACATAGGAAATGGTGTACGCGATGAGGGCGACGGGAATGATGCGCAGCCATCGTTGGTGTGCCATGCGACGATGTTGGCCGAGGCGAAGGTGTGGCGCTATCTGAAATTCACGCTCAGTCTTGCGCGCAGCTGCGCGCTTTTATTTAGCAGGAATGACTTCCGCCGTGCGCAATGTCACCGGGCCGAGCAAGCCCGACGCGAACAGCGGCGAATCTTTGCTCCAGTGATGCCACGTCGTGAAGGTCAACCGGCCGGTGGGGCTGGGCTTGCCATCCAGCAACCATTGCGGCCAGGCCTTGAGCTTGTTGCCGTCCCATTCGCAATCCGGCGGCAATTGTTCATCACCGATCAGCCGGTTGGGCCAAAGATTAGTCACCTTCACAACCAGATGGTTCGCGCCCGGCTTCGCGGCGGCGGTGATATTCACACGGAATGGCGGCTTCCACAGCACGCCGAAATCCTGGCCATTGAGGGAAACTTCAGCAAAATTACTTACCACGCCCAGGTCCAGCCATAGTTCCGCGTTGGGATGAATGCTATCGGCCGATATTTCAATATCCTTCTCATAAGTGGCCGTGCCGGAAAAATAACGGACGCCAGCGTTTGTGTGATCGGTCCAGGAAATCAATTCGTCCAGGGCGACCGATGGTGGCGCGCCCCAGTTTGCCGGGAAACTTAAATTCCATATGCCGGTGATTGATTGCGGAGCCGGCAGGTCCGCCGCGCGTGCGTGCAGGGTCTTTCCGTCTGCCATGTGCAATTCGAACCGGCCATTGTCCCACGCCTTTATCTCCGGCGAACCGTCAGCAGCAGCGATTGTCTCCCATTGTGGTGATCGTTGAATTTCCAGCTTGGGCGCGGCGATTGAGTTGGTGGAAATATCGCCGTTTGCGGCCACGACATGATCCGTGCTGTCCATCGCGTGACGAAAGACCACGAAGACCGAACCGGCGGGATCAAAATCCAAGTGCACTGTCATGCGCCCATCTTTGGCACTCCAGACCGGCGCGGGTTCAATCACGCCGGTGTCGGGATGCCAGAGCTCAGGAATTTTTCCACTGACCCGGAAGATACATTCAGCGGAATCAAACTGTCCCCGCTGGTTGGAAACAAAATAAATATCGGCATCATCAGTCGCGCGATGGGTATATACCAGTTTCGTAACGTCAGAGGTGCCGTGAAATTCAAAATCCGGCAACAGATTTTGGGTGGCAAAAATTTGCGCCAGAGATTTACCCCAGAAAACGTGCCCCTGGCCGTAGTTGTTTTCCAGGATATTCGTGCCATCGCATTTGCCCCAAAGCTGGCGCGCGAGGTTTTTCACCTGCTTGTCGCATTTGGGATAGTCGTCAAGGCTGGGTGAATTTTGCGGTCGCGGCCCGATAATGACCGCGCCATCCTGCACCAATTGGCGAAGGCACTCCAGGAGGCCCGGTGTCATGTTGGCGCTGTCCGGCCGCAGGATCAGCATGGCGTAATTTGCGCCGCTGGCCAGCGTGAGGCGGCCATTTTTCACCGACGCGCCATGCAGCAGCACATCGGCATTCACAGCGTCGTAGTCATAACCCGGAGGCAGGGATGGTTTACACTCCGGCATTTCTACCGGTGCGCTCTCGCCATCAAAATATGCGGCGTCCGCCACGGCACGGCCCTGTTGCAGTAAAAATTCGCAACGCGAGATGTAGTCAATCCATGCTTTGCCTTGTGTCCACCAGGTTACCGTGCGCTCGAAATTAAATCCCCATGGGCCCATCGTCATCCCCGGCCAGTGATTTGTCCATGGCTGCATGGCATAACGGTGGAAGTAATAGCGGTTGATGCCGTGGCAAAACATCAGGTCGCCGAGCGGTTTTATGTCATACGGATCGAATTGCCAGCCCGCATTTCCTTCCCGGGCCGTAAACGACTCCGCGCCAACGACGGTTTTGCCGTAAATGTGCGCCACGGATGCCGCAAGTTTTACAGAAGGTTCTCCCTGGCTGCCGGTCCAAAATTCGCCCATGACTGTGTCCTCCGGCTCGCCGCATTGCAGCGATTCAAAAGGGCCGGTGTAAGGTTCCACATCACTGGCCAAACCATGCTGGCGGCACAATTCTGCAAAATGCCCGTAATAATTTTCGGCGAACAAATCAGCGACCGTGCGGCGCATGTCCCACAGAAAACGTTGTGTCACCTCCGGGCTCTCCACGACGCACCCCGTGTATGTCGGAAGATATTTTACGGGATCGTATCCGCGCCGTTTTTCAAATTCCTGCCGGAAATTTGCCGTCCAGTCCTGGTTGCCCACTTCATAGCTGTCAATGAACGAGCTCTTGAGCGTTTTGCCGGCGAGCGGGCCAATATCGTCCAAAACTTTTTGCATGAAGCCGTCCCAATGTTCATCCAGCGCCATCGTGCTGAGCTTGTCACATTCCAGTCCCGTGCCCTCTTTAGGCGCGGGATGATTTTCAATTCCTATCGGAGTGTAGCCGATGCGCAGAATGATCCAGTTACCCGACGGAACTTTCCACTTGAGATGACCATCGGCGGCGAGCTTGTCGGTCAAATTCAGGATACGCTTGCCGGGAATGACTTCGCTGACATCGGGAATGGCGGGTGGCGGACTAACAAAAGTCGGGTCTGATGAAACTGTTTTAAAAGGTGTGTTCGCGCCAGCAGAATAAAAGAGCTTTTTGCCTTCACGCACTGTTAACGAGCCGGATTTCCCATCGAGGGTGTATTTTATGCGCAATTGTTTGACTATAAGAGGAGCCGGATCACCGCCCATCTCGTCGTTGCCAATCATGATGAACCGCAAGTCATTCGTGACCATGGCAACAATTTTAGCCGTCACATCATTGGAACCAGCGCCAGCCGCTCCGTAAGTGGCGCCCTGGATTTTTAGGTTTTTCACTGCGCGGACGGGCCCGGAAGGAGCATTCACCTTGAACGCTAACACGGCGATATCCCGGTAAAAGTTGAGTTGGGTTGGAGGTTGCGGCAGCACGGAATCGAAATTGGTGCGGCCTGTTACTCGTGTCTCGCTCGAAGTAAGGCACTGCATGGCATTGGTGGCGTTGTTCCACGGCCCGCCGCTGCTGGACCAACCAGCGCAGTTTTCCACGCTGAGATCGAAATTGAGCCGGTTTGCCTCCTGCACGGCATATTTAAAATCATCCTGCCATTCGGGGCTCATGAACGTTACCTTGCCGCGCGGGATGTCGCAGTCCAGATTCACAATGGTCGCGCCGCCAAGGCCGATTTGTTTCATCGCCTCGAGATCGGCGGTCAAGCCTTCCCGGGTGATGTTGCCGTTCATCCACTGCCACCACGTATGCGGTTTGGCGGATTCCGGCGGATTGAGAAAGCCAGCTTCCAATGAGTCGGCGAAGGCGGGGGATGTAGTAAGACCCAGGCACAGGAGAACTGAGCCGAAGAATAGGCGCAAAAATTGAATCATGTTGAATTTATCAGTTTCCCGCTTGCTTTACCTCTATTCCAATCCACTGTTTTTCCGTGCGCGTTTCAAGACTTTCTGGGCCAGGGAACGGGCTTTGGCCGCGCCGTCGGCGAGGACTTTATTAACGTAGTCCGGATTGGCGGCGAGTTCGGCACGTTTTTTCCGGGCGTCGGCGAAATAGCTCCAATAATTTTCGAACAAGGCTTTCTTTAAATCGCCGTAACCGAGGCCGCCGGCGCGCAGGCGATTTTCAAAATCTTTGGCGACTTCGGCAGGGGTGACGAGTTTCAAAAGCTGGATGGCGAGGTTTTTGTCGGCGTCGGGCTTGGGTTCCTGTGGCGTGCGCGAGTCCATCTGAATACCCATGATTTTTTTGCGAATGGCCTTTTCATCGCCGAAAATTTCAATGGTGTTGTTGTAGCTCTTTGACATTTTATCGCCGTCGGTGCCGGGCACGACCGCTGTATCTTCACGAATCTGCTCTGTGGGAATAACAAAGGTCTCGCCGTAGGTGTTGTTGAATTTGATGGCGATGTCGCGCGTGATTTCGACGTGCTGCTTCTGGTCTTTGCCGACCGGGACGACGTTGGAATCGTAAATCAAAATGTCCGCGGCCATGAGCACCGGGTAGGCGAACAGCCCATGCATAGGCGCGATGCCTTTGGCAATTTTGTCTTTGTAGCTGTGCGCATTTTCCAGCATCGCCATTGGCGTCAGAGTGGTAAGCAGCCAGGCCAGTTCGGTCACTTCCGGCACGTCGGATTGCTTGAAGAACACGGATTTTTTAGGGTCGAGGCCGCAGGCGAGGAAATCCAGCGCGACGTCCAGTGTATTTTTGCGGCGCTCGTTGGCATCGAACAGCGAGGTCATGGAATGGTAATCCGCGATGAAATAAAGCGCCTCGCCCTGGTCCTGAAGCTCGATGGCCGGGCGCATCATTCCGAAATAGTTACCGAGATGCAACGCGCCGCTGGGCTGGATGCCGGATAAAATTCGCATGGCCAAAATTTAACCACAAAGAACGCAAAGAACATAACTGAAAATCAGGTTTGCGCCTGGCCCAAAATTGGTCTATTTTTAGCCCATGACAGTTCTTAAATCGAGCCAGCTTAAATCCAACGCCGGTAAAGTTCTCGACCGTGCTATTCGAGAACCCCAATACGTTGAGCGAAATGGCACGTTGCTGGTAATCACGAAAGCCAATTTGACGCCTGCGAGTGATGGAACGCTTTTGTCGCCGTGGGAGATTCGCGCTAAAAATCTCGAGAGCTTTTATGATCCAGCCAAAACCTGGTGAAGTTTGGTGGATTGACATGGGGAACGCCAAACTCAGGTTTATAGTAGCCTCCCGACTTGGCAATTGCCGGGTCGCACGCTCGCAAGACTTCGATAATTAAAGGCATGACATAATCCGGAATTCTCATAATCAGCTAAATTCTGTTTTGGGTTTGTGTCAATTCGTGAAATTAGTGTCTCGTCAATGATCCTGACTTCACCATCCACCGCTGTAAGTCTTTTCCCAACTCGTGCGGCCAGTTTTCTTCCATGGCGGTCATAAAGACCTGGCCGCTGGTTTTGCGGGCCTGTTCGAGCAATGGTAAAAAGCCGCTGCGGCGTTTGACATCCAACTCTCCCATCACGTCGTCGATGAGGAGTATCGGCGCGCTGCCGTGGACACCGGCGAGGAACTCGGCCTGGGCCATTTTCAGCGCAATGGCCAGGGTTCGTTTCTGGCCTTCGCTGCCAAATTGTGCGACGGCTTTCTCGTTGAGCAATAATTGTAAATCATCGCGATGTGGCCCGATGAGCGTGGCGCGAAAGGTCCGTTCCCGCGCGCGCGATTGCGCCAGTTCGACGGCGAAATCATTTTTAACACTGGGCCGGTATTCGATGCGCAATTCTTCGGCGTCGTTGGAAATGCGACGATACGCCAATCGCGCGAGCGGGGAGAATTTGGGAATAATCTCGCGGCGGGCGCGGATGATTTCGTCGCCGATCTTTACCAACTCCAGCGAAAAACTGTCGAGCGAGGCTTCATCGGAGGAACGGCTTTTGAGCAGCGCGTTCCGCGCGCGGACGGCGCGCATGTAACGCTGGAGCAGTGGCAAATAGACGGGGCTGGTTTGCGCGAGCAACAAATCCAGGAAACGCCGGCGTGACCGCGCGGCGCCTTTGATGAGCTGCGAATCTTCCGTGCAGAACACGACGGCGCGCAGCGCCCCAAAGTAGTCCGCGAGCTTTTTCACGGGCCGGCCATCGAGGGACAGGCTGCGTTCTTTCGCGGACCAAAACATTTTGATTTCGTGTTCGCCCATGCCGATGATTTTTCCGCCGACGAAATAACCGCGCTGGCCGTGCCGGATCATCTGAGCGCCGCCGACGCCGCGAAATGAGCGCAGCGTGGCCATGAGGTAAATAGCTTCGAGGATATTGGTCTTGCCCTGGGCGTTGTCCCCCAAAAGGAGATGGAAGCCGGGCGCGAAATCCGCGTCCAGCCGCGCGTAATTGCGGAAATCCCGCAGCCGCAAATGAGACAAATGCACGGGGAGAAAATAAATGGAAACAGGAGAGCGGCGAGTTTTTTCGCCGTATCAGGTTTATACCTTCACCCGTTTGCCGGTGGCCGAGGCCTGGTACACGGCCTTGATGATTTTGATGTCGCGCAATCCCATTTCGCCGGGCACGCGGCTTTCGCGATTATTCATGATGCAATCGGCGAAATCATCCATCTGCAGGGCCTGCTGGTACGGGTGCGGGTAGTTCAGCGGGCCGCGACTGGTCACGACATCGCCGACCTGATAACCAAACGCGTGCGTTTGGAAATCAATCCAGCCTTTGTCGCCCTCAGCACGGAAAGTATCGGAACTGTGGTTAAAACTGGTCACGCCGTCCAGAACAGCGCCGTCGGGAAATTCCAAACGGAAATCAATGGTCTCTTCGACTTCGGTAAAGAAGTCCGGCCGTTTCTTGGGTTCTTCATGGGCGGTCACGGCGACGGGTGTTTGTCCGGTGGCCATGCACGCGCCCTGCACAACGTAAATTCCCAGATCCATCATCGGGCCGCCGCCGGCGAGTTTCTTTTCAACGCGCCAGGCGTGCTGGCCGAAGACAAACCCGCGGTCGCCGGTCATTTTCATGAACGGGCCAAAGTCCTTCTCGCGTTGCAGCCGTATGAGTTCGATGCAATACGGGTCGAAGTGCATGCGGTAGCCGATGGACAGTTTAACGTTGTTCTTTTTGCAGGCGTCAATCATGGCCTGGCAATCGGCAACGGAAGTGGCCATGGGCTTTTCCGAGATGACGTGTTTCCCGGCTTTGGCAGCGCGAATAGCAAATTCGGGATGCAAGGCAGGCGGCGTGACGACATAGACGATGTCAATGTCCGGGTTGTGGGCGATGCGGTCGAAGTTGTCGTAATTGTAGATATTTTTTTCAGGCAAATTATATTGCTTCGTCCATTGCGTTGCCTTTTCGGGATGGCCGGTGACGACGCCCCGCAGCTCACACAGATTCGTTTGTTGGAACGCGGGAGCGAGTTCGTTGGTGGCGTAGCGTCCCAAACCCAGAAGGGCCACGCCGAGTTTCTTTTGGCCATTGGGAGGCGGGTTGCTGGAAGCCGATTGTGCCGGCTGCGATTTGGCGCAACTGACGAGACCAAAGCCGGTAGCGACACCGGCAGCGCCCAATGACATGTCGCGCAAAAATTTACGGCGGGAACGGTTTTTGAAGAATAGCGCGTTCATGCGTTGCCGGGTGCTATGTTCTGTTAGACGATAGAAACGTCAAGGAGGAAACGGGGAAACGCCCAAACGGTCGTGACGCAACGCGGCCCTGCCACGATTATTTTTATACCGTGACGCGTTTGCCCGTAGCCGCGGCCTGGTACACGGCCTTGATGATTTTGATGTCGCGCAGGCCCATTTCACCGGGCACGGGAGTCTGGCGATTGGATATGATGCAATCGGCGAAATCATCCATCTGCAACGCCTGCTGGTCCGGGTTCGGGTAGTTTAGTGGGCCACGGCTGGTCATGACGTCGCCGACCTGGTAATTAAAAGCTCCGGTCTGGAAATCAATCCAGCCCTTAGGGCCTTCGACACGGAAATTGCCGCCACTTTGGTTGAAACTCGTCACGGCATCGCAGATGGCGCCGTCCGGAAATTCCAAATGGAAAGCAATGGTCTCCTCGACTTCGGAGAAAAAGTCCGGGCGTTGCTTGGGTTCCTCATGCGCGGTAACGGCTGCGGGCGTTTGGCCGGTGGCCATACATGCGCCTTGCACGATGTAAATGCCCAGATCCATCATCGGCCCGCCGCCCCCGAGTTTCTTTTGAATGCGCCATTCAGGACTGTCCATGACGAAACTGAATTCGCCCGTCATTTTCATGAACGGGCCGAAATCTCCATCGCGCTGCAGGCGCATGAGTTCTTTTGCGTACGGATCGAAGTGCATGCGGTAGCCGATGGAAAATTTAACGCCGGCCTTGTTGCAGGCATCAATCATGGCCTGGCAATCGGCGACGGACGTGGCCATGGGTTTCTCGGAGATCACATGCTTCCCGGCCTTGGCGGCGCGAATAACAAATTCCGGATGCAGCGCCGGGGGCGTGACGACATAAACGATGTCGATGTTCGGGTTATTGGCGATGCTGTCAAAGTTGTCGTAGTTATAGATATTCTTTTGGGGAAAACCATATTTGTCAGCCCATTGCGCAGCCTTGTCCGGATGGCCAGACACCACGCCGGTCAACTGGCACAGGTTCGTTTCCTGCAGGGCGGGAGCAAGCTGACCTGAGGCGTAGCGTCCCAGGCCCAGCAGCGCCACACCCAGTTTCTTTTTGCCGTTGGGAGCTTTGGCGTTTGGGTCAACTTGATCTGACTGCGATTTTGCGCAACTGGCAAGGCCGAAGCCCGTGGCGACGGCGGCAGTGCCCAGCGACAGATCGCGCAAAAATTTACGGCGGGAACGGTTTTTAAAGAATGGCGTATTCATTGGAAGCTGGAGTCGCTATGTTCTGCCGGATGGCGGAAACGTCAAGGGAGAAACAGTGAAACCCGGCGCTGCGGCATGCCTTTGTTTTCCTTTTGTAAAAATGGTTGACACAAAATGAAATCGAAACGTATGTTTCATACGTTCGTTTGAAAACGATTGTTAAACAAGGGGCCGGGAAGAGCGAGGAGCCGTCTTCGGCCGAGACCAGGAAGCGAGTCATGGAGGCCGCTGAGAAATTATTCGCGATGCGGGGCATTGAAGCAGTCTCTATCCGCGATATTACCCAGGCCGCCGACGTGAATCTCGCCGCCATCAATTATCATTTCGGCAGCAAAATTGCGCTGGCGGCCGAAGTTTTGAAGCAGTGCATTGATCCTGTCAATTCCCACCGGCTGGAATTGCTCAACAGCGTGGAAAAAAAGGCCGGCGGCAAACCGCCGAAGCTGGAGGCGGTCCTCGAAGCCATGATTCGGCCAGCCGTCGAACGAGGTTTTGACCATCAGCAGGACAGCGAAACTTTTTTGAGGCTCACGGGGCGGTGCCTGAGCGAGCCGAACGCCGAGATTGAGCAGCTTATTCGCGCCCATTTTGAAAAACTCATCCGCCGTTTTGACGCGGCCTTCCTGCGCGCGCTGCCCGGCCTGGACCCGGAGGAATTATTTTGGCGCATCAAGTTCATGTGGGGCGCGCTGCATTATTCGCTGTTGACCTGCGGCAAACAAAAAAATCTTCCGGTAAAATTGCGCAAGACGCTGGACGCGGAAGGATTGATTCAACGGCTGGTCACTTTCACCGCCGCGGGCTTGCGGGCCTCCGTTTCGCGCTAACTTTTCAAACTATGAACGCGCCACCAAAACATCGCCTCAAAATTTTCAACGCCGTTTTTCTTTTGGCGTCCCTGCTGGTTGCCGGCTGCCACCGGCAGCAGGGCGGATTTCAGCCGCCGCCGCCTGAAGTAAACATTGTCACCATCAAACCGCAGCCGCTGCCCATTACCACGGAATTGCCCGGGCGCATTGACCCGGAGCGGATCGCGCAGGTGAACGCGCGCGTGGATGGCATCGTGTTGCGCCGGGAATTTGAGCAGGGCTCGGCTGTGACCAATGGCCAGGTCCTTTATCAAATTGATCCCGCTCCCTACCAGGCGACCGTGGACAGCGCTTCCGCGAGCCTCAACCAGGCGCAACTGCTGGCGGAACGTTACCAACCGCTGGTGGGCATCAACGCCGTCAGCAAACAGAACTATGACAACGCGGTCGCGGCGGCGGCCCAGGCCAGGGCGTCACTCGAAATCGCGCAAATTAATCTTGGTTATTGCACCGTGACCGCGCCGATTTCCGGGCGCATTGGCGCGGCCCTGGTCACAGAGGGCGCGCTGGTGAGCCAAAGCGCCGCCACGCAAATGGCGCTGATCCAGCAAATGGACCCGATTTACTTCGATTTTACCGAGTCGAGCGCCGATGTATTGAAACTGCGCAAAGAGCTGGAGGCGGGGCATTTGAAAGAGCTTTCCTCGGGAGAACCCAAAGTGACTTTGGAATTACCCGATGGGACCGCGTATCCGCACGACGGCAAGCTTTTGTTTCAGGACATCACCGTGGATCCGTCGAGCGGCATGGTGACGTTGCGCGCGGAATTTCCGAATCCGGACGGCTGGCTGCTGCCGGGGATGTTTGCAATTGGCAAATTGGAGCTGGCGTTCGCGCCGGAGGCAGTTTTGGTTCCCCAGCAAGCCGTGGTTATCGGCCCGGACGGTTCGGCGACGGTGATGCTGGTGACGGCCACAAATTCGGTCATGCCGCAACCGATACAACTCGGCGCGGCGGTGGGATCGGATTGGGTGGCGCAATCCGGTTTGAAAGCCGGGGACCGGGTGATCGTGGCCGGCCTGCTCAAGGCGGCGCCGGGGTCAACGGTACAACCGGTATCGGTTGACGAAAAGACCAATACCCCGGCGGGCGGAAAATAAAAGGGACATCGACATGCCGAAATTTTTCATTGATCGCCCGATTTTTGCGTGGGTCATTTCCCTGTTCATCATGCTGGCAGGGGTCATGGCCATCCGCAATTTGCCGGTGGCGGAATACCCGAGCGTGGCCCCGCCGTCCATTACGATTACTGCGACGTATTTAGGTGCGTCAGCCGAAACGGTGCAGAACACCGTGACGACGGTGATCGAGGAGCAAATGAGCGGGCTGGACCACCTGCTTTATATGTCTTCCAGCAGCAGTTCCAGCGGCCAGTCCCAGGTGCTGCTGTATTTTGAGCCGGGCACGGACCCCGCGTTGGCGCAAGTGGACGTGCAAAATAAACTGCAACTGGCCGTGCCGAGTTTGCCGGCCACGGTACAGCAGCAGGGCCTGGTTGTGGCAAAATCCACGCGCAATTTCCTGATGTTTTTTACGCTGTCCTGCACGAACAACCGCTACGATGCCATTGCGCTGGGCAATTACATCCAATCCAGCCTGCTGGATCCGGTGAGCCGGGTCAGCGGCGTGGGCGAGGCGGATTTGTTCGGCTCGCAATACGCCATGCGCATCTGGCTCGATCCGAACAAGCTCAAATATTACTCCATTTCCGCTTCGGATATTATCAGTGCCGTGCAGGCCCAAAACTCCGAGGTGCCGGTGGGACAACTGGGCATGTTGCCCGCCGTGGACGGGCAGGAAATCAATATCACACTGCAAGGGCAAAGCACCCTGAATACACCGGATCAATTTGGGAACATAGTTTTGCGCGTGAACCCGAATGGTTCACGTGTATTTTTGAGGGATGTGGCGCGGACCGAACTGTCCGGGCAGAATTATACGTTTGGCGTGCGTGCCGACGGCCGTCCCTGCGCCGCCGTGGGCATCCGTCTGGAGCCGGGCGCCAACGCGCTGGCAACGGCGAACGCGGTGCGCGCCAAGGTGAAGCAGCTTTCCCAATTCTTTCCGCCGGGCATCATCGTGACCTGGCCTTATGACTCGACGGAATTCATCCACGCCTCCATCAAGGAAGTCGTCAAGACGTTGATTGAGGCCATCGTCATGGTGTTTCTCATTCTTTATTTCTTCCTGCAAAATTTGCGGACAGCGTTCATTCCCACGATTGTCGTGCCGGTCGCGTTGCTCGGCTCGTTTGCCTTGATGAATTTGCTGGGCTTTTCCATCAACGTCCTGACGATGTTCGGGTTGGTGCTGGCCATCGGCATCCTCGTAGACGACGCCATCGTGGTGACGGAAAACGTGGAGCGCATCATGAACGAGGAAGGATTGTCCCCGCGCGACGCCACGCGCAAAGCCATGGAACAAATCACCGGCGCGCTCATTGCGATTTCACTGGTGCTGACGGCGGTGTTCATTCCCATGGCATTTTTCGGCGGCTCGGTCGGCGCGATTTACCGGCAATTTTCCCTATCACTGGTGGCTTGCATGATGTTCTCCATTTTCCTCGCTATGTCACTGACGCCGGCGTTGTGCGCCTCGATGCTCCCACCGGTCAAAAAGGGGCACCATATTCACAAGGGAGGTTTTTGGGGCTGGTTCAACCGGAAATTTGACGCGACGACGCACCGGTACGAAGGGTGGGTGAGCGGCATCATCAAACGGACACCAGTTTTTTTAATCATTTACCTCGCGATTGTGGCTGGTGTCGGCTGGCTCTTTATAAAACTGCCTTCGTCTTTTCTCCCGGTCGAAGACCAGGGCTATTTTTTGAACTTTATCCAGTTGCCCGTGGGCTCCACGCAGCAGCACACCGTGGAGGTTCTGAAAAAGATGGAGCATTATTATTTCAACCAGCCGCAGGTGCAGGACGTGATTGACGTGGCAGGCTTCAGCTTCGCCGGCCAGGGACAAAACTCGGCGCTCGCCTTTGTGCATTTGAAAGACTGGAGCGAGCGTCCCGGCCCGCAAAATTCGGTAGAAGCGGTGATTGGAGGCGCGTTTGCGGGATTGAGCCACATTCCCGATGCCTTCATCATTCCCATAAATCCTCCGCCCATCCCGGAATTGGGCGTGGTTGCGGGGTTTGACATGGAATTGGAGGACCAGGGCGGCCTGGGTCATACGGCGCTGATGAATGCCCGGACACGGTTGTTTGCCATGGCTGCCACAAACAAAGTGATCCAGGGATTGCAGATGCAGGGACTGGAAGACACACCGGAATTGCAAATTGACGTGGACCAGACCAAGGCGTCCGCGCTGGGTGTTTCGCTGGCTGACTTGAACACGACGCTCACGACCTGCTTCGGATCTTTCTACATCAACAACTTTGTGGACGGCAACCGCGTGCAGCACGTGCTCGCACAATTGGATGCCCGTTATCGCATGTTGCCGCAGGACATCGGTAACGTTTATGTGCCGGCCCATGGCACCAACATGGCGCCGCTCTCGGAAATCGTGAAGACACGGTGGATTTATGCATCGCCGTCGTTGCAGCATTACAATGGCTTTCCGGCGCTTGAATTGACCGGCTCCGCCGCGCCGGGCCTGAGCATCGGCCAGGCGATGACAGAAATGGAAAACCTGGTTAAAAAATTGCCCACGGGCATCGGTTACGAATGGACGGGGCAATCCTACGAGGAATTGCTGTCGTCCGAGCAGGCGCCGGTGCTGCTCACGCTTTCCATCTTCGTCGTGTTCCTGGCTTTGGCGGCGCTCTACGAGAGCTGGTCCATTCCGGTGGCGGTCATTCTCGTGATACCGTTAGGCGTGATTGGCGCGCTGGTGGGAGCGATGGGCCGCGGGCTGCCGAATGACGTGTTTTTCAAGGTCGGATTGCTGACCATCATTGGCTTGTCGGCCAAAAACGCCATTCTCATCGTGGAATTTGCGAAGGATATGCAGGCGCAGGGCATGCCGTTGATTCAAGCGACGCTCACCGGCGCGCGTTTGCGGTTGCGCCCGATTCTGATGACATCGCTGGCGTTCATTCTGGGCGTGATGCCGATGGCGGTGAGCACCGGCGCGGGCGCGGCGAGCCGGCACGACATGGGGACGGGTGTCATCGGCGGCATGATTTCGGCCACGGCACTGGCCATTTTCTTCGTGCCGGTCTTCTACGTGATCATCCGCCGGATTTTCAAAGGAAAACCATTGCACGCGCCGGGCACGCCGATCGTATCCGGCGGCGAGGATAACAAAAACGACAAGCCGTAAAGCCATGAGTAAAATTACTCTATTGAAAATTCTTTTGCTGTGCGCGCTTGCATCCGTGGCCGCGTTTTTAATCGTTGGGCTGACGAGTTGCACGATGATTCCGAAGTACCAGCAGCCGGCGTCGAATATTTCGACGAACTGGCCGAGCGTGCCCGGGTACGCGAAAACGGAAACGGCTCCCGCCGCCATCCCGGCGGCGGATCTTGGCTGGCACGATTTTTTTCGCGATCCGCGTTTGCAGAAGATTATCGAGATTGCCCTCACCAACAATGCCAACCTCCAGGTGGCGGTTTATAACGTCCAGCAAACCCGCGCCCTTTTTCACGTGCAGCAGGATGCCTTGATCCCCGTGGTTGATGTCAACGCCAGCGCGTCAAAAACGCGCACACCCAACTTCTTTGGCGGTTCATCCACCAATGGCATTCCGACGGCGATTGAGTACAAGGAATTTGCGGCCAACGTCGGCATTACCTCTTATGAGATTGACCTCTTTGGGCGCATCCGCAGCCTGCGGCGGCAGGCTCTCGAGACCTATCTGGCCACCGACGCGGGACGCAAGAGCACGCAAATCGCGCTGGTGGCCAATGTGGCTACGGCTTACCTGAATGCCGGGGAAAGCGCCCAACAGCTCGCCATCGCCCGCGAAATGATCAGGGCCGCGCAGCAGACCTTCGATTTGACCAAACAAAGTTTTGATGCCGGGGTCGCGTCCCAATTTGATCTAAACATCGCCTCGACCCTGCTCCAGAATGCGCTGGTGACGGAATCCGGCTATGCACAACAATTGGCCCAGGCCAATGATGAACTTGCCTTCCTCCTGGGCAAGCCGGTCCCGCCGGACCTTGCCCCTTCGTCATCGTTCGATTCGGGAATGTACGTGTCCGATATCCCCGCCGGTTTGCCGTCTGATTTGATCGAGCGCCGGCCGGATGTTCTTGAAGCCGAACATCAGCTCAAGGCGGCCAATGCGAACATCGGCGCGGCGCGCGCGGCATTTTTTCCAACCATCCTGCTGACCGGCAACGCGGGCTACGCCAGCGCGTCTCTCCAAAATCTGTTTGAGCCCGCCTCGGCGGCCTGGAGCATTTCACCGCAGATTGTCTGGCCGGTTTTCGCCAGCGGCACGGCTTACCACGAACTCAAGGCCGTCGAAGCCACCAAAATGGCGCAG
>Ga0206887_10095_pt1 | contig 20343 bp, 15 predicted proteins | sample Alteio_BWOrgHeat_89_FD_153248 | JGI IMG/M metagenome (GOLD analysis project Ga0206887, IMG submission 153248) | Enriched cells from forest soil in Barre Woods Harvard Forest LTER site, Petersham, Massachusetts, United States - Alteio_BWOrgHeat_Nextera3 ...
TGCCGTTTATCCGCGAAGTGCTTTGGATGGCCCGAATGCTGACCGCAGTAAATACTTAAAGCAGATCAATGCGTCATCGTCGGCACAGCAAGCCAAAATGGTTTGAAATGACAAGCATTTTACAAATTCTGAATCGCATCATCGCGAGGGTGACGCATATCGCTCGGCATGGGAGGTACAGCGCAACCGCTAAGACTGAGAGGTTTCTGCGTAGAGTTGCCCGCATGAAAATGAATCCGAGCGAGGCGCGCCAGGATGTTTTCTCAGAAATATATTCGCAGAAACTTTGGGGCAGAGAGCAACATTCCAGGTTTTTTTCCGGGGTCGGGTCGCGAGGCGAAGCGGCCGCCACCTATGCTGAGCACATGGCTGACTTGCTTCGCAGACATATGAATGAGCTGGGGCGACCTATTACCATTGTGGATCTAGGATGTGGAGACTTCGCAGTGGGTCGCAGCCTGCTAGAGCAATTGCCAGGAGTAACTTACATAGGGTGCGATATTGTTCCCGAGCTTATAGATTTCAACAACAAAAACCACGGAAAGTCCGGTGTCAGATTTCAGACACTCGATATCGTAAGTGAGGAGTTGCCCTCTGGCGATGTTTGTCTAGTGCGTCAGGTGCTCCAACACCTTTCCAATGCAGATATCTTGGCATTTTTGAGAAGGCAAAAATTCCCAGTTCTGTATGTAACGGAGGGCCAACCGTCTGAAATCACCGGACCGCCTAATCCAGACAAGGTTGCGAGCGCTCACGTAAGATTTGACTGGAGAACCGGTAGGGGCCGCGGTATTGAACTTGACAAGCCACCTTTTAATTACCTGACATCCGAAGTATTTCGTGCGTTCTCGCCACCATACGAGATCATTGTCACTCATCGTGTAATGCGGCCTGCAACGGATTCACCGAACTAATCTGCGAAAACAAAGGCAAACCCCGACATATCCGGATCTACGAACTGGGCTCGCGGCAGGGGTTGTCGCATAAGCCGCATTTCTTCATTTGGAGAGCGATAGACGGTCAAAACAAATGCCTAACATCCAACTTCGATATGGCAACAGTTGACTGGGCAACTCCTTCTTATTTTCGGCAAGGGAAATGCTGAGAGCGAGCTGGGTTCTAGGCCTTTCTGGGCACCACCCTTACGAAGTCGCGCGTAGTGAGTCGATCAGGGATCGGAGTTCATCTGCCGGGGCCTGGAGCTGTGGCGCATACCAAAGGCATGAAGCTCGACTTCGGCCGGTTTGGGAAGCCCACCGCAACGCATTCATCGCGCCATTCCAACGGACGCTTTCTGTGCAGGATGTCTGAACGCCCACTGGTTTTTGAGCGTTGCAGGCGCTCGGGAAGGCTGGAGGATCGGTTTAGATATTGCAGTAAGGAACATTCATATTCGACAAAAGATCCGATTATGTTGTCGAATCACGGTGGCGCAACGAACCTGCAATCATGATTAAGTCGGAATACTTTACTTCCGGTGATCCAAGTTGGGTCTAAGGATCACGAACGAAACAAACGAGGACAATATAATAGATTTGTGGGAAACTCGTCAGGGGCCTCTGTAGTGGAGAACAGGCTATGTTTTATAGGTATCGTCGTAAACTTCAGGTTCGCAAATTCGACTATGCGATACGGAAGATCTTGGAAACCCCGCCTGTGGCATCTGGGGAAATGCCCTGGACGGTGGTGAGTATGGTGGCCGATCGTGACGTGCCGATGTATCTGCTCGCCCTTAAGTCATTTGTCCGCGCTGTCGGTAGGGGAAAGGTCGTTGCGATCATTGACCGAGATATGCCGCAAGCCAGCCGCAATGTTCTCCGCGATCATGTGAAAGGTATCGAATTTATCATCCTTGAAGATATCAAAACTGGAGAATGTCAGCGAGGCGGAACCTGGGAACGCATCCTGCACATAGTTGATCGCACAGAGACCGAATACGTCATTCAATTGGACTCCGACATCCTGACTGTTTCAGATCGATTGGAGGAAGTTATCTTTTGCTGCAAACACAACATCCCGTTTACGATGGCGGACGGTTTCTTTTCCCTTCAACCCATGTTGGAAGCGGCTCAGGTAGCTCAGGCCACGCCCAGCGATTATGTTGGCATAGTTACCGAGCGCGCTTTCGAGAAATTCCCAGGCGCCGACCGCCTGCACTATATTCGCGGTTCTTCAGGGTTCGCTGGATTCTGCAAGGGTGGAGTGACGCGCCACGAGCTAACGATGTTCCACAGGGAGCTTTCGGCGCTCGTCGGGGAACGGCGGTTCCGCGAATGGGGGACTGAGCAGTGCGCTTCCAATTTCGTCGTGGCCAATTCTCCCAACCCGCTCGTGCTGCCCTATCCGGAATATGCCAGTTTCGGCCGACCAATTCCGCTTAACCAGGTCAAGTTGTTTCACTTTATCGGCGCCACGCGATTCCGCGGTGGATATTATGTCGCGCGTGCAAAAGAGATAATCAACAAGCTGTGCCAAGACAGCCCGCACAGGTCTGCAGGCTCCGTGTTGATACCAAAACAAAAGCTGTTCGCGAAACCGCCACCTGGCAGTCTCGTCGCTGCTATTGCACCTGAATGCGTTCCGAAATATCTCGCCTGGAAAGCCTTCGGACGAAAAGTGGCCCTGACTCTTAACTTGCGCTGCAAAATCCGGTTTGAACTGCGGGGCTCCGAGGATCTTTACGAAGCACTCGAAATTTACGGCAAAGGCAGCTTGAATCCTCCAGTCTGGTTACCCCCCGAACGAATCAAGTTAGTCGTCGACTGTGGTGTCGGAGTTGGCTTTTCCGCCCTGTATTGGCTCGCGAATTACCCCGAGGCACGGATCGTCGCCTATGAGCCGCGGACCGATTTCCGCCGACAGTTGGAAAGGAACGTAGCGATGAACAAAGGAGAGCGTCGAATCGAGATTACGGGAGGGGCCGCGATTGGCGATATTCTTACGAACTTCGCCGGCCAACCGATCGACATTCTGAGACTGAATGGTGAAACATCTGGCTTTGACCTTCTGGACGACGAGCGTTTCCAAGGGCTCGTTGTAAAGGCAATCGTCCTAACACTTCGGCGTGCGACTGGGGGATTCGAAGAAAAGATTATTGCCCGACTAAAGTTCCTAGGGTTTCGACTCCAGCCCCCAATGATCTACGAGAGTAGTGCCGTGCTGTGGGGCTTTAGGGCAACTTTTCCGGATATGCGCGCAACTTAAGCCGAGTCGCCAACTCCTTCAGCTCTTGCAGCCACGGAATCCCTCCTTTGCGGGCAGAAGAGTCAGTCCCCTTATAATTTTGATATTGGGTAGCGTGTGAGTAGCGCGATAGCTTTGTCAGCATTTCTACCATTGGTTACAATGAAATCGTGCCCGCGCATATGATCTGCAAACCCGCGAATTTAACGCAGGACGACACTATCGTGGGATACTACCGAAGCCAGTCGGATATTTGAACCTGTTAGTCCCGGCCGAAAAATCGGCGTGCGTACGCCTCCATGCGAAATCCAACCGTTAGCTTGCGTAATCGCTGCCAACGCAACTCGTACTTCTCGATGCCGAACGACTGCTTGAGTCGATTAGTTTCGGCCAAGAAGTCATAATAGCTCATTCCATTTTTACCATAATGAGCTATAGCGAGCGCATGGCAGATATATCCGGGTCGCGACTTTGGTTCGGAATCATCGAAGCCACTTTGATAACTAAAAACTATTCCGTTGCGCCGAAAATTGTAAAGGTACCCGAGCACTTTGGGCCCAGCCGATATGCGCAGCAAGTCGATTCCCCCGGCCGCCCAATTATCCTTTATAAGAGCGCGGTGAAATATCTCGAAAAATGAATTGGAAAAAGCGTGTCGCTGAGCCCGTCGGGTCCAAGAGCGGACATGAAGAATCTTCATTTGCTCAAAGAAGCTCAACGCCGAATCCGTATCGCCTGCTTCGTCAATTCTAAGCGGGCCCTGGCGCTGATATTTGCGGATGCTGCGTCTCAATTGCTGTCGTCCGTTTCGGCTCAAAATGGTGGCGACGTCCTCGAAGCTCCTAATAGCGCCTAACGGAGTGCGAAATCCTGCTTCGCGGCGCTCCAACATAATAGAATTTTGTTTTCCGCTTATAGAAATATTTGTGCGGATGCCGGACAGGACAAGTTCATCGACTGTGGAGCTTCCACTTTCAAACCAATCTACCAAAGCCAACCAAAGCTCGTCCTCGGAGAGACGAGTGGCAAAGCCGTTGTGCTCTATCGTAATACAGTCCAATGCTGGCTCGCCCGATGCGTTGAGTATTGCTTGCTTAATCGGAAACAAGCCTCGAATCGTGCTTTGTCTAAAAGTTATAAGCGCTAAGCCGATTGTCTGTTCGCTATCTAGCGCTCGCAGCAACATGACTCTGGACAACGACGGCTGGTACCGAAGCCACGTCCCGATCCACGCCCAAGTTAGAAAGAAGGAATGGTTACCGGTTTGATCCATCCGTTTCCACATGGATTCAAGCACTTCGAGCTCCGGAACAGGCTCGAGCGAGAACGTAAATTTTCTTGGGGCCTTGCTAAGAGTTATTTTAGGTGAGAGTTCGCGCGAAAGTTCGTCTATTCCGTCTGCAATAGTTTTGTACGTCGCCTTAAAGTACGTTAAATCTCGTCCGTCAGGATCTGAAATGGTCCGGTCTGCGCTCAACTTCGGTAAAAAGCTTCCTAGCAAGACGACAGGCGTTTTGAGGGTGGGAAACCGCTCCCGAAACCATCGCTTGTTAGTTTCGTCAAATACGACAATCACACTCGCACGCTCTGCAGCGCCTCGTGAAAGAGCCTTTGATTTGTGCCCGGATAAATCGATTCCCAAATCAGAAGCGGCCTTGATAGCGTTTAAGGGAGAACTGACCTCCGAGCGGGGCAAGTTGCCATAAGATGAAATGGAAATCTTCGGGTCTGTTTGTACCGAGCGTTTCAGCAAAGCGCTTGCGAACGGACTACGACAAACATTACCTTGACATAGGAAGATTATGGAGTGTTGTCTTTTATCTGACCGGACTGCATTACGTAGACGCCTTCTCTCAACACGTCGCAACAAGGAACTAATAACTCCAAATCTCTGAACCGCGCGAGCTTTATCACCGATCGCCCTTAAGATTTCTGTTATTCCAGGCAGAGGATCCTTGAATTGCAAAACATCTTGTACTTCACGTCCGGTGAAAATCCGGCAGTACTCGGCCAGGCTTTTAAGAGCGAACAGAGCTATTCTTCCTGGATTGCCTCGCATAGCCTTTGCGCTGGAAAGCAAATATCGGATGTCCGGAAGTAGATTGCGGCCATAGATACCAGCAGGATATGAACGCCGTGTCATTTCCACTCCACTGACGAGAAGATTGTGCCACCAGTATGGAAAATCCAACCCGAGAGCCACCGATAGCGGCAACGATCCCCATGGCCGTGCATTCACTTCCAGTAGTATCCATTCACCAGTTTTGTCATTCAGTCGAAATTCGACCATCGCAATACCAGTGTAGCCCGTAGCCTGCATTAAGCTCTCGACCGCTTTCAGCATTGGGGGAGACGTTTTTTCACTAACTCGATAATGGCTTGCGCCCTGGATCTCATGGACGCGCCTATGCTGAAAGGCCTGCAATACTTGTCCCCGGTGGGCCAGGACGGAGACTCCAATCCCCGTGCCGCAAAAAAAAGCTTCAAAGAGGTGGGGGTTGCTGCGAGTCGCTTCGAGCGCCGTCTCGAGGTCGCCTCGATTTTCGGCGATTATAACCTTATTGCGCGTATAAAGACTTTCTGGTGAGTAGGACGAGGTAGGTTTGATCGCGATTGGCGTACCCGCCTCGTTGATCAAATCTGTAGCGGTGTCATTCGGGGTGATGATGCGGCCAGGTGATATTGGAATGCCAAGTCTGCTAGCGATCTCTCTCGTTTGGGCTTTGTTAAAAAAGGCTTCCAAACAGCCGGAATCCGGAATGGCGAGAAGCACTTCGTCCTTTAATTGTTCACGATGGAGAACGAGAGGAATAATAGCCCGTTCATCGCAAGGAATCACTAAGCTGAATTTTTGCTGCGCGATGAGCAAGCTGAATGCATTAAGCCAATCCTGGCCGTTGCCAATATAATATGGGAGCCAGTGAGTTGCTGAAATGTATCGTGATTTAAGGGCGGGGGCATTGAAGTCGAATGGAGCGGCGTGAACTTCGAGGCCGTTTCGTCCAAGCGACCGTACGGTAGCCAGAAAGCTCCGAGTGTCATCCCCAATAACCAAAACTTTTTGCGCCGAGTTCATCCGCGATCCATCACGAAGAATAGCGGAAGGGACAAATGAGTAGACGCAGTCCTTTTTGCGTTGCCGAGATGCCAAGAACAGCTCGAGTGCCCATATACCATACGCAGACTTGTTGCAACGTAGAAACCTTAACCGAATTGCCAGCCGCTAACGTTACTCGGCGAATCTGACCATCTTCTTGCATCCGTCGCGGAAGGGCAAGGAGGCGCAGATACTACCGGGGCCATACAATTATGATGACTGGCGACGATTGCTCTTATACGGCGATGACCCGCACAATCCTATCGACAGAGACATTTTCCAGCGACCTAATACGTGCTAACTTCCCAGGCGATAGCGCCCTAGCGGCCGGCAGCCTACATCAAAGTGGAGCGGGTAAGAGCACCTTGCCAAATTCGTTGAATAAGCAGCCCATTGATTGTGTGGATCGAGCTCTAACTCTTCCAATCGAATGTCCCCCGACTCTGGTCGTGGTAATCGATACGGAAGAGGAATTTAACTGGGCCCAAGAATTCGATACCAGGTCTCGCAGTACAACAAATATCCAATTTCAACCGCTAGCCCAATCTGTATTTGATCGGCATGGCGTTATACCGACCTATGTCATTGATTACCCTGTTGCTGATACGGCGTCAGCAGTCTCTGTATTAAGAACAATAGCGGAAAGTGGACGGTGCCAAATCGGTGCCCACCTTCATCCCTGGGTTAATCCCCCATATGAGGAAACGGTCAACTCATTAAATTCTTATCCAGGAAATCTACCGCCGAGGCTTGAAACCGAAAAGCTGCGGCTTCTCACTGAACGCATCGATGAGGCATTTGAATCTCGCCCGACTATTTACAAAGCCGGTCGATACGGTATAGGCAACTCTACGTTCGACGCCCTTGCAGGATTGGGGTTTGAGACAGACGTCAGCGTAGTGCCTCACACCGACTTTTCAGACCAACTTGGCCCGGACTTCACCCGCTTTCCGACCGGCCCTTTTCGTACATCACAGGGTATTGCTGCGCTGCCGCTGTCGGTCCATTTTGTCGGAATTCTAGCGTCGGTCGGCCCGGGCCTGTTCCCCTGTCTTTCAACGCCCTTGGCTAAGCAAGCACGCTTGCCAGGAATCGCGGCACGGCTTGGACTACTTGAGCGTCTTCGCTTATCGCCCGAAGGCCACACTCTCGCAGATATGAAGCGCCAAACCATGGCCGCTATCGACCGCGGAGAGCGCTATTTCATGCTGACCTATCACAGCTCCGCACTTCTGCCAGGTGCGACAGAATATGTGCGGAGTGACGCAGATCGCATTGCTTTCCTTCGAAGGCTCGAAGGGTACTTAATATTTTTCAAGAATATTTGCGGCGGACGGACAACAACTATAGGGGAATTAACCCAGTCGTTGGAATCAATATGATCGATATTCGAGCCATCGATCGCACATAGTTATTTGCGGACGGGCTTTCAACAAGCTGTAAATCGGGTCCTGCGCTCATTTGAGACTTGATTGCACCGGTGACGCAACGAACGCAACGAAACGAGTGCGAAGTCCGACGGCGACTATTCGCCCCAATCCATTGCCAGATCAAAGTTTGCTGTAAAATTAGTTCCGCGGAAACGTTCTGTACTTCATCACCGCTCGACGAGTACCGCAACGAGTCTAGTGCGTCAGGTCCAAAGAGATCATCGTTTCGATCAAATCGATACTTTCGACTCCTTACGACGAAGACGTTGTCTTAACAACTTTAATATCCTGACCATCTCTGATATCGCGGCGTTAAAAAACCCCATATTCACTAGCGGTTCGTCAATTTTTGAATAATGTCTCTCATCCGCCTTCGCGTGATTGCGGTTGAAACCATACAAGCTGTAATGGACGGACAACTCGTTTTGGAGATCTACCAAACGATAGGGATGTTTATCAATCTGCGATGCTATAGCTTTGGTATACGGGATCGGTCCCGTCGTTCGAAGTGTGCCAGCAGCACCAACGCCGTGAATTTCTGCTATATAATGATCGATGTTATAACATACCATCTCCACCACCGCTTTTAAGAACGGATGACCAGGAGCTGCCGCTAGGAACCATTGTTGGAATTCGCCGGCGTCAAATTCTTCTAGCTCCCGGTGCTGCCCCCAGCCTTCAAATTCCTCATTCAACTTGTTTCTCCAATTTGATAAAATGAATGAATCATCCTTTCGCAGGACGCTACTGAGGGGAGCCGTGGCTGTGCTTTTTATATCAAGGTACACGCCGCCGTGGCGATAGATAACAAGATATCTAAAAAAGTCCGCTCTAGCTGCTCCGTACTTTCGATTTATGCGCTGATAATAGGAAAGCATGCGACCACCGAATTCGCATTCGATAAACTCGGCCACATCGTCGTCGTCGTAAAATTTATGTATCCACCCAGGGTTGTTTTCGATCAACGCCGCGATATTGGCCTGGATGGCCACTGGCCACGGAGGCGCATGGAACGTTTGATGAATCAATTTTGGTATCCCCGATCCCATGGGAAGCGAACTAAACAGGCCGCGTCGAAACCCATTATTAAGCCGAAATGCTGGCGGGAAGTTGGTCATCAAACGCAAGCCCTGGCTTAACTTCTTGCGCTTCTGAAGATCGCAACAGGATCCGGCGCGGTCATCGAGAGCAAATACAATGCATCCTCCCTGCTAATGGCGCGCCAAACGGGATAGCTAACGCCAAAATTACGGGAATACGATCTCCTATAATTTTTAGTCCGCAAATTAGCCAAGAATCCGATTAGTCCTGCGTCGCGTAAACCCGCCAAAACACCGACTTCAACCCCCCGACGGATAAGCCGCAAGATCAGCCAGCGCGTCTTAATCTCCACTGCTCTTCGAAGTTCCGGCAGATATTTGTCACTTGAGGCGAATAGTATACGCATCATTTTGCCGCGATCAATTTGATCAGGTGCTTTAGGCTTGTCGGCAGTATTCTAGCTACATGCTTGCGCAGAACATTTATTGGGGTCCTATCGGCTGGCACGAAATTGCGCCATTCGGTCATCTGCAAGTATTTGTTGTATTCTCCCCTTCTGGGGTGGTCGCAAAAGTAGCTCCAGGGTTTTGATACTCCATTGTAATGAATGACACGAACGTCTCGCAGTACGTGATCAATTTCGTCCGGTGAAAGTGGCAGAACTATAGGTTTACGAAAAAACGGCCTGATGGCGTTCCACTTGTACTCCAGGCGTTTCCTGCGGTGATAAAAGCAACCATTGAGTGCATCTTGATCGGGGTCATGCAGTCGCGCCGAGTTCATTGATACATAGCGCAAAACTTCTTTTAACGCGCCCGTATCCCGCCATTGTTTTAGATCAATAAGTAGGACCCCCGAGTTGAAATACCCGTCCTGCGGTCGCAAACCAAGCCGCTCTACGCCTTGAGGTGAGCCGGGAATATCTACAGCACCCAATAAGGCACCGTCTAAGGCGCAATGCCATAACGGTGAAATATCCCCTGTGATAACAATATCGCCGTCTAGGTAAAGTACGCGGTCAACATCGCGCTCAAAAAATTCGTCGACCCATAATCTCGTCCAAATGTCCAGCGTGTATCCTGCATTTGGATTGAGCGGCAAAAAGCAATCCGGTGGCGGCGAAAATTGGCGGAATGCAATGGTGTGCTGCTTTGAAAATGAAAGGGACTGACTAAGTTTTTTCTCGTCCAAAAACTCTCCTGATCGACTAACAACTACGATATTAAAAAATATCGCTGGAGAATTAGTTATAAGCGAACTTAAGCATACGGCCACGTGCTGCAAATAGGATGCGTTAGTGCAAATCAAAATGTTCGCGCGGTTCTCCATGAATCCTAATTCCGTCTTCCAACTATGCCGAGTAGCACAGTATAAATTGCCCATTTTAGAGTGGGTGCAGCACCTAGGGCTTGTCGAGCAAAAAACCGTGCTGCGGAATAATCGCGTCTCATAGCGCAGTTTTCCGCGATGCGCTTAAGAGTATAACCTTTATGCAACCGGCCATACTTTCTTATCGTGGGTTGTGCTGAGAATAGTGCAGCTTTGTCGAAGACGTGCGCCTGATAAAGGCGCCGTTCAATCTCACTGAGCGCAGTCGACGCGCTCAGATTTAGTTCAATATCCGGAGCATTGTGCCGAGAGACTACAAATGGCGAGTAGTATATTTGCCGAGCTCGCTCGGCAGCCCGCCAGAATAAATCGCGGTCCTCCTCCCAACGAATAGCTTCATCAAAACCGCCGAGGTCGTCAAAAAGGCCGCGGCGAATGATCAATGTATTGAGGTGGCAAAACCTTTCAGAGTGTAAGACTTCATCTACGGAAATTTGGTAGGCACCTTGTGCGTCGGGCTCACGCGCTGACCGTGCGAGGCCTTTTGCCAGATCCTCCAGCCATATAGGCTCTGCAATCTTTCGGCCAGAGCGAAACGCCGATTGGTTACTTATATGGAGGTCGAGCTCAGTGCCCGCGTGTTTGATGGTGGATCGAACCCTGGAGAGATAGAGGTTATCAGTCCAAAAATCGTCGTCATCAAGGAAACAGAGATAGTCGCCTTGCGCGAGACCAGCCGCGATATTTCGGACATAGCTCGGTCCGTGTCCCTTAGGGCGACGCGGCAGCGAACGGAAGCTAATTAACCTATTAGCAGACTTAATGATCTTGCTGTATTCCGCGGCATGCCCCTCGTCAGACCCGTCATCAACTACAATTATCTCTATCGAAGCGCACGTCTGTTCAAGGATTGACTGCAGAGCACCAGCAAATTGGGTTGGCCGGTTCCTGGTCGCAACGATGATTGAGAACGTGCACAAGCTAAAAAAGACTCCCTCAATCGGATTCGGCCCAGGCCGTTAGATTTGTTCAACACCGGATGATCGTTGAGACAACTCGTAGAACAAGTCCATATAGGAATAAGGTTAACTGCGGGTGCTCGAAAGACAAGCAAGCTCGGGGCCTACTCCTGGTCCGGGAAACCACGTCGCAGTCCACCCCCGTATCCAATAGTAAATCAGGCCTAGCCATTCGTGAGTGGCCCAGTCCACTTTCCTTAACGCTCCTGCCAAGCCGGGATTCATTTGCAAACCGTTCGGATGGTAATCCGCTGGCACTGTATGATAATCCGTCGGATAGGCAACGACGGGCCATCCGGCGGCGCGGAAGCTCCCCACGGCTCTTGGCATGTCGGCAGCTGACGTCACCAAGAGCCAGCAATCCGAAAGCCGAGGATGTACTAAACGGACTGAATAGAGCGCATTCTCATGCGTGTTATGGCTAGCGTTTTCGAGCAGTAGCCCGTGTATTGCAACTCCTTGCTTTTCAAAGAAGAGGCGGGCGACAGTTGCCTCCGTGAGGCCGTTCAGGTCGGAACTTTGATTGCCGCCACTAAATAGTAATTTCGCTCCCGGATACCGATGTGCCAATTCTAGAAACGTCGTCATTCGTCCAGCCGCGTCGTTAAATGTGGGCTCCCCTCGAGACTCCGTTTCCACCAAGTTAATAGCGCCTCCTAACACCACTATACCGGTAACTCGACTTGGCGGCTTTCGTACCGCAGGAAATCGATCTTCTAATGGCCGCATTAACCAGGTCCCAACAGGGAGAAACGTGCAAGCCGTGAGGCCGATCATCCCTATAGATAGCAACGCAAGCCCAACAGACGACTGACGTGACAAAAGCAACAATATAAAGCCAGCCAGTGCTAATATCATGAGTATCAGACTTGGATCTGCCACTGCTTCAATCGACTTCGGCAAAACAAATAGCATTCACCACCTCCTTTCAGGAACTGGGCTGCAAGCCTATCTTAACGCACTTGCCTGCGATAGAATGATCTGGTGCTACGGAGCACTTCCTAGCCCGCGAGACTATGCCTAACCTAAGAGACATGCCTTGAGATGGTGGACCAGATAGTGCCCTTATCAAAAGGATCGTTTCTATGGACCACACTACCCTTCAAAGATGGTGCCAACGTATTTCCTGGCGCGCGTTAAGGCATATCTGTTTAGCGCTGGTTACAATAATTGGTGCAGTTCCGGGAGCACAATCTGCAACTCTGACCGTCGGTGCTGGGCAAGAATACGGGTCACTTAGCGATGCCGCGCGGGCAGCACAACCTGGGGACTTGGTTAAGATCGCTGCGGGAACATATTCTGATTGTGCGATTTGGACTACTAACAACTTGACCATCGAGGGAACAGGGCTTGGCACGGTCTTAATTGACAAAATTTGCCAAGAAAAAGCAATTTTTGTCATCTCTGGGTCCGATGTCACAGTGCGCGGGATTACGTTTACGCGCGCGCGTTCCCGCGACGGCAATGGTGCTGGTATACGAGCTGAGGGTACAAATCTAACTGTTGAAAGATCAATATTTCTCAACAACGAAGAAGGCATTCTAGCGGGGGGCAACCCGCAAAGTAGTCTGATTATTCGGGACAGTGTGTTTGATCATAACGGAAGCTGCTCGAACGCTTGCGCTCATGGCGTCTACGTGGGCAACATTGCACGGCTCCAAATTGAGCGGACGCACTTTATCGCCACACAAGTTGCGCACGATATAAAGTCTCGCGCACTACGGACCATACTGACCGCAAATTTTCTAGAAGATGGTCCAGATGGTACATCGAGCTACAAGGTTGATCTCCCGAACGGTGGTGCCTTAGTGATGACCAATAATATAATCGAAAAGGGTCCGAAAAACCAAAATCATGTCGCCGCCATAATAATCGGCGAAGAAGGCGTTTCGCAACCGACCGGCGAAATCGTTTTGGCAAGAAATCATTTCAAAAATGATGGACCACCAACAGCCTTTGTGAAGAATCTTACTGCGACGCCTGCTGTCCTGGTGGGGAACATCTTCGATGGTCAAATAAGGCCCTTGGTCGGGGATGGTACCGTGCGCTGATGATGACCACGAAATTAAAGCAGGCGCCCAATTCCGAAAATGGAGACGCATCAGTTCGCTGCCGCGAAAAATACGTATACCGGCGGCCGGACCCCACAAATCCCATTCAGGTCATCATAATGGATTACCGCTGTTAAACTTGCTTGGATGCCAGCATGGCCCCGACGAAACACTCCGGTCTTGTGCTACACAACGGCCCGGTAGATTAGTGCGCACTTAATCGGTATCGTTAAAATCCTCCAACCAACGACAAAACTACAGACGTATCATACAGCTAGTACCAGAGCGCCTTATCGTCATTCTCTAATCCTTATTTAGGAGCATTTGATCTGGCCATCCACGTTTATCGCAATTCCCATCGCCGGCAAATGTGCATGCTATGCCACGGCGTTCAAATATCGCGAACCAATCAACGCTAGGGATGAACGATGTTATCGGGACCGCCCGTGCCGCGAGCTCTAATAACTGCTAGTCTTTCAAGGACTCTCCGAATTAATATAAGTAAATCTCCTTCGGCCGACGCAGGACGGCCGACGATTATCCAGAGCGCCATAAGAGCAACTCCAAACGCCACACTTCCTGCACCCACATCCAACAACATTCTTAAGGCTCCGCCAAACGGAAGGACCGCGTTTAGCAAATGAACAGCTAAGGCAATGGCCCCTCCAGCGATCAGGGGCCGCCAAAGAATAGCGCCATAGTCGCGGTAGCCAACGTTTATGCGTCTACCGACTGTGAGTAACAGGCTCGGCACAAAAATAAACGTCACTGCGAATCGAGCGACCGCAATCACTTCAAGGTCTCTTGTCAAATAAGCGAGAGGAACTATCGCGAGACCTAATATTCCGACGCGTATCCACTGCATTTGCGCGCCCTTGCGCGGCATACCGAGCACATCCAATACTATGAAAGCCGGGTCAGCCATCGCGGCGACGCCGGCCGTAGCACTTATCCAACCCATCAAAGACGCTATACCGATCCATTTCGAGCCAAGAATGACCGATACCATATCTGGCGCCACCATAAAAATTCCGACACTAGTGGATATAGCGATTATTGCGGTCCACCCCAGCGTCCGGAGGTAAAGGTGTTTCATCTGAACAGAATCATCCTGAGACCGCGCCATAACGGGGAAAAGGACAGCAATAATTGGGGCACAAATCTCATCCGTCGGGCTGGTTGCCACATCCTTCGCGACAACATAACGGCCCATAGCACTAGAATCCGTTACTCCGCCGACCGCGATAGTGTCCAGCTGATACATTGAGTAACTTCCGAGAGACCGGAAAAAAGACCAGATCGAGAACCCCCAAATTTCCTTTGTCGCCGCGAACGAGAGCTTAGGCCTGTAGGGATGCAGCCAGTAACTTAATAGCGTTCGGGCAACCTGCCCAGTTAGAATACCTCCGACCAATGCCCAATAGTTACGCAGCAAAACTGCAAGCGCGACTGTCACGACAAAAGAGATTATTTTTGCCCAAAATAAGTACCCGAATACGCGGCCGAATGTCAGATCGCGATGAAAGTCCACGGTCCCCACATTCTCTAAGCTGGATACAATTGGCCTCAGGGCAAGACATTGCATTACTAAGACTGCTCGATTGTCGTGGAAATAACTCGCACTGAGCGGCGCTGTAATTGCGATGGCGATACCGATAGCTAATCCGATCAGTAACGACACGGTCCAAGCACTATCGTAATGCTCACGTGTCGGATTTTTATGCCTGATGATCGCTTGGCCCTGTCCTGTATCGTTAAATACCTCGAAGAAGCCCACAACAATCATTGCAATGGCTACGACCCCGAAATCTTTGGGAGAAAGCAGCCGAGCGAGGATGACGGTACTCAACACTCCTGTGAGTCGGATCGCCCAGCGTAAGGCAACCATCCAAATGGAACCTTTGAGAATCTGATGGCCCCCACCCGTTTGAGGAACTATTTTTTTTTCAATCGCCGGGCCCGGATCTTTTGCGGTACTTTCGGTCATGAGTCCTTGCTCGTGAGACAATTGAAACCTAAGGCGGATCAATCTCGGCAACTATTGCTAGCCACAAGTGAATTATTGGTGCTGAGTAGCTAATGCCTACAGTTAGGTCTACATCCGTTCACAAATGCAACTACTTGGATATTGGCAAAACGTGATGGTAAATCACGAATGTTGCACTCGTTCGTCATTGACTTACTATTTTGTGTGTGGGCGGCCGCGCTTGCCACCGCACTCTCTCCTATTTCGACTGGCCTGGGCTCGGCATTAGCCAGATACCGATGGCTGTAATCCCAACAACGGCGCTGAGGCCAACAGCAATATTGTTTGCTGCCAATACCATGGCTTGATGCCATATCATTGCGTCTAGCGACTGAACCGCTTGCGCGCCTGACAATCCGAGCCCCTTCATCGCGCTCAGAGACGCATCCGGCGAATTAAGCGCAGATGCGAACTTAGCGTGCGCCACGATTGTTTTTGAATTCCAGGTTGCAACCACGATTGCCGTCGCAATTGCGGCGGCAATCGTCCGCAGGAAGTTTATGATTCCAGAGGCAGACGCCATTTCGTTGCTGTGAACGGCCCTAAGAGAAAGTGTCATTAGCGGCACAAAGAAAAGCGGCAAGCCAATTCCCATAGCCAACTGGGGAACAATCATTTGGTTGAAGCCGATCGTGGTGGCGAAATCCGAGCGACAAAATATGGCACCGGATATAATCGCTAATCCAAGCGACATTAGGAGCCGGCCGTCGACGCGCGGCATCAAAGCGGCAGTAAGGGGTGCGGCGATTATACCCAAGGCACCTTGGTAAGCAAGAACATAGCCGGCGAGCGTTGCAGTGTACCCCATGCCAATTTGCAGCCAAAGCGGCAACAGCACCAAGGACGCAAAAAAGGCACCAAATGCAAAGAACATCGCAATTGCGGACACTGTGAAGCCTCGGTGCCGAAACACCCGCAAGTCCACGGCGGGGAACACTTCGGTAATTTCCCAAATAACGAACGCAGCAAAGGTCATTACGCTTATGCCCAAGAGCGCCCGCATCTCGGTTGAGGCGAACCAGTCTTTATCTTCACCCGTATCGAGCATTATTTGAAGACTGCTTACCCAAATCATTAACAGCGCTAACCCAACAAAATCTATCCTGTCTCGAAGTCGTCGCGTTTCGAAATCACGGAAAATCCAAAGGGCGCAAAGCCCGCACATCGCGGCCACCGGAACATTAAGATAAAATGCCCAACGCCATCCGAGCGTATCGGCGAGTGTTCCTCCTAAAATCGGACCTGCGACGGGCGCTATTATACTGGTCATCATCCACAATCCCATCACCATCTCGGCGCGGTCGGGGGGACTCACGCGCAGAATGAGGGTTTGCGATATCGGAATTAGTGGACCACCACTAAGGCCCTGAAGGACGCGAAGAGCTACCAAGATCTGCAGTGTAGGAGCAATACCGCAAAGAATGGAAAATAAGGCAAAGCAGAAAATGGCCGTAACGAGTGTCCTAACAATACCGAAGCGGGTAGCCAGCCATCCTGATAGAGGAATGGTTAGGGCCTCGGCCACAGCATAAGCCGTAATCACCCACGTTGCTTCGGTCGGGGAGGCTGCGAACGTACCTGCAATGTGCGGAATCGCTACGTTGATGATCGTCGCGTCTAAAATGACAATGAAGGTAGCAAGCGAAAGAACAAAGACGGCCACTGTCAGGCGGGTACCTCCCATAGCCGCTGGAGTCACAGCCTCCTGGCCGCCTGGGAACCGAGGGCTATCTAAAGCGATGCTGTCCAAACGGTCGGGCCTCGAATCGGCCTCTCATGCTACCGCACCGGTTTTAACAGGTCTTTGTGCGCAACTGCTGGGTTTGGCTGGCATTTCTGGTATTTTGTTAGCAATGACTGATTCGGAGAACCGGACTGCTGTCTGGGCGTTTCGGTGCGCGACCCAGTCAAGAGGCCTCTATGACACATGCCGACGCCATACCGCAGTCGCCGTCTTCCCGACCGAGGATGGATTTCGAAGCCCATCTAGGCCGTGCGCGGCTACGGAGCCATCTGTTTCGCATTTTGGGCAGCTGCGCCACGGTCGCAGCCCTCGCATACATGGCCTACCAATATCAGAACGGGCCAGCGGTGATCTCCACCGATGATGCTTATGTCGACGCATCCCTGGCGCAGGTGACACCTCAAATCGATGGGACGATCAGCAAAGTCGTCGTCCACGACACGCAGTATGTCAAGCGTGGGGACATTTTGGTGAGCCTTGATCCGGCAGATGCTCTTCTAGATGTCCGTGCCGCAAAGGCTGCTTACGAACAAGCTTATAGACATGTTCGGGAAGATCTAGCCAATGCAAGCGCAGCGGCGGGGACAGTACGCGCAAAGGAATCAGTTGTTGCGCAAGCTCGACTGCAGATGCAGCGTCGCGCAAGTATTGCGCAATCTGGTGCGGTTTCCACAGAGGAAGTCTCCAACGCTCGCAGCGCTTATGATGCGGCACAATACGATTTGTCGATTGCAAGGCAGCAATTAGCGGCGCACCAAGCGAAGGTGAAAGATCTTGATCTCCGAAATAATCCGGAGATTTTGGCTGCATTGACTGTTCTGCAACGTGCAGAATTAAGGCTCGAACGCACCCGGATCCGCGCGCCAGTGGATGGCGTCGTTGCGCAATTCCATGCGCAGGTAGGTCAGCAAATTGCGGTGGGGACGAGCCTCATGAGCGTAGTTCCGGTCGACCAGCTATTTGTAGAAGCAAACTTCAAGGAAGGACAATTGGACGAGATAAAGCCTTTCCAATCTGTCGATCTTACCTCCGATCTCTATGGCTCGCGGGTAGTGTTTCACGGTTATGTCGAGGGATTGGGGGGTGGCACAGGCGCCGCGTTCTCAGTAATCCCTGCTCAGAACGCCACCGGGAATTGGATTAAGGTCGTTCAAAGGCTGCCAGTCCGCATTGCTCTCGATCCCGACGAGTTAAAACGCAATCCCCTTCGCGTCGGCATTTCAATGAACGTGAGCATCCGGCGCGATTCTAAAGTTTCTGTAACGTATTCGAACGAATATCCGCCACACCTTCGGACGGCGAGTTCGGCACCTTTCTAAAGTAAGATACGCCGGGCGTGACGACGCAGAATCTTCTGTGTTGGCCTGGCATGTAGGGCAAGTCCGGTTTGGCGGACCATCACTGCCAACGCTAAGTGAGCGAAATTTTGCCGCCGATTTTGACTGCGCTTTGAAGCTATTCTTAGGTATTTACGCTGCACTGCAGCGACGATGTTCGCTTCCCATTTTGAATTTGGTATATTAAATGGGACTTGACTGGACCAAAGGGCTTATATGGCCACTGCCCGCCGCAAGCTTGCCCATGTTGAACCTGCTGAACCGCCGATAGCGGATCGGACTATGGCGTTCATCATTCTGATGCCAGGCTTGGTGTTCTGGGCTGCTGTTATCGCGGTGGTGATCAAGTTTTACTAAGTATTGCCTCCGCTAGATCTTGCCGATGCGATACCTTGCCCCAATCTCCGTTTCCGCCGTTATTGTACTGAACCTATCCTCCTCGGGAGCTAGCAACATTCCTGGCGCTGACGGTTCTGTGGGGCCGCAGTCCCCGCCGAGCTATCATAACCAACCTTACGTAATTCATAGATCGGAGCCGGAATTAGCCTTGACGAAATCCATCCAAGGAGAGCTATCTCCTCATGCTCAAAAGTCCTTCGGATCCAAAAGGGTTTTCTGTGTGCTCTTCATAACGCATCCATCATCTAGGCGAACTGCCTGTCCGTCCCGCGATGCGACCTGATGGTGAAAAAGAGTTTGCAAAACGCGAGTTAGCTCCGCGCTTCTCTATTTGTGTACATCGGTTGACGTAAAAGAAGACTATCAAAGCCCGCAAGCTGTCGCTCCCAGCTATAATCCTCGACGACCCGTCGGCGCGCCGCGGCTCCAATCTTTTGGGCGATCGCCGGTTCAACAGCCAACCGGCAGACGGCGGCGGCAAAAGTTTGGGCATCATTCGCAAGCACAAGCTCTGTGCCCTCTGCCGCTTCTATGCCTTCGAGCGCATCTGAGGTGACTATCACGGGCTTTGCCATAGACATTGCTTCCATCACCTTATTCTGAATACCCCGCGCTATGCGCATAGGTGCCACGCCAGCGGTTGCAAAAGCCAAATAAGGTCTCACATCAGGCACCCGTCCCGTTACGTGCACCCCCGCGAGCCTCCCCAATTTCTGCACGGACACAGATGGGCTGGCACCAACGATAAAAAATTGGGCGCCCGGTAGCGTCTTCCGAACCATGGGAAAAATCTCTTCGGCAAACCACCTGACGGCATCGACATTGGGTAGATAGTCCATCGTCCCGGTGAATACGAAAGTCGGTAGACTGGAATCATATGGCGCAGCAAACTTAATATTAGGGTCGAAGTAGCTGTGGTCGATCCCGTTGTTAATGCTGACGATTGCGCCTGAACGTTGGGGCACAAGCGTGCGAAAAAGCTTCGCCTCTGCTTCAGACACAAACATACTAAAGTCCGCTTCATAGGCGATGCGACGTTCAAGATTGAAAATCTTCTGCGCCTCGCGCCCATAGATCCATCTCGTGATCAGCCCTCCCTTGCCGGCATAAGCGCGCCACTTTTCAGAGTCGACGTCGACAAGATCGACGATGGTCTTGCCGACGCGATGTGGATGATCGAGCACGTAGGGAGCCATATTAGATGAACTAATGAAAATAACGTCGGGCGTTACTGTTTCGAGTATTCGCGATACCCATCCTGCGAGTCCGTGATGATGATACAGTGATACGCTCAAGGCGTTGCCGGTCGCCAGTGCGACGAGGTGATAGAGTTTGTCCCATCTCCGGTCCAACGCACCAAAGTAGCTGTCGCGGCACAGCGCTTTGATTATGTCGACATGTTCCCAATCGTGCGGGTCGTCGACTAGGCAACCTAAATAGATATCGTAAGATTTCGCCAAGTGCTTTAGAATTTGTAGCGACCTTATCTTCTCCCCCTTGATCGGCGGATAGGGTATGCGCTGAGTCAGGAATAGGAGTTTTTGATTCGGGGCAACCGATCCAGTCGGAGAAACTCCCTCGTTTCCAATCATTTGAAATCCTTCAACGAGGTCATTTTGTTGGGTCCAAACATATGGTGCAGACACCAAAAGAGATACTGGCGGTGCGATTCTGCACCGATGTGCCA
>Ga0206887_10098_pt1 | contig 20032 bp, 14 predicted proteins | sample Alteio_BWOrgHeat_89_FD_153248 | JGI IMG/M metagenome (GOLD analysis project Ga0206887, IMG submission 153248) | Enriched cells from forest soil in Barre Woods Harvard Forest LTER site, Petersham, Massachusetts, United States - Alteio_BWOrgHeat_Nextera3 ...
AAAGCGAAGAGCTGCGCAGCGGGATAAAAGACTATGCCTCATGGCCTACCATTCCGCAGATATATGTGAAAGGCGAGTTCATCGGCGGCTGTGACATTACCAAAGAAATGTTCCTGAGCGGCGAATTGCAGCAGCTTTTGAAAGATAAAGATATATTGAAATAAGATAAAACCCTATCTCAGTTGGATTCTGGTGTTCGCAAGAATGACTGTTTGGCAGGTTATTTCCAGTCAGGTACGTTATATTTATCGAGTATCTCTTTGAGTTCACCATTGTCGCGCATTTTTTTCACTGAGTCTGAAAGGGCGGCGGCGAGTTCTTTTGCGTCTTTACGCTTAGGGCTGAAACCTATATAGAGATTGCTGTAATAGGCAGGTTCCTTGACCTCACCGGCGATGCGATAACCGTCACCGAAATTTATCAGGCGGAATTTATATTCGGCAACGTTAGGATTCTCCAACATTACATCTACATGGCCGAACTGAATTTTTTTGACGTTCTCATAAAGTGCATCATCACTGCTTGATGTCTGGATGCGGCTTTTATTTTCAGAATTCTTTTTGATGTATTCATCAAGCTCCTTGCCGTAAGTATAGCCCTCGGAAACCGCCAACGAAACACTCTCAAGCGAGCTGATGCCCTTATATTCCCAGGTGGAATCTTTTTTGGTGAAGAAAACATTGCTGTTCACACCGAGTGGTTCATCAGAAAAGATAAGGTCCGGGGCATCTGATTGCGCAGGGGCTATCGCTCCATCTATACTGCCATCACGAACGCCTTTTACTGCCTGCTCCCAAGGCATTATGCTATATTCTATCTTATAACCCATTGGCTCAAAGGTTTTCTGGGCGATCTCTACCATGTAGCCGGGAAACTGTGAATTGGGCTCGCAATTATACGGGCACCATTCATCTGCCACCAGATGCAGGGTCTTGCTGTCATGTGAACTTGCCATCGCCAGCGGCGCAAATGATAAAAAAAGGCAAGAAAAGGCAAGGAAAAAACTTTTTTTCATAAAATATATTTATAAATTCATGGTTATAATATATAGGTAGCTTAGTTTTGTGAAAATCATACTTATTTTAATTCGTGAGCCTGTTTAATGGTTGATACTGACTTTTTCAAGAAAAATGGTAATTTCAAACTGAAAGTTCTTGCCGAGCTTTCTGAAAGCAAAATTGCAAACGAAAATGATGCTGAGAAAATCATCCGCAATGTGGCATCTTTAGATGAGGCGGCCGAGGGCGACATAACTTTTTTGCAGAATGTTAAATATGTTGATGCATTCAGGAACACAAAAGCTTCGGCATGTATCGTCAGTAAAAAATATATTGATATAGCACCGCATGGCCTCGCGCTGCTTATCTCTGATGACCCTAATTATGCCTACGCAAAGATCGCGGAAAAATTTTACCATAAAGATAACACATACATAAGCGTTGCAACGGAAGCGTTCGTTGATACCAGCGCAACCATCGGTGCACGGAGCCAGGTGTTCCCCGGCGCCTATATCGGGCCTAATTGCAGGATAGGGAAAAATTGCGTTATCCACCCTAATGCTTATATCGTTAACTCGGTGATCGGTGATAATGTTATCATCCATAGCGGCAGCAGAATAGGCCAGGATGGCTTCGGGTATGCGTTCTTCAAAGGCAAATATCACAAAATTCCACAGCTTGGGCGGGTGATAATTGAAAATGATGTTGAAATCGGTGCCAACACAACTATAGATAGGGGCGCCGGACCTGATACTGTTATCGGGGAAGGTACCAAGATTGATAACCTTGTTCAGATCGGGCATAATGTTAAGATCGGTAAACACTGTATCCTGGTATCGCAATGCGGGATCTCGGGCAGCACAACTATCGGGGATTACACTATAATCGGCGGGCAGGCAGGAATTACAGGCCATCTGAAGATCGGCTCCAAGGTTCAGATAGCGGGGAAATCTGGAGTTATGACCGATATTGCAGATGGAGGCATTGTTGGCGGGGTGCCATCTGTGCCGATAAAGAACTGGCACAGGCAAACCGTGGCTATTAAAAAACTGGCAGAAAGTAAGGGAAATAATGAGTAAAACAATAAACCTGCAAAGGATCAAAGAACTTATCCCGCACCGGGAACCTATCTTGCTTATTGATGAGGTCATTGACGTGGTCGAGGGCATTTCTGCAACCGGAGTTAAAACACTGAAGGAAGGCGACCCTTATTTCGCGGGGCATTTTCCCGGGCACCCTGTTATGCCGGGCGTTCTGATAATCGAGGCGATGGCGCAGACCTGCGCGGTCATCGCGGCTGACAGCATCAAAGCGGCGGAAGGTAAAATCGTTTATTTCACATCAATAGAAAGTGCGAAGTTCAGGAAAGTTGTGGTGCCGGGTGATACCCTGCATTTCAAGGTGAAGAAGATACAGAACAAACGCAACCTGTTCAAGTTCGAAACCAAAGCCTATGTTGGTGAGAACCTGGTCACTGAAGCTATCGTTTCAGCCATGATCATGATGTAAAATTGCGGTTTTGCGGCGAAATCCTTGCTGTGTAAGGTTTTGTAACAAAATTTACCTTTAGTTTTCACCCAATTTATTTGATTATCCTTTATATTTTCCCGCCCGTCATTGCGAGCGACCATCGGGAGCGCGGTGATCCAGCCGTGTGTGTTGGAATAAATCCAACCGGATCGTTCCGCAATAAATTGTTTAACTAGATTGCTTCGTCGTTACACCCATCGCAATGACGGCGTTTTCTGTAAAAAATAATATATCTATGGCGAATAAAATTCATACAACGGCAGTAATTGAAGGAAATGTTACATTTGGAGATAATGTTGAAGTTGGCCCTTATACGGTTATCTCCGGCAATGTTGAGATCGGTGATAATGTAAAAATACTGGCACAGGCGCATATCAGCGGCAATACAAAAATTGGTGACAACACAAAGATATTCCCGTTCGCTTCAATTGGAACTGCACCGCAAGACCTGAAATTTCATAATGAGGAAGTGTTTCTGGAGATCGGCACCAATAACCTGATACGCGAACATGTTACGATGAACCCCGGCACTGAAGGCGGCGGCAGGTATACACGCGTGGGCAATAACTGCCTGTTCATGGTGGGCGCGCATGTGGCGCATGATTGCAGGGTTGGGAATAATGTTATTTTGGCGAATAACGCAACGCTTGCCGGGCATGTGCAGGTCGGGGATTTTGCGGTCATCGGCGGCCTTTCGGCGATCCACCAGTTCGTGCGCATCGGACATAATGCCATGGTTGGCGGAATGAGCGGGATCGAGAGCGATGTTATACCTTATGGCAATGCATTCGGTGAAAGGGCTTCACTGAACGGCCTTAATTTGATCGGGTTGAAACGGAAGAATTTTACCAAGGAAACCATCCACACTCTGCGCGGGGCGTTCAAAGACCTGTTCAACGGCGAGGGAAATATCAGCGCGCGTATAAGCAAGACCAAGAACGAATATAAGGATTCCGCGGAAGTTATGGAGATCATCGAATTCCTGGAAAAAAATGACGACCGGGCAATTTGCCAGCCCAAGCGGGCTTAAAAGCTGCGGGATATAAGAAATAAGTATATTTTTGTTTTTTAAGTAATTAGTATTTTGGGATTAATTATGAAAAATAACCTGGCGATGATCGAAAAGATTCAACTTGACGATAAAGTGGGCATCATAGCAGGTGGGGGATTTCTGCCGCGCCAGCTCATCAGCGAATTGCAGAAGAAAAATATCAGGCCATATGTGGTGGCACTCAATGATGTTACAGACAAGGAAACCACCGAAGGCGTTGAAACATTGTGGGCGCGCATGGGCAGCGCGGGGCGCATTTTAAGTTTTTTCCACGATAACGGCGTTAAGCAGGTTGCGCTTGCGGGTTGGGTAAAACGGCCATCTTTCGCATCTCTTATCCCAGATTCGGTCGGGCTGAAACTTTTGAACAAATTCAGGAAACTGAACGAGGCTGGTGATAACTCAGTGTTTGACCTGGTGGTGCAATTCCTGGAAGAACAGGGTTTGCAGATAATCGGGGTTGATGATATTGCAACCGAACTGCTTGCAACCAAAGGCGTGATGGGCAAAGTTTCACCAGTGCGAAAATTTTTGAATGATATTGAATATGGCGCGAAGATAGCACTTGAGATAGGCAAGCTTGACATCGGCCAGGCGGTAATTGTGCAGAACGGCGTAGTGCTAGGCGTTGAAGGGTTCGATGGAACTGACGCATTGATAGACCGCTGCGCAAAATTGCAGATAGATGGCAAAGGCGCGATCTTGGTGAAAATGAAAAAACAAAAACAGGATAGGCGGATCGACCTGCCTTCAATGGGCGTGAAAACCATCGAAAAATTACATGAGCTTGGGTTCAAAGGCGTTGCCGTTCAGGCAGGGAACTCGCTGATAATCAACAAAGAAGAAACGCTGAAAAAGGCAGATGAGCTGGGGATTTTCGTGGTGGGGGTTTGAAACATAACAATAGATCACTAAAATTTTAACTAAATCCTAAGCAAAACTATCTTATTTTTTGCATCCATTAACTTATCATTAACCTTTTTATGGTAATATTGGTAAGCCAAATAATGAGCTGATGAATGAATGATAAAACCAACATATCCAGCAAAAATGATAAACCTGTTCTGGTGTTTATTTGTGGCGATGGTATGGATCCATCTTATGAAAAATTAGCCGAGATAAAAAATTTGTGTGAGTATTATGGCCAGCCTTTCCTCCTAATCCCCGAGCCTGATGCAAACTGCAACCCATCAATTCCATTAGCTAAACTTACAGAAAAAAATATAGAAGCCAGCCTGGTAAAACATATGGGCAAAGGCGGAGAGTATGATAATAAAAATTATATACCCCTGATCTACACACACGGCTCATATGAATTTGAACCAAAACCTACAGCTAAAACATTCTTTGTCCATCAGGTGAACCACGATAATCACCTTACCCCTAAAAGCCTATATAAAACCATATTTACCAGTTGCACCGGAAATCCGGAGGGGTTATTTTCCAGTTCATGCCATAGTGGTGGGGCAATTTTGGGAATGGCAGAAACCCTGAATGAGCTTCACACCCAAGACCCACAAAGATATTCCAAACCTATACCTTTTTTTGGCGTTGCCGAGTATATACAAACCGCACAAATGTCAGATGCTGAAGAATTTGTAAAATTATTGCCCTCTATGGCGGAAAAAAACATTCCTTTCTCTCTGGAAAATCTGCAAATTGAATATCATAAAGCCATAGATATCTCAAATACAAAAATGAAGGAACACACTTTAATAACCGGAGAAAATTGCATAAACTGCCGGATGGTACCTACAATTGAAACAACGTTAATACCTGGAAATTATAATGGTACTGTTGGGTTTGAAAACCGTTTAGAAAAGCTTGAGGATATGTATGACAAATATCATCATGGTAAAATTTTTGAAGAATTTAAACCTAATGATCTTATAAATAGTAAAACCATTGGCTCCATACAGAAAATTTTTAATAGTTCAAAAGAATCTGATGAATTCTTGCAGAATTTAAAGAAGGAAAATCTTTGGGGCGCGGCGCTTTATATTGCAGATGCAGTTTATGATAAAAAAAATAAGAGCCACAATAATAGCGAGTTAACCCAGCACGATATAGAGAATGTTATAGAAGGAGGATTGGAGTCGCCTATAATTGAAGTAGGAGATAAATGGATCGCTACTTTAAAGGGTGATAAAAGCTCGGTCAAAAAAGCTTTCTCGGAAGCAATGGATAATTCAGAATATCTGCTCGTTAATCTTTCATACCAGTATACGGATTGGACAAAATCTATTAAAGCCAATTTCAATGAGGCGGATGCAAAGGAATTAATAAAAGAAATATCGGGAGAAATAATAAAGAGGCTTGAAAAAAAGACGGAGCCATCTTCTAAGCGGGAAGTGGAAACCCTAAAAGAAGCACTGAAAAATGATGGGATAGACCTTGGCTATAATAACTCAACTGAACTTGAAAGCCTTATAAAATCTATGTGCTCCCACAATATCAAGCCGCCATCCCAAACCACCACTACTATAGGCAATAACCACAGCCTGCCTTATAATGCAAATGCAAAAGACCCGGCAATTGTAATGACCTGATATTCTACTGTGCTTTTATCTGGCCGATGCGGTTTAGTTTTGTGGTTACATCCTTGGCGAATTTTGGATCCATTTTTGCGAGGATCTCAGCGGAGTTCTTCTGTTTCATTTTGTCGATTATCGGAATAACATCATCCACACGCATTTTAGATAATATGTCAGCAGCGGATTTTGGCTTCATGTTCTCATATATCTTTACAAGGCTGAGGGTTTTTGCATCTTCCTGCTTGCGGTATTCGGTTAGGGAAACCTCAACTTCCTTTTTCAGCTTGCGCAGATCTTCAAGTTTTGTATCGATCTTTTCCTCGGTTATTTTGAGGACATTCTCTTTTATCTGCAAATCATTTTCCCACTTGGCAAGCCTTTCGCGGCGCTCAGAGAGGCGTTTCAGAACGTCTATCTCGGCATCAGAAAAAGTGTGAACCTCATCAATCGAAACGGGGCGTTCGGCTTCTATTGTTCCGCCGACAACGGGCGGAGGCGCATCTTTATCTTTAGGGGAATCTTTACCTGCTTCTTTAGCATCTTTTGCATCACTTTTTGAATCGGCAGGTGCGGCAGCATCAGCGGCGGGCGCAGGTGCAGGCTCGGCCTTTGGGGCCGGTGGTTTTTTAGGCTCTTTTGGTTTTGGCTTTGCCGCCGCCTGTGATTCAGAAACTAAAATGCCCTCAGAATCAGGGATGGAAGCCATGATTATCATATCCACGGTCTTCACGGTGAGCAACAAAAACGCAGAGATGATCAAAGTTCTGAGAACGCCGGTATAGAACATAATAAGATGATAAGATTATATGACGATGTGATGATACGAAGAAAAGAATGTTTTGTAAATTCGTATTATCATATAATTAATAATACAACATCTTACTCACCACCTTTTCTTTTTGCGATCTCCTGGAGGAGTGCATCAAGAGCCTGGCGTTTTGCGCTTGAAAGTTGCGGCTTGGCAGAGGCAGCCGGCTGGAATGACGGCTTACGAGGCGCGCTTGCAGTTGGCTCGTCACCGGAAAAAGCTTCACGCTGCTGCGGACGCGGTTGTGGCGAGGAGATGGAATTATCAGTGACCATTTTGCGGTGAACATCACGCGACATGGTTATTTTGCCTTCCAGATTCTGTGCAACATTCTCACCTTTTTCAGCGAGGAATGAGAGGTCGTTCGCCAGGAAGCGTGCTTTTTTTATCTGCGATTTCAGATTCTCATCAACATTGGTGCCAAGTTCCTTAAGCTGGTTGATGTTGGTCTCGGCGCGTTTTATCGAGTTGCTGAATTCAAGCAGGAACTTTGCAAGGTCGGTTTTGTGGCTGTTGAATGCAGAGATGCGGCGGCTTAGCACCAGGCAGAAGATTATGGTTATCACCAGCAATAGTGATATCACAACATTCAATATTATATCTGCGTTCTGCATAGTAAATTTTATAAATAATCTTTTAACGCGGTGAGGTCGGAAAGCGAGATGGCAACATTATCACCGAACGAACCAAGCTTGCCTGAAAATAGTTTAACCCCGTTACAGGTTATTTTTATATCATCATCCGGACGGTTTTCCATCACTAAAGTTGAACCTACTTTCAAAGTCGTCAGATCCCTGAGGGTGATAGTTTTTTTATCAAGTTCGGCACGTACCCCTACCGAGGTGGTTTTCAGTTCGTCACCCAAAAATGCCTGCCAGGAAAGGTCAGACCCGAAGGACTCGCCGGCGAACATTTGGCTGAGCAGGTCTTTGACGGGCTCAAGCGTGGAATATGGGAAGATGATATCTATTTTGCCGCCTACACCGTCAAACTCAATACGGCAGGAGATTATCACAACCGGCGTTGCAGGACGGGTGATGGTGGCGAAGCGCGGATTGGTTTCCAGCCTGTCGTGGCGGAAGGAAATGGTGGTCACGGGGGTGAATGCAGAGGTCATCTCGTCAAACACCAGGCGGGAGAAGTTTTTGATTATATCCTGCTCTATGGCAGTGAAAGGGCGGCCTTCAACACGGAATACGCCTTCAGATTTACCACCCCCTAAGAGAATATCGACCAGGGAATATATCAGTGGGCTGTCGATGGTCATGAGGCCGACATTCTCCCACTCAACCGCCTGGAAGATTGACAGGATGGTTGGCAGCGGGATGGAATTCAAATAATCCTCAAAGCGGATGGAGGTGATGTTCTCCACGGTTATTTCGCAGTTCTCACCGGTGAAGCTGCGCATGGAAGTGGCGATGGAGCGCGAGAAGCGGTCAAACACGACTTCGAGCATGGGAAATTTTTCGTAATTATCGCGCGAGCGGGAGATTATTGCATCAACCCCGCGGTTAGGGATGGCCTTGGGCTCGCCGAAACCAAGGAGGGAATCTATCTCGTCCTGGCTTAAGGTGCTTTCAGCGGCGCCCTCTGCGGTTGCGGCCTGGGACGCGGCTATCTCCCCGGCGAGGTTCGCCACTTCTGATTCGGCAGCTCCAGGAGCTATATTTTCTTTTTGTTCGTCAGCCATTTTAACTTTACTGGACTATGATCTCTTTAAATAAAATATTATTCACCTTGCCCTTTTCCATTATGGAATTTATGCGCAGCAATAATTCCGCGCGCAACCTCTGCAAACCGGCGGAGCCCTGCAAGTCTGAGCTGCGAAGTTCGCGCAGGTAAACCTGGAAGGCATCACGGATGCGCGGCATTTTTTCCTGAACTTCCTTGTGCGAGGCCTCGTTAGGCAGTTCAAGGGTTATTACCGCCTTTAGGAAACTTACTGTGGAGCCTGGGTTGTTAAGATTGACCAGGAAGCTATCCATATCGTAATAGATGGTTTGTGCGACCATGTCCGGGTCGCTGTCAGCCGCTTTTTTCTTCTGCCCGCCGCCGAGAACGCCGGAGAGCACAACGCCAGCACCTATCAGCGCCACTACGAGCACCGCGCCTATAATAATGAAAAGTTTCTTTTTGCTTTTCTTCGGGGCAGCTTCACCACCCTCACCTGCCGCGCCTTCAGCGCTGGGTTCACCGCCTTCACCTGCCGCCGCGGGTGCAGCTTCGGGTTTTTCTTCGGCAGCGGCGCCTTCAGCGCCTTCTTCTGGTTTTTCTTCTTCGCCTTTCTTTTTCTTATCTTTTTTTGCCATTACGCATCCTCGGTCTTTTGCAGTATAAACCTCACACTAAATTATTACTTTTAAAGATTTTGTTCAAATAAAATCAGCCCAGATATAATATTGACTGCATTTGGCTGTTCGTCTATTGCATAATTGCTGAATTTTGCTAATAAGTAAGCATTGCCCTTGTGGTGGAATTGGTAGACGCGGCAGACTCAAAATCTGCTATACGCGAGTATGTAACGGTTCGAGTCCGTTCAAGGGCACCATTTTTTCGATTTTAAGAACATTCGCTAGTTTATACATATGATTTTTTTCGGGCATAAAACCGTTGCGTGGTTCGATATCTGGTCGCTAGAGCATTTTATGAGCGGTATGTCTGTGGGATCGCTTTGCGTGTTCCTGATAAACCATTCTTTGGGCAGCCGTGATAAACGCTTTGTTGACGATACCTTACCAACCAGCATTTTTGTTGTCTATGTGATGTTGCTAGCTTTCATGTGGGAGCCGGTAGAATTTTACCTGGAAGCCGGGTATACCCATATCGACAGGATAACCAACTGGTTCCAGGGCGTGGAATTCTGGGGCAACAGGCTGATAACCGATCCGGGGCTTACAGTCGCTGGTGCACTTCTACAGCGGAAATATAAAATAAACGTTTGGTATGCGCGGGCTTTCACATTGTTGTGGATGATAGTGAATATTTGTGTGTTCCCTAACAGTATGTGGTTACAAACCTGGCTGCAACAACAACTGGCTTTTTGATCTTATGGATATAGCAACGCAAATAGGCAATGAGTTGCGCCTGATATGGAAAGCCCACCAGCGCGTTGGCCTGAGTGGAAAAATGTGCCTTTACTCTATCGCAACGGCATATCCGTGGCCGTCAAAAAACGCGGGTGTGAAATTCTGGTTCGGGCCGGATGAAATTGATAAGGCGGTGGAATTCTTCACCAGCCAGTATAACGATGGCAAGCTGCCAAACACCCCGCTGCTGCTGAACCCGATGGTTCATAAACAGATAAATGACACTGAATATGAGATGGTGGGCTCGGGGATCTATTGGGCAAGCGGGCTTACGGTAGCAAATATTTCGCCGGATAAAATTGTACGACTGAGGAATGTTGGCGCCGCTGCGGGCTTTATGTTCAGGGCGGGGAATGCGCAATCTGGGCTGAAGATGCTGGCATTCAGCGACACCGTACTTAAGATAGAAGGTGATAAGACCGTCACCGGTTGCCAGGCATTTTATAATCTTGCGGATATAAAAGGTGATGATTACTGGCCTTATTATTTACTCTCCGGCGTTTCGTATCTTTCCAACGCTGGCATTTATGTGGCACCTGCTTTTGCAGATATGTTCCCGGAGAAAAAGATCGAAGGGAAAATAACTGACGAACTCATGGATGAGTTGATAAAAGCCCATACCGTTGACCTGCCGGTTCTGAAAGATGCTGAAACCTGCTGGGAAGGCTATGACCGCCACGCAACGTTATATACCCGCTTCGGCAATGATGTGAAAAAACTGAACGAGAACCTGACCTTCTATAATTATTGCGCGCGCGATTTCCAGCTTTTTGATTCCATCGGGCCGGATAGTATAAAATCTGAATCAAAGGATGGCGGGTTTGAATTCCTGGTACATGGCCTTATCCCGCGCGGCAGCATTGTGCTCATGGCAGGAACCGGCGGCACCGGCAAAAGCTCGCTGGCGCATAAATTATGCTGCCTCGCAGCGACAGACTGGCGGGATGACGAGCAACCTATGTGGCTCGGCCAACCGCTCAATAAGGAACTCAGCAAGGGCATATGCATTTATTTTTCGGGGGAGGATGGGCCAGCCATCATCAGCGCGAGGAATGAGATATTTGATCCGGAAAAACGCGCAGGTCGCCTGATGTTCCAGCGCACCCACTTCACCAACCCAAAAGGCGATGAGGTTAATTTCGCCGAATTCCTGGGACGTTTGAAGAACATGCCGGAAGTTCCACTACTGGTGGTTGACCCGGCGCGGAAATATCTAACCGGCGATGAAGACGATTCTGCGGTGGTGAGTGAATTCTTCGAGGCGATCGAAAAATTTGCCCATGAGCGCAACAGCGCGGTTATCGTGGTGCACCACTTGAGCAAAGGCGCAAAGCCGAAAAGCGCGCGTGATGTTCTTGATGAACTGCGCGGCTCGCAGGTGTTCATTGACAGGCCGCGTGTGGTGATAGGCATGTTCCGCGAAGGGCCAAAAACCATAGTGGGACTGGGCAAATGTAACATCCCACCGAGCCTTGGCATGGTTACTGAAGAACGCGTTTTTGCCCACAACCCACAAACGCTCGATCTCATCCAACTGCCGGGGAAAGAAGGTGTGCGCAACGCTTATGTGGCGCCAACACCAGAAGAATAGGGAGTTTGCGAAATAAATATCAATGGCTAAACCTCTCCCGCCATTTGTATCAAAAGCCTCAGCCGCAAATTTATTTATCAAAAAAACAGTTAATACAATAAGATAAGATTTTATAGATGGGGGCGCCTGCGGATACAAAGCAGTTTATCATTAAAACTATTGCAAAAACCAAAGGTTTTACTATTAATAGCCCTCCAAACCTTTCCACACGCACTCGTAGCTCAATTGGATAGAGCACCTGACTACGGATCAGGAGGTTACAGGTTCGAGTCCTGTCGAGTGCGCCATTCCAACCATCCTCAAATATCATCTGCAATCAAGCATAGATGCCGTTTTCTAGTCTCCATTAGTCTTTATTATTTCTTCCAGTTCTAAAAAGATTGGGAGTATTATAGAAGTGGAAAAACTGGATTCTTGAAAGGATAAATAAAAACCTACGTCAAAAAACTTGTACAGAGCTATTCTTTATAAATAATGGCAGCTGTTATTAAGCAGTTTGTTTTAAATAGCGTGTTTTGAAGCCCGCTGCGCCTGACTTTTTGTAACATGATCTGGCACATCACGGCCAAAGTTGCTATAGATAATAGAGATTTTGTTTCTTTCCGATATGCAGGATATCGCACAAAAAATTACAACCTTTTTATATCAATATGTTATCACAACAGCCTTTCGCGTAAAAGCTTAAGAAACCTATACATTGTTAACCTTTTATTAACCTTTTTGTGTTAGTATCAGTGGAGAGTTAAACGTTGGAGGACGAACAGTTTTTCTATGGCAGATGGGCAGTTGAACATAAAACACGCCGTGTACGGGAAATTTGGTGGGGAAAGGTCCTACAACTATGAGGCGTGGGTAAAAAGTTCTGACTGGAGCAAGGAAGATACCGACAGATGCAATAGCCGGTTACTTTCTGCGAATATCTCAAGCCTTTACAGGACCATTAACGATAAAATAATTGTTGAGAACCCAGAGCACCCTATTGAAACGATATTCAAAGAGGGGAATAATTATATATTTACCCGGTGTTTTCCTCCTACCTTCCGCGATAAGCAGACATATGCGGTGGATGGAATATTCCATGCGATAGCGATAAGCGAGAAAGACCTGGCTTCGATAAATTATGACATCTCAAAAATACGCAGCAATTTTATCCAGGCCTATAATGAAGATTCCATCATCGGCCCAGATGGCGGCACCTGGCTTGGGGTTAGCGACCTGGTCAAAGCAAGGCCTATTGTAAAGGATATTTCCATCAGCGCTGAGAATATTGGTGTACAGGCAACGGAGATAAAACGCGCGCCAATGAAGGAGAAGATATCGGTATTGAATTCCAATGATCCGTTCGAGCTTATAAATAACCTTCCCCTCCCGCAAAAAATATTTGTGCTGAACTCGAATGTGATAACCAACCTGCCGGGAAATAAATTATTCGTGCTTAACCCGGATGCTGCAAAACTCGTGGCACAAGAACCTCCTGCCAGCCTGTTGCAGGAGCATATTGTTTTTTACCGTTCGCATTCCACAGGGTTTGTTTTCTATAACGGCGAACCGATAGAGGCAGAGCTGTCAAATAAATTCAAGCAGATAAAGCTAGATGAATTGCAACAACTTCAAGTTCCGGAAGCGATGATAGCAGCGGCATCTGCCTTGGGAACAGCAAAAAAAGTGGTGGATGTTCAGCAAGTCGCACCTGCAAAACTGGAACAGACCCTTAACCTGGTAACGCAGACAGATGAACCAAAATTACCGGGTTTGTCAGAAATCCTAAAAGCACAACCATTTTTCAAAAATGGGGAAAGGATAGAATCAACTGGAACGAAACTAAGCGTGAAACTTGCGGAAAATTTTATACCCGATAATACCGACATTGAATTGTTCATAAAAAACCTGGCGGCGTTGCAGGAACAATTTGCAGGCAGCAACCGTGTAAAAACTCCGGTCTTAAATTTTGTTGGCGGACCTTTTGGCAGCCGTAACACAATATTTATCCCAAAAGATTTTCCGCTCGAAAGGCTTGACGAGCTTAACCATGCACTGGAAAATTTTGGCAACCTCGCGGCAATGAAGGAAACAACGGTTCCTCTTATCAAATCATTGATAGCGGAAAGAGAGCCGGTTGCCCCGGAACCCAAAGAAATTCCGGTGATATTGGATGTGGAAGGAAAAACCGCCGAGATAAAAAACAAATTCGGCATTTATGTCAAGAAGGATAATGAGAACTCTATCAGGTTCAATGCGGATAACGGCACCATAACTGTTGACCTTGATAAGATCTATGCCGGGCATTCTGTGGAAGGACACCCGGAAGACCTGCTTCTGGCGAAAGACAAAGTGGCGATTGAAGAGGCGCTACGGAAGATAAGTGGCAATATAACAATTTCCTCGGACAGGACATTGGTGATCCCGGCTGATGTTGATATTACAGAGGTGAGCAAGGCCTTGCGCGATGCGCTGATACCTAAAACATTTGCACCTACAGCAGTACAAAAATCTGAAAATAACAAAAAGACAAAACAGTTAAGGATAAAGAAAACTATCCAGACGGAAAAAAAGAAGCTTGAGGATATAAAACTGATCGAGCTGAAAAAACATTTCGAGGATAAGCAGGCACAAAGGGAAAAGATAAGGGAAATATTGGAATATATTGATAATGTTGTTCTGAAAAAAGATGCCGGGATATCGTTCCTCGGGGATGGGATACATATCGGGTTCCAGGAAGGTTTCAGTACACATATAGGAGCGCTGGATACAAATAGTTTCCTTGCAAATAACAAATCTGTGATGGCTGCCAGATTAGCAAAAGCAAGTAAGCAGCAAAATTTTAAAAGTAATGCGGTGAAGGTTGTTGATGAATTGAATATAATCGTGCCTTACAATTATGATTTTAAAATGCTGGGTGAGGCTCTGGAAATTACGCCAAAAGCTGTAGTGGCAGCAGAAGACAAGAATGGTTTTGATATTAACCGGCAGGTGGAGGAATTAAGCAAGACCAGGATATTAAACCAGCCTGAAGGAATCAGGGAGAGAAAGAGGGAGATCGTCATGGCAGTTGGCGATGGATATGTTCCCGATATCTTGAAAAATAAAGATGGTACGCTGAAAAATTCCGCAACACTTAATGCGGTTGATGGCACAGAGCTTTCAAAACTGCACCAGACCCTAGCCGAACAGCTGAATATAAATGCCGATGGTATAAAATTTGTTTCAAATGGCCCGGTAGTGGAACTTGTTATCCACAAAAATGCAGTTGAAAATATATATGGTAATATGGAGCTGCTTTACAGGAAAGCAAAGCCTACCCATATCGGCACTGAACATCATTACAAGGATGTTGCCGAGAGGATAGCACACTCGGTGGAATATGAGGTTTCCAGATCTAATAAAACATATGGCAGGCAGCAGCAGGAAGAAAATCCTCCGCCTCCGCCTAACAATGGTAATGGGAATACAAAAAAACCGGCGGCATCACCACCGCCACCACCGAAAAATGACTTATCTGACCTGGCAGTTTCGCGGGAAGGAAGGCTGGTAAAGTTCGGAAAAAATTTGAAGAATACGGTGGTCAGCCTGCCAAAAGATATAGGCGCGATAGGCAAGAACCTTTGGAAGAACAAGGATGAATCTGGGATAATATTAGGGGCTACGGGCGCAAAAATTTTATCGAGGGTATTTATAGTTGCATCGCGCACCAATATACTTGCCAGCGTTCTGGTGAGTACGACAACCCGAGGCGTGCTGAAAAATGAAAGGGTAACCAAGCAGAAAATTTCTGAATATCGCGACAGGCTGGTGGATAAGCTTAATTCTTCCGAGCTAAAAAATAACCTGGTCGGGCAGGATGATGTTTTCAAAAATGCCAGCTGGAACAAAGTTGCGGGCGACTGGAAGCATGATACTTATGAAATGAATATAAAAGAGAGTGACAAGTCACGGCAGGATATATGTAACGTACTGTTCGCAAAGAAAGGCTTGCTCGGCGGGTTTGATGCTAACGGCAATGGCAGATTTACATTAAGTAAAAAACAATTCAGGCAGTTTGCCGAAAATATAACTTTAAGGGAAAATGGCAGGGAGATACCGCTACGCAATGCAATCGGCATTGACCGCCCGGCAGTGGTGAATACCGCAAGCCTGAAAGAGAGGTTCAGCGGCAAGGCACTTTCCAAAGGCAGTGGAAATTTCCTTTTCGGAACGGCGGAAATAGTCGGCGCGGTACGTGATGAGAAGAGTGGCAAATGGTCTATAAGTGCGGATAAATTACGCAATTCAATTTTGATGATATCTGGCTTGCACACACTTGGTGAGGGTTTTAACTGGCTGCGCGAACATTTTTCAGGTGGCGGACACACGGTTGCAGTTACTGTAAAAAATAATGCACCACATGTGAAAACAGAGGGCGTGGTAACTCCACACCCGGTGGATACCCCGAAAAGCCTGCCTCCTAAGGAGGTTATACCGGCGAAGGTAAATGTTGTAAGAACCGATACGGTGGTCAATGACCATCAGCATAATGGTGCGCCAGCTCCGGCCAAGATCGACCGCACTCCAGGGCTACCGAGATCTCCGATGGTTGAACCCAGGATTGATAGTACGGTGAGTAAACATATTGATGATTATATTGCCAAGTCAAATTCGGGTGGAAGTAAAATAGATATTACAGCGCATAGTAATCTTTCATCCTCACAGAAAATTTCGCAGATACAGCTGGCGACCAAAGTGCTGAATGTTAAGGTTGATGGTCACGAAATTGCCTGGAATGATAAACTTACCCCGCAGACTGAAAAGGCGATAATGCAGATATTCAAGGATAAGGGCATAGAGATCCCAAATGGCTATGTTTGCGAGGCCAATCTGGATAAGATACATGCGGTTATAATGGAACAAAGCAGTGAAAAGACTACAAAACTCCAGGAGATATTGAGGGATAAATTCGGTGAGTTCAACAAAGATTTCACCCCGACCGGCAACCCCGGCACCCGCACCCTGGAGGCCTTGCAGCACGCCGCCGCCAAGCTGAAAATGGAAGGCCCGGTGCATTTCGACAGAACCCAGGAATTCATTGAAAAAAGCACGAATTATATACCAGAACCTAAGATAAGCATAATAAGCAGCCAGCCGCTTCATAATCAGGGCAATATTAACATCAAATAGGCTGCAAGCCTGCTTGACGCGGGGATATGATGTGCTATAAGGCTTGTATAACAGGGGTTTACTAATTCAGAGGGGTTATAATTGGCTATACAAATCATTACCGATGACACCAAGCCTAGACCGCAAGATCAAAGAAGAGCTGCGGCCTATAAGGCTGCGCGGGTAAGCGAGCAGAAGGCAGCCTTTGAAACGCCAGAAGAGGCTGAAATTTTGAGCAAGGCGATGAATGAATCTGTTGCGAATGAGTTATTCACTTTTTCAGTAAAGCCAACAGCGGGCCAATTCGTAAGCTATTTTGTAGAGGTGAACAGCAAGATCCCCTTGTCCGTTCTCCAGAAGAATAAGATAATAAAACATATTTCCCAGGGTCAGGCCGGGGTTAGCAGGGGCATAAATAAAGAGAGTGTCCTGCGTTCCATGGACATGGAATTACCGGCAAAGATAACCCTGGATGGTCTACCGCAGGCGCTTAATATTGCCAGGAACAGTGAGCTTACAAAAATAGTTCAGGAATTGAAATCAGAACTCAAGATCACTAAGCACGTCAGAAAACACACGATGGCCAAAGAGGTAAGCGGTGTTATGCTGGTAAGGGAGATATTCAGGAAATTCCACAGCGGCTCGGGGGGAGAGTTCTTCGATAATACCGTCAAGCGTATGGAATATATAAAATCCCTACAGAACGAGATGAACGCCCGCAAGATACCAATCGAGAAACACCACTTTGACCTGCACCAGACCATCCTTGATATCTTCACCAATCCGGAAGTGAAGAAGGAATATGATGATATCTTCGCCCGGTTCCCTAAAAAAGATTTCAACTCGCTGGAAGATGCCAGGCAATCAAAATTCCTGCGGCTCCAGGATGTGAAGCTGGATGTACATAGTTTCAAAATGCTTGCAGATATGGTGCCGCTTAAGGAGCTGATAGATGTTTTACAGCTCAGCCTGATAACCAAAGATTTTGAGGCAGTTTCACCAGCAGATTTCCAGTTTATCTTCCGCCATGAATTAAAGGCCAGCATTGAGGCTTATAAAAATATATACGACCCTGAAAAAGGGCAGGCTTATAATAATGGCATTGATGAGCAGAAATCTGCAAAGCTCACTATACAGCTCCTGGAAAAAATGATGGTAAATCTTTTACCTGAGGTGGAGGAAAAGAAAACCAAAGGAAAAAATAAAGAAATAGAAGAAGAAGCAGAAAAGAACGAGATAACCCCGAATGCAAAATTTGAGCTTGAGAACGCCATTACGCTGGTAAAAAGAAGGGTAAAGGAGATCACCCGTGAGAACAAGAATACCGAACTACTCCTCCATTTGCCATGGAACCTCGCTAAGGTTCAGGTGCCGACAGAAAAAATGGAAGGGTTGCAGATAGCACATTATAAAGATACTACCGAAACAGAGCCCGGTATTTTAGAATATAAGCATTCTGAAGAAGAAATATCAGGAAAACCACTGACTATATTTTTCAAACCCAAGATCACCAACGACCTGCCAGATAAACCTTCTAAGACCATGCAGGCGCTTGAAAAACAGTCGGGGATAAAGCTCATAAGGCTGATAAATATATGTGCCGCACCCGAATATGGCATCTATAACCCGAACAAAGCCCTGTTCGGTTATGACGAGATCGTGCTGGAAAACGAACTGGATGAGAAAGGCAATCCTAAAACCATAGAGGTAAAATCTCAATTTAACGTAACTCCTTTCAACCTTCCTTATGCAATTGAACATGACCTTAAAATAAACGGCTCGCTTGCAATAAGGGAAATAAACGGCCAGGTGTTCACCGGCAGGATAATAACCTATGATAAGCTCGACCCGCATCTTATCACCAATGAACTATACAGCAGCAGGGTTAGTCTTTCACCGGATATCGCACTTTCTGCGATAAAAATGCTGGCTTGGGATGAATCTAAGAACCCGCCGGTAATATCACCAAAATTAATTTCCACTGATAAAAATGATAAATCTCTATACGCACTGAAAGAAAAGATCATAGCGGTACTGCTTGGAAAAGAACATTTGTATGAGCTGTCAGAAAAAGAGCTGATACAGGAACTCTATGGCAAAGGGAATAAAGCTGCACGAAATAAGATAATCGCCGAGGTGAACTTGCAAGGACCTGCTGAAAATCCAGCCCAGCCTGCACTACTGGATAATAATGCACCCAAGCTGGATGGATTGCGCGAGAAGCTTATTGCCGCCAGCCCAAAGAAAGTGAAGCTTGATAAACTGGCACTGGGCGACCTGCTGATGCTGGGTTATTTCATGGAAAGAGCTTCGGCCAAAGTTGGCAACATGACCATCACACGCAATGCTTTGACCGGCAAAGAAAAAGAAAATATCTTCAAGGCTATGAAAGATAATAATATGGCAACTGACGGGGGAATGGAAATAATCAGGACACTTGATCAGCAAAAAGAAGTTAGGAAAATAAGGGTGGCATCAAAAACATTGAGTAAAGATAATTTTGCCCCCACCCCTTTTTATAAAAGGGAGGAATATTATGCGAACCTTAACCCTAACAGCCCGGTGTTTGATAAAGAAAAGCACCATGCAAAAGTTATTGGTGTGATCTCCTCAAGCACAAGTTTTTTGCAGAAAACACATATGAGCCGCAAGGGTAAAAATAATGGGCTTGCTGAAATAGAATAATAAATTCCCGGACCAGGAACATAAAATTTTTATCCCAGATAAGACGAATTGGTTTTTCCGCTGATAATATCCCTCACACGGTCCTTACCTAAAAGATGCCCATAGGCGGCGGCGAATACCGGGTCAGTTGCCAGCACCTTCCTCACTTTATCCATTTCGATCTCTATTTCGTTGAAACCGGGTTTGGTCATGATGTTCTTGTTTAAATTCACCTCTGGCTGGTGATATTGGATTATCGGCAGATTCACTCCCAGGTTTTTCTGCACGAATTGGTTGACCAGAACCGCCGTCATCATACCGTTCATTTTTATATCTTTCGAAGCAAGATAAGCGGCCTCTTTCGGCAGATTACTCTCGGGACTAAAGATTATGGCCTTCACCGCATTGCGCGGAACATTAGCCAATATCTCGCTTGTCATCCCGGGGATATATACTTTCCTTGCAAGCTCGGTCAGGTTTTTTTTGATATGTTCGAAAACATCCTTATCGCTTGCATCAACTCCGCCGGAATATTTTTCCCAGAAATAATTATCAAATAATTCCCTTAAATTCGCTTTATCTTCATCGCTCCTGTAAATATTTACATTTAGCAACACATAACCCGGCTCACCATGTGCAC
>Ga0206887_10099_pt1 | contig 19945 bp, 15 predicted proteins | sample Alteio_BWOrgHeat_89_FD_153248 | JGI IMG/M metagenome (GOLD analysis project Ga0206887, IMG submission 153248) | Enriched cells from forest soil in Barre Woods Harvard Forest LTER site, Petersham, Massachusetts, United States - Alteio_BWOrgHeat_Nextera3 ...
AATTGCGAAGAATCTTGTGGGACACACCGCGGCGACGCGGTTGCCGCGTCCTGTAAGGTTTTCGTATCTCAGGCTGCAAGGGGCAGCTGGGTCAGCCGATCACGGTACCGGTTACGATCCATCGATCCTGTAGCAAGGAACTCTTCAGCGCCCGCGTGGTGCCTTCAACCGCTTCTTCATCTGAGATTTGGAGGGCGGTCGCCACATAGCGCTGCAAATCGAAATGGCTGCCTGCCATTCCCACGCGAAGGGCATCGGAAAGAAACGGAGATATTCGCACTAATTTGGCGCCGCCCCCGGAGCTTATTCGGGTCGCGTAGTAAGAGCGGTCGCACTCAGGATGCGACGGAGATCCTTCCCTGAGATTCCGAATCAGCGCATCCAGATCAAAGCCCAGGTCAAGCAACGTGACTCCTGGCGCCAGGTACGCGACTTCAGGCTCCTCACTCCGTGATGATGGGGCGAACGGCGTTGCTGCATCTGTGTCAGTTGCGCTTGAGAGACTGAGCGCTTGCTGTACTTGCACCAGCGTCAGGATCACATCGTTGCGGTGTGCAATGGATGTACTGACGAATTCAAGAAAGTCTGAGCGGCAGTTGTGGCTGGCGTAGTAACGACGTAAATCAGACTTTGTGATGGCGCCACAATGTTGCACCCTCCACGCTTGCCATGATTCGTGGAACTTCAAAGTATCTTCCACCTGTGCAATTGCGCATAACAGCCAACGGAAATGCTCCACGGCCATCCCCAGAAATTCGCGCAGTTCAAAAAGGATTTCCCGATCGAGAGCCGGGCTGGGAATCATATAAAAATTCGGGAAGATATCAGGGTAGGTTCGAATCAGCTCGAGGTCGTGTTCCGAGCTTCCGAGTCCCTGATGGGACATGTCTGAGCAGTGATCTTCAAGCACGAGTTCATGTGCGTGATTGGTATGAAGTGGCGTACCGGCAAGCGGGGCAAGCAGGTTGATTTGTGGGTGCGACAGCGAACAGCGCGCCGACTGCATGTAGATCTTCAGGGTGTCCCGAACATCGCTCCACTCTTCTTCCGGAAAGCCGGTGATGAGTGAGGCCGTTGTGCGAATCCCAAGTTGTTCGCTAACCCTGAGCATCTCCTGCGCGCGGGCCGGGTCAAGATCCTTGTCGATGATGCGCTGCATGCGCACTGAGCCGGATTCGATGCCGAAAAAAAGGCCTCGGCATCCGCTGGCACTCATTTGCTGCAGTAGTTCCTCATCAATGCAGTCGGTGCGCGCGCTGCAATCCCACGTAAAGTCTTCTCCTGAAGCCTGCATCGCTTCGCAGAATGCGACGACGCGTTTTCGATCGACCGTGAACATGTCGTGAACGAGTTCGAAGTGACGAATGCCGTAGGTCGTAGCGATGGAACGCATCTCTGCCAGGACGCGATCTGGCGATCGAAGCCGAAACCGTCTCCGAAAGAAATCATTCGTGGAACAAAATGTGCACGAGAAAGGGCATCCCCGTCCGAGCTCAATTGACGCGGATTTCGCACCATGTAGATAGCTGCTCAGGTGATACGACGGCGATGGCAGGGAGTCCAGATCCTCGATAACAGGCGCGTTGGGTGTTCGCTGCACTACCTGCCGGTCGCGGAATGTTAGCCCGGGTACTTGAGAGAATTGATAATCACCCTGTAGTTCACGTAGCAGGATGGGAAGAGATTTTTCCGCTTCGCCTCGAAGAATGAAATCAACGAATGGAAAGCTGCCGATGACCTTCTCATCGACAACAGAAGCCTGCGGACCACCGAACAGGATGGTCGAGTAGGGCCGAATCTCTTTGATCGCACGCGCGACTCGCAGGCTCAGCGGAAACGTGCTGCAGATGGAACTGAAACCGTAAACATCTGCATTGGCACGCACAACCGTGTCGGCGAGATGATGGGCGAAGTCATCGATACGATCCGTGCCCACGGCAGCGGCGAAGCGAAGATATTCTGCGTTGACGTCAAAGACGTGAGGGCAATCGCCCTCTGCTTCAAGAACCGCCGCAACACTCAGAATGCCAAGTTGCGGCTGCAGCGCAGCCTGCTGCACTGCCCTGCTCGCAATCTCTTCCTGTGTTCGAAACTCAGTGATCGTTGGTGCGGTAACGAGCGCGAAGTGCATCGGTGCGTCTCCACCTCCCGAATGGGAATCGCGCTAAAACGGCGGCCATCCCTCTTGCTCCAAGCGCATTTCGAGTGCGTACGTGGTGCCATCGCCTTCGGAAGCCTTTAGGTCAGTTTTTGACTTTGACTGGGTTGGCGGGCAGACCTGCTTAAACGGAAGGTCGCTCGTCTTCAGCAATTCGTGAAGCTTCGCGAGAAAGAGCCTGCCCTCTTCTGTATGAGGGATTTTTACCTGCAGCGATTCCTGCTTCACTACTGTGGGCGATGGCCCGCGAGATCCGCTGGGTTTAGGCTTCGTGACTTTCACTGCTTTCGAAGCGACCTTAGGCGAAGATGCTGAAGCGGCCTTTGTAACCTTGGAAGTTTTCTTCGAAGCGGGGGACGAACCAGGAACACGTGCCATGTTACCTCGTTATCTTCTCGACCTTTGCTGGGAGTCATTCTCGGAGATTGCGTAGGCGAGACAGTTATGGATTATTTGCTAGCTTTCCGAGTTGGATTGTAGAACTCTGCTCCCCCAGGTTCAAATAAATTGTGTCCACGGCAACCGATAAATTGAAGACACGCGGCAGGACATTGTCGATGGATGCTCTTTGCTTGTGAAAGTGCGCAACGTCGAAGGGCGCCCCAAATGCCTTCGCCTTTGCGTTGAATGGCAAGCCGTAGATACAGGAAAAGCCATCGGCGTTTGAAACATAGAAGATCGTCTTACCATCTCCTGACCAACGCGGATGCCAGGGAGTGCCGGTTCCGGTAGGAATAACAAGCCAATTTGTTTCAGCTTCGCCAGTTTGCGGATTCAGACGCACGGCATACATGCGCTTGCGGTCTCCTTTCTGTTCAATGAACAGCAGGAGCCCGTTTTCGGAAGACCAACTCACATCCCCCATAACTTGTCCGGGTGCTCCTAAGATGACCTTCTGACTGCCGTCGAGACGGTTCAACAAGTTGACCGTGCCGTGCTTCTCATCGCGGAAGAAAAACGCCTTATCGTGCTGGAACCACCCCATGGGTTCCAGGCAGTTGGCACAGGCGCGCTTCATCACGCCGCCGCGTTGGCCGGAATAGATGGCGTTTGATCCATCGTTCTCCACTTGCTGATACGCGATCCACTGGCCGGTTTCATCAAGGATCGGTGAAAGAACGGGCGTGCCGACCTGGATCAGAATCGACTCCTGTCCGGTGCTTGTATCGCGAACCAGGATTTGGCGGTCTCTCCTACGCCCTCTTGCGTAGACAACAGCGCGACCTCCTTCAGCCACAAACGGCGAACCGTCTACCTCTGCGTCCTGTGTCAGCTTCTCCAGGTCATGTCTTTGTCCTTTCAAGGCATGCGTGATTTGCCAGATATGCAACGCCCCTGAAGTGCGGGTAAAAGCAATATCTCCATGCGAGGAAAGGGACGGATCCAGATCGGCGGCATTCTCATTGAGCAGCCATCTCATCTGGTCGCTGGCTTCGAGTGAATGTGTATCCAGTGTGAGAGAAAGAAGGCTTGAGCGGCGAGAGTCGCCAACGGCGCTGAAGATCAGGCTGTCTGAAACCCAGTTGACGGCGTTCAACCTGCTGGGAAGAAGTTTGACAGATCGCAACTTTGCAAAAGCATTCGTGGCGTGAGGTACACCATCTGCGATCTTCATGGTCCACCAGTCGAAGCAGCCTCGTGGCTCCTGATCGTTGCTTGCGCAACCACCGAATAAGACAGCAGTACCGTCGGAACTCCACACGGGGAATCGCGCATCAAGAAACGTTGGGGCGAGCTGCTGTGGCGCGCCGCCAGTAAGCCGCATGACGTACAGCTTGCCGGAAAGATTGTTCTGGTCCGGGTCTCCAGTCCAATACAACAACCGTTGACCATCCGGGGAGATCGCTGGATTCCTGCCTCGCGGTACAAGCAGTGTGGCCCCCTCCGGATCCTGCACGCTTGCGATATAGATGCCTCCTCCATTCCGTTCTGAACGATAGGCGACCATGCTGCCGTCCGCAGAAAGGCTGGGATCACCCTCACGCGAGCGATCATGGGTGATGCGTCGAAGGGTCCCCGATGGCAGCGGCTGGACAAAGATGTCGAGATTACCGCTCTCAGCCTGATCGGATGAATACGCAACATACTTTCCATCGCGAGAGAGCGAGGGACTCTCGGACTCATCAGTATCGGGAGTGAGCTGCCTCACTTCGCAGATCTGGCAAGGTTCCGCCTCGGGTGCGCGTACCGCCCGCAGAAGGAATGCGCCTCCAGCCGCAACCAGCGCAATCGCGGCAATTGCAAGTAAACGTGGATGCCTTCTCCAGGCGGGTAGCAGGAGTGCCTTCCGTACCGCAGCGATATCCTCGAAACGGTCCCCCGGATTCCGCTGCATACAGCGTCGAATGACTCCGTCCCACCGGGAAGGGTAGCCCTGTTTCGCGGCTTTACTTCGAGCAGCTCCTCCGATTGTTGTCGGCTGCGGAAGCGAACCGGCCATCATCTCGTACAGGACAACGCCCAGAGCGTATTGGTCCGCCAGAGGGCTTACCCGTCCCTGCTCCTCCTGCTCCGGCGCCATGTACCCAGGTGTGCCCATACCGCGCACCGCGTCCACCGCGGCTTCTCCCGGCGGGATGCGGAGGGATAGTCCGAAATCCGTGATCACGGCACGGGTATGGCCGTTTTCCGCGTCAACCAGAATCACGTTGCTGCTTTTTGAAATCCCGATGGGTAAGCCCTTGCGCGTGCGCGGCTTCAATCCCCGAGAGAAGCTGCGATGCAACAAGCACACCCAGGTCAGGCGCAAGCCGCCCGTCCAATCGAATTTTCTCGAGTAGAGTGGGCCCCTGGAGCAGCTCCATACTCAGGAACCATGTCGGCCCCTCGCCGGCTTCGTCGTGCAGAAAGAGTTCGTGGACACGGCAGATATTGGGGTGGGAGATTTCGCGTGTGTGCCGTACTTCCTGCTTGAACCGCTCGATGACCTCAGCATGGACCGCGATGTAAGGCAGGATAGTTTTGACGGCCACTTCCTGATGCAGCTCTCGGTCCCAGGCCTCATACACCTCTCCCATGCCACCGGAGTTAATGAATCGCCTGATCTCAAATCGACGCGCCAGGACATCTCCCTCTTGGAAGCGTGGGAGACGATTCTCGGGTTGAAGGTAGGCATGGAGATCACCTGCGGAGTCTTCAAGAAAATCGCCTGCCGAAGCGTCTGATTCCAACAGACGCAAGACTTCGGCGATAAGATCAGGGTCTCCTGAGCACGAACTTTCGACGATGGAACGCTGCTGCGCCGGGGGAGCATCCGCCGCTAGATCGAAAACCTGCTTAACACGTCCCCACCGTTCAGCATCCATAGGGCGCGCTGCGTCTTGGCACGAGTTCTCCGTGCAACCACGCTCTTGCCATAGACCAGTCACGTTTTGCGGTCCGGACAGAAATATCAAGCGACTCCGCGATCTCTTCAAACGAGAGGCCGGCGAAAAAACGCATCTCCACGACTTGTGCCTGTCGCTTATCGAAGGCCGCAAGCGCCTCCAGGGCGGTGTTCAGCGCCAGGATGTCAATCGGCTGCGCTGACACTCGCACCTGCGAAGTCAGGGTGACCTGTTGATGGGCGCCTGGCCGCTTCGCCGCATTTGCGGATCGTGCATGATCGACCAGCACACGGCGCATGATGTTGGATGCGAGGGCGAAGAAATGGGCCCTGTTCTGGCAATCGACGTTGTCCAGCTTCAGAAGCTGTAAATAGGCCTCGTTCACCAGAACGGTAGGTTGAAGCGTGTGATTGGGGCGCTCAAACCTCATCTTGCGCTCTGCAAGCGCATGGAGCTCACGGTAGACAAGCGGCATCAGAGCTGAAGCAGCTTCTGAGTCGCCTGCCTGAGCGCGCCGCAGCAACTGCGTGACGCGTTGTGGCTCAGAGATCGGATTGAGTGAATCCAACATACGAAGTCCCCAGGAAGTCACTTCAGTGTCGAATGGCCCGAGTATAACCGGTCTCGCTTAGTGCTCTCCACTGATATGTCAGATTGTCCGAAAAAACATTGGCACGATCTCTGCACGATTCACGCATTAGGGAGTGAGGGCGGAAGAAAGGTCCCTCAAGTATCCCAGGAGTCTGCCGTGTTCTTGCACTCTGTTCACATTCGCCGAAAGACAGTCCTTCGAGTAGGCCTCTTTCTCTTGAAAGTGTTAGTGTTCCTGCCGTTCTCTCTGCTTGCCCAGACGCGGTCGAACGCATTCGCCACGATTCCAATGGCTTCTGCCGCCGCCTCTGCGCTGAACACGTCCGGCCAATACGGTGCCGACGTTCTGGCCGTTACCAACGATCACCCAGATCACAGGTAACCGCTTCACCTGTTCGACTGCGCTTTCTGTGACATTGATTTCCTGATTCCCTTTCCCATCGGGTAACGGGGTCCGTTTGCTGTAAATCGTTGATTTCCTGCACAAGGATCATGCCAAGGATTCAGTATGACAAAGACACGTACCGTCGCTGTTGTTAGCTCCTCTACTCCCTTCCTCCAAGCTGTGGTTGCTGCACTCACTTTTGAAGGCCATGAAGCTGTGACCTTCGGGACCCTCCCCCGGGTGGTGGCCGCGGATGAAACGTCAGACGCAGTCGTCGTCGACGTTTCTTCGCGGCCGCCGTGTGACGAAGCGTCTCTCTCGAAACTGGTGCGCCTTGTCGGAAAAGACAGGATCTGGATGGCTTTGCCCATGGGCATGAGCCCCTGGAGGGATGTCGCTGAACGCTTAGACATCCACCAGACACTGAAGACTCCAGTTCAACCATCCGAACTTGAAGAGTTTCTGACAGATATTCAAGAGTTGCCGGAAGGATTCGCTCTGTCTCGAGACGAAACGCCACGCAGCGCCAAGCCGAGACACTTCCATATCGAAGACATCGCGAACAATCGCTACTTTCTGACGGCGAGTCCGGCGATGTGGCGTATCTATGAAAACGTCTGCCTTCTGGCTGCAGTGAATGTGCCCGTGCTCATCCTGGGTGAAAGCGGCGTCGGCAAAGACGTGATTGCCAATCTACTGCATAAGCGTTCGCGGCGAGCAGCCCAGCCGTTTTGCTCAGTCAACTGCGCGGCGCTGCCATCGGACTTGCTCGAAAGCGAACTGTTCGGCTATGAGGCTGGAGCGTTTACCGGTGCAGTAAAGGCCAAGCCCGGAAAGTTCGAACAGGCAGACAAGGGCACGATCCTGCTGGACGAGATTGGTGAGATGAGCGCGGCAATGCAGGCAAAACTGCTGCATGTGCTGCAGGATGGCCGGTATTCCCGTCTTGGAGCCAGAAGCGTCTCCCAGGCCGATGTCCGCGTGATTGCAGCGACGAACGTCAACATTGAGAGCGCGATCGCAGACAAGCTCTTCCGTGAAGACTTGTACTACCGCATCAACGCTTTCACCATAGAGGTCCCACCGCTCCGAGATCGACTCGAAGAAATCCCATATCTGGTGGAAGAGATGATCAAGCGGCAGTCGGCTGCCTTACATCAGGAGCCTGTCTATGTCTCGCCCCATATGATGTCTGTGCTGCAGGAGTATCAGTGGCCGGGCAATTTGCGCGAACTCGGAAACGCCGTAACCCGTATGCAGGTTTTGAAGGGGCATGAATCGTCCATCGCGGACATCGAAAGCAAGATACTCGGCAAAGTCTCCTGTGCGCCTGTACCCTCTGCCAGCGCACCGCAACGTACAGGCAACGTGAATGAGATGCGGTCGATTGTCCGGGACTTCAAGGATCAGACAGAGAGCCGCCTGATTCAACGGGCCCTCGAAGACGCACGGTGGAATCGTCGCCAGGCGGCATTGGCATTGCGCATCAGTTACCGCGCACTTCTCTACAAAATTGATCAGTACCAGCTGAAAAGTACACGCATCTCGCTGGGCATTGGCGCTGCGCAGAACCGCGAATTAACGGCTCACGCGTGAACTCGCCTCTTCTTTTCGATGCGCACGTGATTCTGCGCATATTGAACCCCAACATCGTCTTGTGACGACAACCTTGTACCGCATATCAATGGTAGAAGGGCTACTGTTCTGCTTCAGTCCCGAATCAAGATGTGCAACCCGATGCTATTCCCAATCACCGTTGGTAAGGTGCATGCTGCTCACCATGTTTTCGACCGTTCACTACGCCGCAGTCTGCGAGGAAGGCAAAGCACTCTATCTTGCTAGCCGCGCTTCAGCCGCTCTTCACAAGGCAAGCCTTTCACCAATTGGTGTAAGCCCGGAATTTCTTGCTTACAACCACCATCTGCATGCATGCCCTTCATGTGCCCATCGCCACGCAGAGCAAAACGAGGTCAACACACTCGAGGCACATCAACGAACTGCATAAGATTTCATCGCGCCCATTTGATACAGAAGTTGAAACCCAATTCCCCGTCGTAGCCAGTAAAGGAATGTCTCCACTCCTTTACTGGCCGACAGAGCTACTGAGGCTACTGGACAGTGACGGTTAACGGTACGGCTCTCGTCACACTACCCGCCGTTGCAGTGATCAACACGGTCTTTGTTCCCGTATCTTTCAGCGTGGGCGAAGCAGGAGACGAATTACCACCGCATCCCGTCAAGCTACCCGCGGCAACTATCATCAGAAGCAGCGAGCACAGCAATCGTCCTCGGGTGGCTGTCTTGCGCAGCGTCGCCACAAGCAATAGCGGCACTGACATCAACACGATCGCCCATCCCTTCACCGAGCTAAATCCGGCAGTAGTCGTGAGAACGCTTCCCGAGATAGTGAACGTTGTGCTTGCCGTCCCGCCGTCGGCAACTGTGTTGCTCGCAGGCGAGAAGCTGCACGTCATACCGGCAGGCAGACCTGAGCATGCATAGTTCACTGTTCCAGCCATACCGGACAGTGACAGCAGCTTTAGCGTGACCGCTGAAGAAGTTGTGCCGTAGGTCACATTCAGCGAGGACTGCGACAGCCCAAGGATCATGTCCGGTGTGTTGGCATAAACCATCAGCGAGCTTGCCGCTGAATTGGAAGGCTGACTACCGTCGCTTGGAAGGTAATAGGCCGAAATACCGTGGGTGCCCAGCGACAAACCTTTGGCTGTATAGCTGGCATTACCGGTTCCATCCAAGGCGACGTTTGCTACAGTTTTGTCGTTGTCACGGAATTCCACAAAGCCTGCCGGAACTCCAGTACCAATGGTCTTAGTAATCTTCGCGCTGTACGTTACATCGATGCCCAGCACGGAGCTTCCAGGAACAGTCAGTGTTGTCACCGTATCCTGCGACGTCGGTGCCGTTGCACTCACACCATTGAACTGCGAAACAGAGCAAACGTTTGCTGTATGAATGCCGATGGCGTTCGTATCGGGCGAGAAGTTCTTATTGATCGGGTTGGCACTGTCCCACTCGAACGCTAGATCAAACTCTGAGTTCCCACCGTCGGTCATGCGGACGTTCATCGGACCGCCTCCGGCTACAAACTCATCGCGCACGAAGTTCACAGAGTTCGAACTGTTACCGAACAGAATATTCGACATATTCGCATCCATTGCTGTTGCTCGAGCACCACTACCACCCTGGCTGGTGAACGGAAGCGAAAGGACATACCAATCGTAGAAAGGCGCGTTCTCGACGTATTTGAACGGGAAGTCTGGGTTGTTGTTCACTGTCTTCCAGGACTCCCAGTAGGACGTGCCGCCGTAGGTCGGATACCAAACAGCTACCCAGGGTGTTGTCGTGTTGTCGTAGAACGCCTTGCACGAATTCGTATCGCCGTTTGAGGTGTAGCCCATATCTGCAGTCGCTGTCTGGCCATACATGCCCCACTTATGCGCCTGATAGATCTGCGGAATAAGCGAGACATACAGACTCTTCTGCGAAGCCTTCGTGATCATCTGGATCACTTGGTTCTGTGTCGCCTGCGTGGGTGCAAAGAGCGGAGACTGCGTGATGCTTTGACCGCCCAGTGCGTTCAGCTTGCCCCAGTCGCCAGTTATGGAATCCAACGTGGAATCAAATCCCGCCAGGAACTGGCCCTGCAAGTCCGAACCTGCAATCTGACCGATCGTGGTGTCCAAGCGGTAATCGAGCCGCGGGATTTCCTTCTGTGCAGACTGATCACCACTGCTGAGTCCGCCACCCGTGCTGCCGGCTGCAGAGAACAAGTCACTCACGAAACCAATCGCCTTGTTTGCCAACGCAATGTCTTCCGGATTCACCACACCATCGGTTGCGAATGAGACATAAGGGCTCACATCCGATGCAATCATGTGCATGATGTGCCACGGGCTCAGTGTCGCGGGTGTGGTGGTCTGCGCCTGAATCTGGCTTGCCTCCAGGTTTGCCTGAATTTCGCTGGATGCCTGAATCAGACTCAGTGCTGCATTCGCATTGCCCGCGGCTACCAGGTCCTTCAGATTAGTGGAGCCAGTAACGAAGTAAGTAAGCACATTCGTCAGGTCAACAATCTCGTTATGAAGCTGATACTTCACCGAATTGAATTCCTGCTGAGTGAAGCTGAGCGTGGTCCCATCCGGCGAGGTCCACGATGCACCCGGGTATACAGCGTTCGTTGGATCGTACGTGTGATAGTCCAGAAGCGTATTCAACGATCCCGTAAAGAAGTAGTGAATGTCGTACGCATACGTTCCAGTCACACCCGGTTGAGGCGTTCCACTGCTGTTGAGCTGACCTGCGACGTACCACTGATTCAGCAGGTAATAGCTTAGGTACTGATATGCCTGTGTCTGGCCTGTCAGGGTGTTCCCTGTCGCAAGCGGAGTAATAAATTCAGGCCATTCCTGCGGCTGCTGCGAGTTGATCAAACCCAACTGCAGATCAGCGGTATCGGTAGCGGCTTGCTGTTGTTCCGTATGTGCCGGTTCATACAAACCGTAACTATCGCGTGCAAGCGTGCCGTGCACATAGCCACTGTGTCCCTGCTGTGTGAAGTAAGAAGAGGACAACACATCATGTCCTGAAACCGGGTTGCCGAAGGCGGGGCTGGCAACAAACGTATAAGTGGAATTCGTCGCGCCGGTATAGAGGATGGACTTATCCGGAATGCCCAGTGATCCCAGCGCATTCGCCAGTGGAATAGTGTTGTTTGGCGTGTTGTTGTCGCTCGCCATGGTCGTCGCATCACCCCAGCCAGCGGTCCCCACAGTCGTCAGAAACACTACCTGATCGCGCCGTACAGACTGGAGTGTCTGTGCCATCTGGCCAATCATGTTAATGTTGCCATTTCCCCCCAGCGGATAGAAAGTACCGCAGTTCGCGAAGGTCACGTTTTGTCCGCTGCCGGATCCAGAACAGGCAGGCGAAGTCGCGAGATCGCCTCGATCCATAATCAATACCCAGAAGCCATTGCTGCCTGAAGGCGGAGTATAGATCGCAGTCTGTCCCGGCAGGCTTGGCGCGTTGATGATCTTGATCTGCGCACCTTGCGACGTTGTTCCCGGTTGGACGGTGTATTCCACATTGTTCGACGACTGGAAGTTATAGTTTCCATTCGCGTCCTGCACCAACATACCTGTAGCAAAGGTATTCGGTATTGGACTGTTATTCGTCTTGTAGTATTCGAAAGCCGATCCAGGCTTACCATTCAGCACGCCGATGGCTAGATATCCCTGGGGCACATCGTTGGAAGTCCCAAGGGGACCACCTGCACAGGTGCTACCCGAGTTGGAGGGAGCGCAGTTGTAAGCGCGTCCGCCAATTGCGCTGGTGTTGAGCTGGGCCATGGCATTCCCTGCATCCGTATTCTGCCCGTAGTTCGTACCCACAATCACCAGGTCGTTTGCAACCGGAGTCTGATTTGCCAGACTCTGGACCGCCGAATTCAACGAGAGGCCATCGTTGTAGCACTGCGACGTACCTGACTGCGTCAGCGTGCGACGATCCACAAGAATCACGCTATACATGCTCGAACTGGCGCAACTTCCCGAAGCCAGAACAGAGCTCGACTTAGTGCCAAGCTGGAACCAGTTCTGGCTGCCCCCTGGGCCGCCGGAGACAAGCGTCGAGAACGTGATCGAGGGAGGAAGGAAGCTGCTATAGGTAGGCAGGCTGGAAGCAGTAACATCAGCACTCACAGCCAACGCGTGCAAACCTTGCGATGTGCCTGACGCTGCACCACTAACAAAATGTGTGCGCGTGCTGGACGCCGTTCCATCCTGATTCTTCGCAGTAGCGAAGAGAGTGTTATTCCCATCAATCACGCCATCTTCCGAACCAAGCTGCGCGGTCAGGCACACCTTACCGGAACAAGGAGTCGCAGAAAATTTCACACTAACATCCTTGCCGTTGAGTTTTGCTTTTACCGTTTCAGTCCGTGTTCCCTCCGGAAATTGAATGGTGGCCGATTGCAGATTCGAGCCCGGAGTTGCGGACGGAAAAGAAACCGACGCACGGTTCCGAACATTGGCGGTTGGCGTCACACTAGCTACCTGTGCAGTCTGAGCAAATACTCCGACTGACGACACAAGCGCGGCTAGCGTACATAACTTTCTTAAAGATTTCACAGATGCAACCTCACTTTTGCGTCGCGTGTATTTGCTAACTAAACGTCGCTTCGCAAGCCTATGAAGAAAGAAAGTCAAAACCTATAGAGGCCACTACACAGCGACCGATGGTGGCACTACATGCACTGACCATGTGGTTCTGCACGAGTACGAAATGGCCGAATCCATAGAAACGCAGAGCGGCCCTCGATCAATTACCGCAAGCAAAGCCTGAAACCACTAGGCGAACACACGGCGAATATGGAAGAATATCTCCAGAGCTTCCCTCGGGACGCACATAGCTCCCAAAACATTGAGGGACCGCCTCTTTATCGATTGGCGACGGCACACGCAGGCATTGTCATGATTGACGAACACATCACACTGCTCGGACACCGCAAGATCGTTCATGTGGACATGGACGCGTTCTATGCATCCGTCGAGCAGCGTGATGATCCAAACCTGCGTGGACGTCCGGTCATCGTCGCATGGAAGGGCAAGCGTTCTGTTGTTTGCGCAGCTTCGTATGAAGCAAGAAAGTTCGGCGTTCGATCCGCGATGCCCGCAGTAAGTGCAGAACGGCTTTGCCCGAATGCAATCTTTATTCCGCCTGACTTCACGCGATACAAAGCCGCCTCTCAAGTTGTTCGAGAAATCTTCGCACGGCACACAGACCACATTGAGCCACTTTCGCTCGACGAAGCCTATCTTGATGTAACGCAGAACAAACAAGGATTGCCGACAGCAACACTGGTAGCAAAGAAGATTCGTCAGGAAATCTGGGACGAACTTCAACTCACTGCTTCAGCCGGCATCGCACCCAATAAGTTTCTTGCGAAGATCGCATCCGATTGGCGAAAGCCCAACGGCCAGTTCGTCATCCAGCCACACGAAGCACAATCGTTCCTGCTCACGTTGCCTGTGGGCCGCATCCCTGGCGTTGGAAAGGTCACCGAGGCCCGTATGGCTGAGGTCGGCATTAAGCTCGTGGGCGACATCCACGCCATGGATATCGCGACACTGGAACAAGCCTTCGGCACCTATGCGCAACGTCTTTACGAGCTTGCACGAGCCATTGATCACAACCCTGTCGTCTCGAATCGCGTGCGCAAACAAATCTCTGCGGAAGACACCTTCCCCGACGACATCCCTCTCGAAGCCTGCGACGTTCATATCCAACGTCTTGCCGAAAAGATATGGAAAGCGTCGAATGCCAATGCCCGCGGTGCGAAGACGGTCGTGCTCAAACTAAAAACGAAAGAGTTTCAATCACTCACACGAAGCCTCACGTCCCGCGAACGAATCGAAAGTTGCGAAGCGCTAACTGACACGGCGCTCGCACTCTGCGCAAGAGTCGGATTGCCGCAGAAACAACTCTATCGGCTGGTCGGTGTCGGCCTTAGTAATTTTGAACGCGAAGACGCGGTAGACGAAAACACCGAAGATTCTTTTCCGCTACTCGCGTAGCTTCTCCTCTAAGCGCGATAGAAATGCATGCTGTTCTGCGCGGAGATACGTTCCGGCCGCGGATGGTGTGAACCATGCACCACGATCCACCTCCGGGATTGTCACAAGGCGCTTCGAACGAGGAGGCCACTCAATCTCGCAGGTGTTGCTTCTCAACTCTGCGGGATCGCAATCCCCTTCAAAGGCCCAGGCAAGCACAACCTTCCCAGACTTCTGAGTCACTGAGCCAAGTTCAAGGAAAGGCCCGCGCGCAATAAAGCCAGTCTCTTCAGTGAACTCTCGTTGGGCCGCTACAAGTGGTTCCTCATCGTTTTCAATCTCGCCCTTGGGCACGGTCCACGCGCCAGCATCCTTCTTGGCCCAGAAGGGACCGCCAGGATGAACAAGGAAGACCTCGAAACTATCCGCGTTCGTGCGAAACATAAGGAGGCCTGCGCTTTGCTTGTTGCGTTTCGTCATTGCCTAAACAGACCTCTTTCCTTCCCGCATAACGTTGACACTTCTCTATCTTCCTCTGACAGAAGGGCAAAGACCACTACACACAATGGAACAGCTCGTCCGCAAGTGACGCATCATCATGAATCGATGTTCCCGTCACCGTCACAAAACGCCACGCAAGCAAATGGCCCGCCTCCGCAATCATTCCGCAGAAAACCCTATCGACATCGCAACATGTCTCATCCCGATAGGTGAGGGATACTCTCACGCCTCTGGAGGTATCGACATGGCAGCGAAGAAGGCTGCAAAGTCCACTGCAAGTCACTCGTCAACGCATCCACACAAGTGGTCTGCGAAAGTCACAACAGTATCCACATACCCACGCGAAGGCCTGTTCAACAAAGATGCAGAGACCATAGCGCGCGAACTCGCCTCCAAAAAAGTCTCACCCAAAGGCCCCGCATCCGGCATGAGAATGCTGACGTTCTACATCAACCGTGCAGGCAAAAACCTGCCGGAAAGCAGACTGAAGGTTCTGCAACACGCGAAGGAACTGCTTCACGAACGCGTGGAGAAGGCCAGGGCCGCGTAAGTGAATCGCCACCGGTCGTATCGGGCTCACCAGAGCGCAATGTCCTGATCCTGGAAACCTCGCTGACGCCCCATGTTTCAGGTTGGCGTTCGTCTGAGATGATTTCGCACGCCTGTGCGATTAACGCCACGCATATTTTGCCGGTCTTCCCGCAAGGAGGACAATGATGACCGGCGCGTCAAACGTCTATCGCAGACGCTCCGGAGGCCCTTGGATGGCATCAATTCCCAGCAACACTCCCCCCACAACAAACCGACACCTCATCAAGTGGGTGGAAAAAACGGCGGACCTCTGCCAGCCCGATCGCATTCACTGGCTTGATGGCTCCGATGCAGAGAACGAACAACTCTGCAATGAACTCGTTGAAGCCGGAACCTTTACTCGGCTTGATCCGGTGAAGTGGCCCGGATGTTTCTACGCACGTTCTTCGCCGAACGATGTGGCTCGGGTGGAAGACCGCACCTTCATCTGCTCGCTATCAAAAGACGCTGCTGGCCCCACCAACAACTGGGAAGATCCCTTCGTCATGCGCCGCAAACTGAAGGCTCTGTTCAAAGGCAGCATGAAGGGCCGCACCATGTACGTCATGCCGTTCAGCATGGGCCCCGTCGGCTCGCCCATGAGCCAGATCGGCGTACAGCTTACTGACTCCGCCTATGCCGTGGTGAACATGCGCATCATGGCCCGCATCGGCCTGCCCGTCTACGCGGAAATCGATAAGGACTACAAGCGCGTCGTCCCCTGCGTTCATTCTGTAGGCGCACCACTCGCGCCCGGCCAGCAGGATGTTCCCTGGCCGCAGAACGACACGAAGTACATCGTTCACTATCCCGAAACACGCGAGATCTGGAGCTACGGCTCCGGCTACGGCGGCAACGCTCTGCTCGGCAAGAAGTGCTTCGCTCTTCGCATCGCCTCTGCCATCGGTCGCGATGAAGGATGGATGGCCGAACACATGCTCATCGTCGGTGTGGAATCGCCCGCGGATGAAAACGGCAAGACGGAAAAGACCTACGTTGCAGCAGCGTTCCCCTCTGCCTGCGGCAAAACAAACTTCGCCATGCTGATCCCCCCTGCAGGCTTTGAAGGATGGAAGGTGTGGACAGTCGGCGACGACATTGCGTGGATCAAGCCCGACGCCACAGGCCAGCTACGCGCCATGAATCCTGAGACAGGTTTCTTCGGCGTGGCGCCCGGTACCAGCGACAAGACCAATCACAACGCCATGGCGACGTTGCGCAAGAACAGCATCTTCACCAACGTTGCGCTCGTCACAAAGAACGGCAAGCCCAACGGAGACATCTGGTGGGAAGGCATGACGGACGAGCCCCCCGCCGAAGCACTCGATTGGCGCGGCGATGCCTGGACGCCTGCATCGAAGACACCCGCAGCGCATCCCAACGGACGTTTCACCGCACCAGCATCGCAATGCCCCACCATCGATCCCGATTGGGAGAACCCGGAAGGTGTACCACTCAACGCGATCATTTTCGGCGGCCGCCGCGCCACCACCATGCCGCTCGTCTACCAGGCATTCAACTGGTCCAGCGGCGTCTACGTCGGCGCGACGATGGGCAGCGAGCAAACCGCGGCAGCCGGTGGCGCAGTGGGCATCGTGCGCCGCGATCCCATGGCCATGCTACCCTTCTGCGGTTATCACATGGGCGACTACTTCCGTCACTGGCTCAAGATGCAGCGCGAACTCACCAGCACACCACGCATCTTCCACGTGAACTGGTTCCGCAAAGATGAGAACGGCAAATTCCTGTGGCCCGGCTACGGCGAAAACATGCGCGTACTCAAGTGGATCGTCGATCGCGTGCGGGGTCGCGTGCGCGGACAGGAGACGCCCATCGGCTGGATTCCCAAGTACCACGACATCAACTGGAACGGCCTTAACTTCCCCGAAGACAAATTCAACGAGTTGGAGACGGTCGACCGCGCCACATGGAAACGCGAAGTCATGGGCCACGAGGAAGTCTTCCTCTTACTCCACGACCATCTGCCACCAGAGATGATCTACGAGCGCGAACTCCTCATCTGCAGGTTGTAGCTATACCGACACTCTCCGACACGAGCAGCATGCAACGGCATGCTTCTCGTGTCTAGCATTCATTAATTGATGGGCTATATACTCCGCTCATGAATCCGGACGAGAACGCGAGAGTAGTGGCTTTTTATAATGCAGCCCGTGCTGAGGTGATTCAGCGACTAAGCCTCTGCGAACAAGTTCTACTGGCTTATCTGACAGTTTCCGGGGTCGTAGCAGGAGTGGCCAATAGGACCGGAACCTTAGAGCCTAGAGCACTTATTATCGTGCCGATGTTGGCTTTTCCTTTTGTGCTGGCGCTGCTCCGCCACGACGAGTCCATCCATCGGCTTGGACAATATATAACAGTGCTCAGACCACATCTCACTGTCACAATTGGTGATGAAAAGATCAATGACTGGGATGGTTCAGATGCTCTGAAGAACGAACTGAATCTCCATTTGGTTGTCGAGAAATTTACTTATGCTGCGTTGATGATCGGTCCCGGCGTCGCTTGCCTTTTCATCACTTCCGATCTTATTAACCATGGCCACAAGGCGCTTTATATAACATCCGTAATCTCTGTCGCCTTAGGGACTCTGTTCTCTGCTCTGCCCTTTGTCCGGCTCTTCAAAGAGCTAGTTCCTTTTCAAATCTGTAGGAATGACAATTAGTCGTTTTTTGGCTATTCTGTGAGCTTGTGTCTATTCCGGTGCAAATTCTATCTTGCGCCAGCAGCGTGTATCGCCAACAGCCCACATATGGCAGCCACCATCGCCACGGGCATGGCAATCGCACCAGCCTTCAAGAAATCCCATGCGCTGAAATGCATGTCTTCCTTGCGAATTGCCAGCAACCAAAGAATCGTAGCCAGCGATCCCGTCACGGAAAGATTGGGTCCCAGGTCCACACCAATCAACACCGCATGCGATAACACACCCTGCACCTGCGCCGTCTGCACAGTCGCTCCTGCAATCAAACCCAGCGGCAAATTGTTCACAATGTTGTTCCCAACACCCACAACAAAACTCACCACAAACGCACCAACAACCACAGGCAGATGCATAGCCCATCGCATCGCTGCAACGGCGTAGTTCAGCGCGCCAATTGCCTCCACCGCACGCACCATCACAAACAACGCTGCCACCAGCAGTAGCGTCGTCCAGCTAATCTCCTTCAGCATCGGCAGCGGACTCTTCTTCGCGATCAACGACACTGCCAGCACCACAACAGATGCGGCAACACACGTCGGCAGACCAAGCTGCCATCCCAATCCCGACGCCACCAGCAACACCACAATCACCAGCAGCAATCCAGCCAATACGACCTTCGCGTTCCATTCCAGCGGCGTCGCTTCTGGCTCGCACTCAATGCCATCGCGCAACTCCTCACGGAAATACCAACGCAACACAAAGTAAGTCGCCGCAATCGACAACACCGAAGGCACACCAAACGAAGCCAGCCACTGCCCAAGCGGAGGCATATGCGCACCAAACACCACCAGATTCGCGGGGTTCGAAATCGGCAACACAAACGACGCCGCATTCGCAATCATGGCGCATGCGAACAGATAAGGCATCGGTGGTACCTTCGCCTTCTTCACCGCAGCCAGCACCGCAGGCGTCAGCACCACAGCAGTCGCATCGTTACTCATGCAGATGGTCACAACCGTTCCCACCACGTACATCAGCGCAAACAGCCGTGACCGCTTCCCATGCGCACCTAGGACAGCATGCGTTGAAAGCCACTCAAACACGCCATTCTCTTTGGCAAGTTCGCTTAGCAGCATCATGCCAATCAGGAACAGATAAACATCGCTGCCTTCAGCAACGGCCTTCCCCGCAGTCCTCAACGGCACCAGCCGCAGCACCACCAGCAGCAACGCGCCGGACCCCACCCACCACACTTCCGGCAGGTTCTTAGGCCGCACCAGCATCAGAAAAATGCTTGCGGCAACAATCACAATCAGCAGCACATGGGATAACTCAACTGGCATCTGTCACACTCTGACGTCTTTCATCTCTCCACGGTTGCGAAATCGCACAGCTATACTGGCCACCCGGAGCAAATCATGAGCGAAGCCGCCATCACGCACATTGACACCATAACCGACGCACCACTTCTAGCCGACGGTGTTATCGCCTACGAAAGCCTTCCCGCCGTCGGCGCAGCGCCCGGCACCGCAGCTTACGTGCATTACAACGGCCCCACCGGCCATCTCAGTACGCTCTGCACCGGCATGTGCGTGCTCGATCCCGGAGCCACCCCACATCCGCCGCACCGGCATCCTGAAGAAGAAACCATGATCGTCGCCACCGGCACCGGCATCATCGAGGTCGACGGCATCACAACGCACGTCGGCCCCGGAGCCATTGCCTACTGCGCCGCCAACACGCTCCACGGCATCACCAACACCGGCAGCACACCCATGACGTTTTACTTCTCAAAATGGCTCGCCAAAGGTGTTGAGGCGCAGAGCGTCTAACAGAATGATGAAGCGCCAACAGCACCACCGCGTCCTCCTCTCTCTTGCCGTGCTGCTCCTATCCACAGGCTGCAAGAAGAAAGAGGTCAGCGCGCGCCCCATCGGCGCAGAGGTCCACATCCAGCCGTTCCTCGGCCTGCCGCCTGTTCCCATACCAAAGAACAACCCGCCTACCGCCGACACCATCGCCCTCGGTCGCCGTCTCTTTTACGACAAGCGCGTCAGCGTAGACAGCACACTCTCCTGCTCCAGCTGCCATGTTCCGCAGTCGTACTTCACTGACGGCAAGAACGTCAGCACCGGCGTACGCGGCGCACTCGGCACGCGCAACGCACCTACGATCCTC
>Ga0206887_10100_pt1 | contig 19864 bp, 8 predicted proteins | sample Alteio_BWOrgHeat_89_FD_153248 | JGI IMG/M metagenome (GOLD analysis project Ga0206887, IMG submission 153248) | Enriched cells from forest soil in Barre Woods Harvard Forest LTER site, Petersham, Massachusetts, United States - Alteio_BWOrgHeat_Nextera3 ...
TGTATTATACTTGTCCGTTTACCGCTTATTACACGGAACAGATGCCGGCAATCATGCGTGAGATCAACGCGCGCTACGACGTGAATGGCATCTTTACCAACGCTTGGCCTCAAACGGGTGATCTGCCAAAATGTTACTGCGCGGCCTGTCAGTCAGCGCCGGAGCCCAACACGCAGGCGTTTCGCAAGCGGTATTTGCAGCGCACGCTTGAGTTGTGGCAGCTTTACAATGGCATTGCCCGCGAGAAAAATCCCGACAACGTCTTTTTGGGAAACCTTGGCGGCGGAATTGGAGCCCAAATCGACCTGAAAGTCTTATCGGCCGAATGTTTCTGGTTTAATTGTGACAACCAGGGTCGTGCGGGCGCAACTCCAGCCTGGAAGTGCGCGCAACAGGGACGGGTTTGCTATTCCGTGATGAAGGGCCGTACGACCACCAATGTCATAGGCTCGTGGTCCACCGGCGCCATCCAGTGGCGTAATACTGCCAAAGGTCACGCCGAAGCAACGCTCTGGATGGCACAAACGTCAGCGAGCGGCATGCGTGTTTGGTATCACTGGCTTGGCGCTCGCGGTGGGTTGGGAGAGGATCACCGTTGGATGCAGGCCGGCCGCGATTTCTTCACCTGGCAGGCGAAGCATGACCCGCACTTCACCTATCGCCGGCCAATCGCCGATTTGGGCGTCGTCTGGTCGCAACGTACGAACACGCGGAGTGGTGAAACCGAATTTATGGAGGGGTTATATGCCGCGCTGGTCAAAGGCCGTTTCGCGTTCGATCTCGTGCATGAGGATGATCTCAGCTTGGAACGTCTGCGCCGGTATGAGGCGCTGATTTTGCCCAACGTGACGATGCTCAGCGATACCCAATGCGCGCAACTGCGCGCTTACGCGGATTCGGGCGGGTCATTGCTCGCAACGTTCGAAACCGGTCTTTACGACGAGACCGGCGCGCGACGATCGGACTTCGGCCTGGCCGACATTTTCGGAATCAGTCAGGATGGCGAAGTATTGCGGCCGGTAAGTAACTACGGTGCCTTCGCGCGCATCGAGCAATCAAACCATGAACTGTTGCGCGGAATCAGCAATACCGAATTATTGCCGGGCGGCGAATACGTAATGCCGGTGACAGCCTCTGCCATCAAACCGGTGTTGACCGTCGTTCCAGCTTATCCTGGTTATCCGCCGGAAATGGTTTATGCGAGGCCCGATTCGTCCACACGGCATCCGCTGGTCGTTCCAACTGAAAAAACCGGCAGCCGCCGTCTTTACGTCGCGGCCGACTGGGAACGCAGCGCCTGGCGCTCGGGCAACGCCGACTTGGCGCAACTTTTGCACAACGCCATTTGCTGGATAATGCATGACCGTTCGCTTCTTCGGGTGGATGGCGAAGGTGTGGTCGAGATCTTCGGTTGGGAGACAGATGCCGGTTTCGCTGTGCATTTGTTAAATTACAACAATCCAAATCTGCACCGCACCGGCATTCGCCGGTTTTATCCCGTTGGACCGCAGGTCGTGACGCTCGACGTGCCTGAGGGCCGCAAAATCGCGCGTGTTCAACTGCTGCGTACTGAAAAAAACATTTCTTTCAAACAACACGATGGTCAAATCATATTCACTGTCCCCGCTGTCGACGATTACGAGGTTGCAGCCATTATACCGGCGTAATTGCCCTGGTGGGGCAGCAATCACCTCGCCGGTACGATTGCGGTAGTAACTAACTATGATATTTGCCCTTCATTTGGTAAAATAGCCGCATGACTCGCCAAAAGTCATCCTTTAGCCATGCTGCTCGCGTCTTGGATTGCGGCGGCGATGACGCCGCTTTTAATGGAACTTCACGCCGCCTAATTATGGCTGGCAAACGTTCTTATTACCAAAACCGAACGGCAGCTTCTCCCTCTCCCGCGTCACGCCGTAGCGGGGCGAAGGCGGATGGGGCAGAGGGAAGGGGTGAGGGCGAACTAAATACTAATATTTTGAGACGCGCGCACTCGCCTGCCGAACTGAAAATGAAACCCTGTAATCTGAGAGCTGCTGCCATTTTTGGAAGCCTATGGAAGGCTACGGAAGGCTACGGAAGGTTCACCACGTTCCACGTGGCTACAGAAGCCCCCCCCGGAGGGAGGGTCTTTTTTAACTCCTTCAGGTTCCTTGTGGACAGCGTCCCAAGGCTACCCACGCCTTTTTTTAAAAAAATATTTTTTTTAATCCTGCTCGCGCTCTCGCTGGCCGCCCAACCCGCCCGTGCCTTCGATTTCGCCTTCGGCGCCGACCTGTCATTTTTGAAGCAGGCCGAGGACAACGGCAAAGTTTTCAAGGACGGCACAAACGCCCTCCCCGGTTTGCAGATTTTCCATGATCATGGCTACAATTGGATTCGCCTTCGCATCTTTGTAGAACCCGTCAGTAATAATTTGCCAAATAATCTCGAATACACGCTCACCGAAGCCAAAGAGGCTAAAAAGCTCGGCTACAAGTTCCTCCTCGATTTTCATTATGCCAATTCCTGGGCGGATCCCGGCAAACAGCCGACACCCGCGGCATGGGTGGGCCTGACATACGAACAACGAGTGAAGCAGGTCTTCGAATATTCGCGCGACACCATCGCCGCCTTTCGCGATGCCGGCGTGATGCCGGACATGGTCCAGGTCGGAAACGAAATCACCCACGGAATGCTCTGGCCGGACGGTAAATTGCCGGAAAATTGGAAGAACTTTGCCGATTATCTTCGCGCCGGGATCAAGGGCGTTGATGCCGGCTGCGGGACATCCGCGCCGCCGAAAATCATGATTCACATTGACCAGGGCGGCAACATCGCCAGAACGAAATACTTTTTTGATAACTTGAACCGCTTCCACGTCCATTACGATGTCATTGGTTTTTCCTATTATCCCTGGTGGCACGGCACGTTGATGGACTTGCGCGAAAATCTGGCATTCGCATCAAAGCGTTATGACAAAGACGTCATCGTGGTTGAAACGGCCTACAACTGGCGGCCAACGCGCGAAACGGCCGGCCGGACCGGTCCCTTTCCAGAGACGCCGGATGGGCAAAGCGGGTTTCTCGACGCCGTCGCCAGTGTGGTCATGAACGTTCCTGACGGCCGTGGCAAGGGCGTTTTCTGGTGGGAGCCGGCGGTGAGGCGGGGCGGCCTGGTCTCACGCAGCTTTTTCGACGACAACGGCAATTCTCTGCCGGTCCTTGAAGCGTTCGACAAATACACCCGGCCATTCCCGCGCGTAAATTCAAGATAATAATAACCATGAATTCCAATCCCCTACTTGTGTTCTATCGACTTTTCTGGGCAGCCGCATTGATGCTTGTCATGGACACTGGTGCACAGGCGAAGGCATCGTTCTCATTCAATTTCAGCGGCCGACCGTCACGGGGCGAAATTTCTGTTTCACCAACGAATTTGTATTTGGACAGTGTTGGTTATGGTTTCGAACCGGACACCAATCTCATCACCGGCGACGGCTGCATTACGAGCACCAACCCGTTCTATTTTTCAGTCAAGTTGCCAGAAGGGAATTACCGCGTCACTGTAACCCTTGGGGACAGCGCCACGGCTTCGACCACCACCGTCAAAGCCGAGCTGCGGCGGCTGATGCTCTATCATGTCCAAACCGCTTCCGGAAAATCGGTAAAACGCACATTTATCGTGAACCTGCGCCAGCCGGAAATCCCTGATGGCTCACGTGTCCATCTGAAACCTCGCGAAAAGACAGACGAGTGGTGGGACTGGGATGACAAGCTCACTCTGGAATTTAACGATACGCACCCATGTCTTCGCTTACTGACGATTGAAAAGGCGGACGTGCCGACGGTTTTTATCCTGGGTGATTCAACGGTTTGCGACCAGCCGTTTGAGCCTTGGAATAGTTGGGGTCAAATGCTCCCTGTTTTCTTTGTGCCAAAAATTGCCATCGCCAATCATTCCGAATCCGGCGAGACCGTCGCCGATTCACTGGCGGGCAATCGTTTTAAGAAAGTTTTCAGCCTGATGAAGCCGGGCGATTATCTCTTCATACAATTCGGCCATAACGATATGAAGAGCAAAAAGCCGGATGCGCTGGACCAATACAAGGCTGACTTTAAAAAAGTCATCGCCGAGACATGCGCCAAAGGCGGCACGCCCGTACTGGTCGCGTCCATGGAGCGCAAAGCCGGAGTCGAAGGCCCAACCCTGGAAGGCTATCCCGATGCCGTGCGCGAAGTCGCCCAACAGGAGAAGTGCGCGCTCATCGACCTCAACGCCATGAGCCTTGTTTTTTACAAAGCGCTCGGCACAAACCTGAACAAGGCCTTCGTGGACGGCACCCATCATAACAGCTACGGCAGTTATGAGCTGGCCCAATGCGTCGTTGATGGTATTCAACAAAACCGCTTGCCCTTGGCAAAATATATCGTGAAGGATTTCAAAGGATTTGATCCCGCTCATCCCAATCCTGTGGGGACGTTTTATATGCCCGCCAGCCCAAAGCAATCCAAAGTCAAACCACTCGGTAATTGACGTGTTTAATTAATCGATGCCGATGCTATTGGCGTCAATGTGACCGGCCCAAGCAAACCTGAATCCGCCAGCGGCCAGTTCGACGCGTCGAACGGCCGGTAGTTGACATTCACGACGTTGATATCACCAAAATACTTCCATGGTAGATGCCGCCGGTCCAAATCGCGGATGCGGTTGGCCGAGACATTGGTAACCTCAACCTCCAGCTTGTTGCCCGTGGGTTTCAAATTATCCACCACCACGCCAAATGGCGGTGCGATAACCGTGCCGTAATCCTTTCCGTTCAAATGAATGCGTGCGCTCTGGCAAACACTGCCCAAATTGAGAAAGTAGTGACCGTCATCCGTAGCACTTGCGTCAAAGTTGATCGTATAAAGCGCCGAGCCTGCAAATCGCTGGGCGTTGGTGTCGGCCTGTTCCGTCCACGACGCGAGCTTCGTGGTTTGAAACGATGCCGGAAGCTCCGGCCCGCCCTGGACGAAGTTCACATTCCATGTGCCGGTGATTTCTGTCGCCGCTCCGTTCGTTTGCCAATAATCCCACGCCGGCCCGTTTGCTTTGTCATGAGCAAACAACCGCAGAATCACGGAAGCACCCGGCGGAAGTTGCAGATACGCCTGTGTGTCGTTGTTGATCAGATGATGAACAGGAATGACACCGCTGTTACCTGTCATCGGATCGAGGATGACCGCGGATTCTGCGGTGCGTCCCAGATCCACCCATCCATTGAGCGCTTCACCGTGGCGATTGGCGATGAAGTACTGCCAGCCGCCGTCAAACGAGCGGCGAATGAAATAGACCCCGGTATGGTCGCACATCGCTTCCCGCCTTGCGCCTGCCAGCGCCAGCGCCGCCTCCTCGTCTCCAACCAACATCCGGCCATTGCCAACTTTGGCTTCCTGCAAATTTCCCGCCGCTTCGACCGGCTTGATTTCAGCGAGCAATGTTTTGAACTCATCCCGGCGCTGTTGCAGTTTGTTCCATCCTGGCACATCAGTGGGCAAATGAGATTCAAAAATCACGGTCCCGCCGGCCTTGGCCAGATCAATCAACTTATCCAGCGTTTCCACGGGCATGACGTTACACGGTGGAACGAGCACGACCTTATAAGCGCCGCCCTGAACCGTGACATTGTCCTGGTCTGCGTTCGCGTTCATCAATTGGCTGTCCGAGATATAATCGAATGCGTAACCGCGGTTCCACAGGCGTTCGGCGGTTTCTCCAATAGGTTGTTCGCTGAACCACGCGATTTTGCTAACGGTCATACTGGGCAACATCCCCTCAGGAGTGTTCCAGAGGTCGGAAATCGGCCAGTAAACCAGGATATCGTTGTCCGGCTTGCCCGATTGCAGGATGGATTGGCAGCGCGCAATGTAAGTGTTGAGCGTGGGTACGTCGTGCCAAATGGAATTACGCGGGTTCATTTCCGTGGAGGCGTAGAACAGCCAGCCGGGCCACGGGGCGGACGCGGGCGAATAGCAGCAGCCGTGATAGAAAATATGGTTGATGCCGGAAATGAACATGTCATCGGCGAGGTATTTCAACTCGCCAAGTGTCTCGGTAAAATGTTCGGACAGCCATGTGCCGGTCTCGGCGCCCGTCAACGGATGGCCGGCCACATGCGCGGCGGAGGAAGCAAATTTCGAAACGAGCGGATTGCGGTCGAGGTGAAACATTTCTGTTTCCGGAATGTCCGCATCGGCATACAGGTCCAGCCAGTTGCCGGGCGCGCCATGCGCCTGATAGCTCACGATGAAACCGTGCTGATGCGCCCAGTCCATCCACATCGGGTCCGTCTTGGTGGCCATCAGGTCGGAAACGGTCTCGCGATAATCCGATTTTACACGCGCGACTTCGTCGGAAGGCGCATCTCCAAACAAGGCCGGCAGGACTGTCTGCAATTTGTATCCTCGAAAATGCTCGAATTGGACAAAAAAATCAGGCGACCAGTTGCCTTGATATTCGTAGGAGTCCTGGAAAACTGCGCCTGGTTTCGGGCCGGTGTAAGTGTCGAAGGCAGTGTCAAACCACTTCAAGTAATCACTCATCGCCGTTGGGTAAAACGGGTTGAGCATCGGCCCGCGACCCCCTGGCGCAGCGCGCTTTACGTTCTGTCCGGAGAAGCGCTGGGAAACCGCATACACTTTCCATTGTCCCGGCGGCGCCATCCACGTGATACTTTTATCAGTGCCTGTTTTCTCACTCAAATCCGCAGAGTCGCCATTTGTGTTAAATGCCATCAAGGCCTGGATTGGACCGTCCGAAAAGGTCTGTTTGAATTGTTCGCCTCCACCCACGTCATAAGTGTTTTCAACAACTAGAGCGTTTGCCTCGTCTTTGGTAATGGTCGGGCCGCCGAAACACCAGCCTGTTTCCAAGGCCATGTCCACTCCCATTCCCAGGCTCTTTGCCTCCGAAACAGTATATCCCATCATCTCCATCCATTCGGGGCTGAGAAAGTTGATGTAATTCGCTTCGCCCCCTTTAATCCCATAGATAGGAATGATTTGCGCGCCTCCGACGTTGGCCCGTTGAAAGGTCTGCAATTGGCTGGCGATGTCTGTTTTGTCCACCGCGCTCCCGGGCCACCACCACCATACCCACGGTTTGTTCTGCGATGTCAGTGCAGGCCAGGAAAGTTTATCATCCGCTTGGGCTTGAATAGCCGTTCCCGCAAGAGACACCGCGCAAAGCGCCGCGACCAACAAACAGTGACTGGATTTCATAGGTTATTTGGCTTTCAATTCCAATATCCCGATTGTGTAAGGAGGTATGACTCGGGTGAACTCTTTGCCAAGACCGTGTACGGTTTTGACAACGGGAACAATTTTCTTTGGCTGGTCGATGGAATCCGTATCCTCCGGGCTGTCGGCTCTGAGCAAGGTCGCTTTTCCTGTACTCTCTACACTTGTGACTCCGCTCAATTCGATTTTAATGGGCTGCGGTGTGCCAAGCGTGTTGACCAGTTTCAGATAAATCGTTCCGGTTTGGCTGTCACGAGTGGCGTCAAAAAAGATTTTATTGATCATTTGCGGCGGGAGGGCCGGCTGCAATACGCCGTTCCGGCGTCTTGCCGGCGGATGCCAAAGTTCCGTCGGGATGTTCTGCGAATCAGTGCCCAGGATGAGGTCGCCATGATGTGTGCTGAACATTTTTTGCGCGTAATAAGATGGCGAACCATAACTGTTTAAGGCGTCATAACCGATGAGGTCGCTCCGCCACTGCATCGAACCGCTGCGGTTCGTATAGTCACTCACGTTGACGAACAGTGGCGCATAACTCGAAATGAGAACGATGTCCGAGTTTCGTTCCATGCCCGTCATCCACGCGGCATCACCGAGCGCGCCGGCCATGTTGGGCGTTGGCGATCCGACGCGCGTGGCCCATTCACCACAGAAGATTTTTGTTTGGTTTGTGCGCGAATATTTATCGTAGTCCAGGGCATGCGCCTCCATTTCCTCTTCGGAACGGTAGTAATGCTCATCCAGCAAATCCGGCGTGCGGCTTTTGACTTTGGTGGTGGCGATAATTTGCAATTGAGGATATTTGGCCTTGATGGCGTCGTAAAATTGCGCGAACCGTTGATCGTAACTGCCGGATCGGTCGAACCAGTCTTCATTGCCGACCTCGATATAGTTCACAGCAAACGGCGCCGGATGGCCATCCTTGATGCGCTGGGCGCCCCATTTGGTGTTCGCGTCTCCGGTCGCATATTCAATCTCATCGAGAGCGTCCTGAACATAGGGCTGCAAGTCGTCGCCTGGGTTGATATGAGTGTGGTTCAGCGAATATCCGGCATAAACCGCAAGCACCGGCTGAATGTTCAGGTCTTCGCACCATTCGAAATATTCCAACAGGCCCAGGCCATCCGTGGACCAATAACCCCACGGGCTTTCATGACCGGGCCGCTGCTCAACCGGCCCGATGGTATTCGTCCATTCAAATCGCTCATCAATCGAGCGGCCTTCGAGATAATTGCCGCCGGGAAGCCGAAGGAATTTCGTGTCCATATCAGCCAGCAATTGCATTAAGTCAGGCCGGTTGCCATTGGCGCGGTCCTTGTACGTCGGCGGAAACAGCGAAACCTGTTGCAGCCAAATGGTGCCCGGTGCTGTTGTTGTAATTTTAAAGACATTGTCTTTGGACGGCTCGATGTTTTTAGTCGTCAGCGTTACTTCAAATTTCTGCCAATTGGCGGTGAGCCCGGAAACCTCCGAAGAGGCAAAGACGGTTTTTCCCTTCGTGCTTTCCAGGCTTACGGTAAGCGGTCCGGAGAAGCCAGATGCCGCCTTCGCGTAAAACGAGGCGTGATAGACCGTATTGGGACGAACGGGAATGCCCCAGTAGCCGCTGTTTACAATCCCTGCCGGAGAATGCGTTCCGGCTGTTGTCGTGTCCAGCTTCATGCTTGCGGCGAGGGCGTCGTTCAGCGGGGCATTAGTGTCCAGAGAGATGACCGCTCCATCGGTGGTGTTCCAGAATTTCATTTCGTTCGCTGCCGGGTTAAATGTGCGGTTGGCAATGAGTTCGCCGTAGAGGCCTCCCTCGTAGGAATAATTGATTTCCTCCGTCATCAAGCCGTAAAGTGTCGGACTGACTTTGCCGGTGACTTCGTCTGCCTTGATTTGCAAAACCGGAATTGGGTTTGTGTCAGCGCGGATGAGCTGTGGTTTGTAAAAAATGAGAAGAGAAAGGAGAAACAATGAACGCAACCCGGTTCGTGTGAGCGTTTTGATTTTATTCATGGAGGTTTAAAGGCTATCAATGACGCTGCATTTTCACCATACCCAGTATTGGCGATGCAACGGAAATCGGTTCTAATATCAATTTATGCCCATGTCTATTCAAATCCGATGGCAGTTTGCCCTCGCAGGCTTTTTCATGTTTTCTATTTTGGCAGTTGGGGCGGCGCCGATTGACCGTTTGGCCCTCGTCACGCGCCATGACGTCGTTCTCACAAATTTTGACACCTCCAATCCTCTGTCGGTTGGCAATGGCGGATTTTGTTTCACAGTGGACGCCACTGGACTGCAAACATTCCCCGGGGCGTTTGAAAAAACCACGCCGCTGGGAACATTGTCGGATTGGGGCTGGCATACGTTTCCCAATCCAAATCATTGGAGCATTGATACCTTTCATTTCAAAGAGTTTCCCGATTTGAACGGCCGGCTCGTGCCCTATGCCGATGCGCCGGGAAATAAATTGACGCCGGAAATGAAATGGCTGCGAGAAAATCCGCATCGTTTGGACCTCGGCCAGATTGGTTTTGTGCTCAAGCATGCAGATGGCTCGCCTGTGAGCCCAAATGATTTGACAGGTATTAATCAAAAACTCGATTTGTGGAACGGCAAAATCATCAGTCATTTCGAATTCGACGGCGAGCCGGTGGATGTTGAGACGATTTGCCACCCGACGCTGGATGCGGTTGCGGTGCGAGTCGTTTCTCCGCTGATAAAACAGGGGCGATTGGCACTTCAAATTCATTTTCCTTACGGAACCGGCGATACGAAAACTGCGGACTGGAGCCAGCCGGATGCGCATGAAACCGTTTTGGGCCAGCCCGATTCCTCTCACGCCGAATTCTATCGCAAGTTGGATGACGACACGTATTTCGCAATGGCATGCTGGTCTAATGGTGCGACGTTGACCAACGTGGCGAAACATCAGTACGAGATTCTGCCTTCCTCCAAAATGAACCAGCTCGAACTGGTTTGCGCTTTTTCGTCTGCCAGGACAGCGGCGAAATTGCCGACGTTTGCGGAAACGGAGTCCCCGGCGCAGGAACATTGGAGTTCGTTTTGGAAAAACGGCGGAGCGATAGATTTGTCGGGCAGCAAAGATCCGCGCTGGTTTGAACTCGAAAGGCGGATCGTTTTGTCGCAGTACCTGATGGCGATCCAGGATGCGAGCGCATATCCCCCGGCGGAAACGGGGCTGACTTACAATTCCTGGGAAGGCAAATATCATATGGAGATGTATTTTTGGCATGAAGCGCAGTTCGCCTTGTGGAATCGTTTGCCGCTTCTTGAAAAATCGCTCGGATGGTATCAACAAATTTTGCCGCGAGCGGAGGGCACGGCCAGGAAACAGGGCTACGCCGGCGCGCGCTGGCCCAAAATGACTAATCCCAATGGAGCGGAATCGCCTTCGCCCGTGGGCCCCTTTCTTATTTGGGAAGAGCCGCACCCGATTCTCATGGCGGAACTTTGCTATCGGGCGCAATCGGATCCAGTTGTCCTGAGACGATATAGTGAAGTTGTCTTTCAAACTGCCAATTTCATGGCGAGCTATGCCACGTGGAACACCAATAAGCAGTGTTATGTATTGGGGCCAGTGCTGCAATGTGCGCAGGAAATTTTCCCCAAGGATAAAACACTCGACCCGACATTTGAGCTTACCTATTGGCGCTGGGGGCTGGAAACGGCGCAACAATGGCGGCTTCGTCTCGGCCTGCCGCGCGACTCGAAGTGGGACGATGTTTTGCAAAAGCTGGCTCCGTTGCCGACGGCGGACGGCAAGTATCTCTTTACTGAGACGACGCCGGATTCCTATACCAATCCCAAATGGAATGCCGACCATCCGGCGGTCTTGAACGCATTGGGTTTTGTGCCCGGGCCGGGCATCGACCCAACGACGATGTCCAATACGCTGGACTGGATTTGGACAAATTGGAACTGGCGGGACACCTGGGGCTGGGATTATCCCGCAATCGCCATGACGGCCGCCCGACTGGGCGAACCTGAACGCGCGATTGACGCGATCCTCCTCGACACCCCGAAGAACCATTACGGCCTCAACGGCCACGTTTATCAACGTCCCAACCTGACTATTTATCTTCCGGCCAACGGCGGGCTGCTTTACGCGTTGGCGCTGATGGCTGCCGGCTGGGACGGCGCGCCTGATCGTAACGCGCCGGGTTTTCCTGACAACGGCCAGTGGAATGTGCGCTGGGAAAATTTGCATCGCGCTCCCTGATTATTCCCGTTCCAAAGTTACAGCCATCAAACCGATCACGACCTCGTTTGCGAGTGCACGGACTGTGAGAGACTTCAATTCTTTATTCGGATTCAGCGCCAATTCCAAAAAGGTCGCCGCGCCACCGGGGACTTTTCCGCCTTTGCCTTTAAAGGTGGCTGCGTTGAGGATGCGAATTCGCCCGGTCTTCAGGTCCAGGCGCGGGGGTAGGGGACCGTCCAACCGAAACGCATAGTCGTCTGTGAAATAGTCCTGGTCGATTGGCCACCAGGTTGTCGGGTTTTGCAATGGCAAGCGGTCTTGCGAGCCATCAGTGTAACTCACCACGACTTCGCCATTGTCCATCCAGCTCTGCATCGGATTTGATGAGCCGGCCATTAACAAGAATATGCGTTGTGATTTGCCTGAAAGCGGCACGGAAACTTCATTGGGGTAATTTTGCCATTGTGAGGTAAAGATGACGTTTGTTGTATTTGTTTCTGTTGGAGTTTTAAAGGGCACACCGTTGGGCAAAATAATTTTGCCATTGTTCTCCAAAGCGAGATTGCGCAGGCCCGAATCGTCCACGTTGAAAGTTGTATCCGGTTCGCACCAGCCGCCGATGCCTTGTTTGGGCGTCGCCAGGGAACAGAACGGCGAGCGGGGCGAGCGATATTCATTCTCGAAAATGTGCTTAACATCGTCATTGAAAAATGGCGTGAGATTGACCGTCTCAAATCTTTCATTCGCGGGATATTTGCTGTTCCAATCAAAGGTATCGTTGGAGTTTTTTCCGGCGTCTTCCGGGTTCGGCAGGATAGAAATAAGATCTGGAGTGTGCCCTGTCCATTCTATGCGTACTTCCCATCGCGCGGCGGGAGCGCTTTCAATTTCCACCCGGGGGACGCCAAAAGTTCCTTCGACATGTTTCCAGGGTTCCCGGGCACCATTGACGATGACACTGCTAATTTGGCCGGGGACAGGAATATCTAAAAGCAGCTTCATTGGTTTTGGGAATTTTGATTCGACGACAAACGTTTCTGAACCATCGGCATGATGAAAATCAAAATTGAAATCGGGATGTGAGATTTTTGCAAAATTCCAATCGGTCGGAAAGCCGGGAACAATTTTCAATTCGCCGGAAAGGGCATCCGGCTTCACGCCAAAGAGGCCTTCGATGAGTGCGCGAGTTAATGCCGATGGCATCACCAAAGTCGCGTTGCGCTTCACCTCGCGCCGCATCGGAGCTGGTCATGGCTCCCAAATTTCCGGGGCATAGACCCTGGTACATGGATTCGGTCAATTCCCCTTTGAATAACAGGAAGGCTGTTTCAGGACGATTGGCTTCCCAATAGGCGAGTGACGTGTGCGCGGCTTCGGCCATGACGACGTTATTAAGAGACCATTCGTATGGCATCCAGTTTGACGTTGGGAGAGTGAAGAGCCCTTCATCGGTTGCGTTTGTGCCGCTGACCGGGAAATGTGCAATATGCTTATCAACCCACTTCGACATTTCCCATGACTGCAAAGGCGTCGCTGTTTCCGAATCTATCGTGGTGTAAAATGTCCACAACGCGGGATCGGAGTGCGTGAGTTGCAGGCCCAGGTAATCTTTATATTCTGCGAAACAGCCGTCGTCCGACAGCCAGAGATATTCGTTCATGCCGCGCAGTATCAAATCGGCTTCCTGTTCGTATGGAGCGGGGTCTTTGCCAAGGATTTTGGCCAGCTTGGCAGCCATTTTATTTTCAAAGTAGTTATCTGCGCTGGCATGGGCGGCACCGCCGCCGTTGTAGCTTAAGTCATCACTCGCCCAAATGGCCGCGTATCCCTCGTAGAGGGGCAGCTTGTCCGGGCCAAATTCGCGGCGGAACAAGCGGCGTTCCCAGGCAACGTGCCGTTCAATCACTGGCCACATTTCGGCGGCGTAGTTTGTGTCTCCAGTCCAAAGCAGATGACGAAAAAACGCGTCCACCAGAACGAGGTTCATGTCGTAGTGGGATTTGGTCATGTCGCCATTGGAATGGAGAGCTGCTTCGTTGCGGGCAAGGTTGAACTCTTCATCGGCGGGCGGAAGTATGTTGGGAATCAGGCCGGTGTTTTGTTCCCGGGCAAAGCCAGTGAAATGTGCCGCTGTTCGTTCGTGCCATCCCAGTGCGTCCCCGGCACAGGGCCCGCGCCAGCCGGCGAGCCGCATCCGCCACGCCACGGCGCCGTGCATATATGATTGTTGTTGACCGTCCCAAATGGCGTCCGCGGCGATATTCAATGCCGGAACAGAGGTATTGATAAATGAGTCTGGCGTTTCAACGGTAACCTCTCCTGCGATTTCGCTGCGATGCGCCTCCGCAGCGGAAAATAATCCAGCCAGGTCTGATTGGCTCATTTCCTTCGGGCCTTCCCCGATCTCTTTCAAAGCGAAGTACGTCGGTTTTTCAGGTTGTAAGGCTATCCTGGCCATCGCGACCGGATATTGGAGATTGGAATTTGTGGAAGCGAATAACGCTGGGGCACGGTCCCAATTCATGGCGTCGCCAATTTCCAATTGAGAATTTGCCGGGAAGATCCCCGTAATTGTTGCGGCGTTGCCGTGGAGGACAAAAACATTTGAGCTTATCGAGATTGCATTTCCTTCACATTCACCCGGCTGCAATTGAAAGAATTGCGAAATGGGTTTGTTCTCACAGCCGATATCGCCACCGCGTCTGCCGCGCATCCCGTTGGCGCCACCAAAAGCCACGGCCAGTTGAGCCGGTTTTGTGTTCCCGTCCAGTTCCGCTCGCACAATAAAGCCTTTTGTGCCGGCCAATGGCAGTACCGTTAGTGTCAGCTTGCCGGAAGGGGTTAATAGCGAATCATGAATTTCATAAATCATGGAACCGGCATGATATCGGGTCACGATTTCATCAGCGTTGTTCAGCCATTTTATACCTGCTGAAGTCTTAATGCCGGGGCGCAGGTTGCCGCCGCGTCCAGGGGCGTAGATGGAGAATTCGGGTTTGTCTCCGCAGTCAATCCGAAAGGCCGAGTTGTCGCAGTAAAGCGGGCGGTTGAAAAATTCCGTTCCGTTGGTGATGACGAAGTCCCCATTGATTGGCCAGTAGCGAAGCGCGCGCGCAACGTTGTTCGTCAGCATCGGATGCATTCGTGTCTGTGTTGCTTCTTGCGCTTTGGCGAGTGGGCAAAACGACAGGGCCAATAACGCGATGATGGATACGACAATGTTCACATTAGAATTGTCTGGCGCGACTATGCCGCAGACATATTAGCAAAGCAATTCGCTCAAACATTTGTCCGGAAAAGTATAGTTCACCCTTACTCCTCCCTCCGGGGGGCGTTCAGTAGGGTTCTGTAGGGTACATTAGGGTTCAATAGGGTTCCAAAATTGATGAGAGATTTCTGGTTGAAGGGTTCACTTTCAGTTGGCGCAACAAGAAATGATTCTTATTTTTACCCTTGAATAGGCTTGGGATGCAGGGCCAGGGATGGACGGCATGGACTGACGCCCGCCTCCGCCAAGGCAGGCGGACTAACACGGGCGCGGGGCTTTGGTTGAATTCTGCCGTCCCTTCGGACTTGGGACAAATGAGGCTCGAATACCCAGCGCTAAAGCACTAGGCTATTATCAGATGTCCCTTCGGGACAATGGCAATAGCCGATGATTTCGAAACCATCGTTCGGCCATTTTAGCAGAAAATGGGAAAAGACATAGTTAGTGACCACCTCTATTTTTTTTGGGGCATGAACCTGGGTTATGGCGGCTTACGGCCCCAAAAAAGACATGAAAAATAGCACAATAACCAGAAATTCCCGCCTGGGGACGCCTATCACCAGTATTGGCGATTTTCAATCATGCAATATGTGTTAATATAAGAATGAGCCCGTTGTTATTGACCATCCGCATCGTGCATTGTCCTTAAAGGCAGCGCATGGGTGTCGGTCGTTATAAATGAAACGAAATAGTATTGAGCGCAAAATGTCACGTGTGGATTAGATATTTTAACTCAAGTGTAGTTTGCCATTATTGGCCACAGAGAAGATTGCCGACCTAAATCCTTGTTCCAAATACTTATGAAAACCTCCCTGAAACAAGTTCCATCACTTCAATTCCGGCATGTGCTCCCCAAGCGGGCGATGTTATTCGCCGCGATGCTTACCGTGGCTGGCGGGGCAATGACCGCTCATGCGCAAGCGCCGGTTGTAAAAGCCAATAGCTATACCAGCCTCACGACCGGCTCGGACTGGGTGGGAGGCACTGCGCCCGGGGCGAACAACATTGCCGTTTGGGATGCCACCGCCAGCAGCCCGGTTCTGGAACCGCTGGGTGCCAGCACGACCTGGGAGGGAATCCGAATTGTCAACCCGGGCGGTACCGTCACTATCAGCGCCGACGCTAATACCCTTACCAACGGCGCCGTTGGGGTCGTCGGTTTGAAGGGCATTGATATGTCCAGTGCCAGCCAAAGCCTTCTCTTAAGTAATAGCGTGGTGTTGAACGGCGTGCAGAATTGGGTGGTTGGTTCCGGCCAAACGCTGACGTTGAATGGGCTTCTTTCGAGGAATGCGGGCAGTGCGGCGCGCATTTATCTCGCTGACGCGACTTCATTTGTCACGACGACGAATGGCAGTGTGGCAACGAGCCTAACGGCCAGTCCTAATGCAATATTGGGGAGCACATACGGAAATATTTTCTTTAGCACTCTCAATGATACAGACTATGTGGCCGAAGTTGGAACTTCCACGAACTTTATGGTGGTTCCCGGGGTGACGGTTAGCGGCATGTATACTCCAAATCCTGCTGGTGCAACGCCAACGGATGCGGGCAGCGTAGTGCTGGTTGATTTCAATAACCAGGGTTCATACGGAATTCGCCTTGGTAACACCCGTAGCTATAACGGCGTGCGTTTTAACATGCCGCAAACAAATACGGCAATGGTATATAATGGCCTTCCTTCCTGGGAGATAAACATTCCTTCGGGCAGAACCATGACTTGCAATAGCATCCTGGTGACGACCAATGTTGGCAATTCTCCGGTCCTGATTAATAACGGTGGATTCACGGGAGGCACTACGGGTTTCACCCGCATTGGCAATGGGGGCACACAAGACCTGCTTATTTTTCAAAATAATCCGGCAGCGCCGCTCATCTTTCAGTCAAACATGAGCATTTCCCAGCAGGGGACCGGTTCGGTCACCAAGATGGGCGCCGGGAAAGTGCAACTGCAACTCGGATCTGCTTATACTGGCGGAACAAGAGTCTATGAAGGCATCCTTGAAATTGACGGGTCCGGGACGGTGGGTACAAACACTCTAAATATCTATGGCGGTGCTTTTGCCCAGGGCAACAGCGCGACCAACAGCGCGCCGGTGATTTTCTTCAGCGGGACGACAAATATCATCTCGGTAAATGCCGCCAATGGGCAATGCCGGGACGCAAGTACGGTAACCTTCAATGGAGGCAACACTATCCAATTTCTTTATAGCAACACGATTTCACCGAGCGCCACGACGGCTGCTTTGCTGTCAACGAATCTGAACGGTTTGACTTTGAACAGCCCGGTCAATATTTCGGTCCTTAGCGGAAACTTCGCTGTGGGTCAATTCCCCCTGGTGAAGTACAACGGCACGGTTGGTGGCAGCGGATACTCTGCGATAAGCAGTCTGACGCTTCCGCCCCACATTTTTGGGTATCTCTCGAATAACGTAGTCAACAGTTCGATTGACGTGGTTATTACCAACGTAGATCTGCCGCTGATTTGGAATGCGGCCAGTGGCAGCACCTGGGACATCGCGACAACAGCGAATTGGCTGGATCAAATTGGCAACGCCAGCACGTATCAGCAACTCGGTTCTTTGGGTGATAGCGTCCTGTTTAACGATGCCGCACCAGGCCCTTCAATTACAGTTGCTTTGAACACGAACGTGGTTCCTGCCTCTGTGATTGTCAGCAATGCGAATAATACTTACACAATTTCCGGGACGGGCAGTATCGGCGGCCTCGGTTCTGTTACCAAGGTAAATTCAGGCACGCTGACGTTGAGCACGGCCAATTCGTTTACCGGCGGCTTAAACCTGAATGGTGGTACCACCATCTTTAGCAGCCTGGCCAACCTTGGCGCGGCCAATATCAACTTCAACGGTGGCGCGCTGCAATATAACGGAAACAGCGATGACATTTCTGTCCGAACAGTGAATTTTACCGGGGGGGGCCACAATTAATACCGCGGGCCAGACTGTCACCTATGCCAATCCTGTTGGCAATGGTGGCGCTGGCGGCCTGACCAAGACCGGCTCGGGCACGCTCACGCTCAATGGAACCAACACTTACCATGGGAATACGGTTGTTGCCCAGGGAACCTTGGCATTGGGCGCTGGCACTTATCTCACTAACAGCGCGAGCGTTACCTTGAATAGCGGCACGGTTTTGGATGCGGCAATTAGTGGGGTAAATTTGTTGTTAAGCCCGACTGCCAGCCAGAGTCTTGTGGGCGTTGGTCAGGTCAATGGCGTTGTCACGGTTCCCGCATCAACCACCATTAACCCGGGTGGCAGCGGCTTGACCGGAACATTGAATGTGAATGGCGGCCTGACGATTAATGGCGGTAACATTAATATTGATTTGGCTCCCACCAGCAATGATTTGATTTCAGTTACTGGCCCTCTAGCCCTTAACGGCGGTGCGCTGCAATTGAATCTAATTGGCACGGTGCCGCTTGGCCGGTACGTTATCATCACCTATACGTCGGGCCAGCTTTCCGGCGGAGTAGGCAGCATTCCGCCCCCACTAATCACTCAACCCAATACCATTGCAACACTGGATGATTCGGTCCCCGGGCAAATCGCCATCGTCTTAGCACAGAGCGCCAGCGACGTGCTGACCTGGCCGGGAACAGGTTCCACATGGGATACGACTACTGCGGATTGGCTCAATGGCGCGAATCCGTGGATATATACTAATGGCGACAAAGTGACATTTAATGACTCTGAAACCGGCGGAAATGTCAGTCCCTCACTTACGGCCTCGGTTTTACCCAGTATGATTACGGTAAGCAACACCGTTGTGCCGGTATATACATTCCAAAACGGCGGCGGCGCCATTGGCGGTAACGCCTCCCTCGTCAAGGACGGGACTGGCGCATTGGTGATGAACACGCCCAACAGCTATTTCGGCACGACGACCATTAAGAACGGGACCTTGCAAATTGGCAATGGGAACCTGGGCGACATCGGCAGAGGCAATGTGACGAACAATGGCGCCCTCTTGTTCCAGGAGGGTGATTCGAGCGCTCACTTTGTCGGTGGCGTCGTCAGCGGTACCGGCAGCTTGACGGTGAACGCGGCAGGCTGTTCAGTGGTATTGACCAATAACAACACCTATTCTGGATTGACGACTATCAGCAACGGCACGTTGGAGGTAGGCTTTGGCGGCGCACTCGGCAGCCTGGGCAGCAATAACAATGTGACCAATAACGGCGCACTCTTGATCAATAGGTCCGGCGCGGTGTCGTTGACAGCTAACGTTACCGGCTCGGGCTCATTGGAAAATTCGGGTTCCGGCACACTCACGTTATCGGGTGCACTGAGTTATTTGGGCGACAGCTCCTTCAGCAACGGCGTGGTGAAAATTTCGGCCAATAACCAATTGCCGAGCGAAGCCACTGTGGCCGGGTCGACTGGTATCTTGAACCTGGATGGCGGACTTAACGGTGCCGCCATTTTGGACCTGGGCGGCTTCAATCTCACGGCGAACGGTCTCTCCGGCCAGTATAACGCCTTCAACGGTTCTATAACTAACAGCACGGCGACTGCAAAGACGAACGTTCTGACGGTGATGAACACAGTGGCCACGACGTACAATGGCCAGATCATGGATCGCGGGACGAACACCGCTGGAAGGACGGAGCTGTTCCTGACCGCCAGCACCAATTCATTGACGCTTAATCCGACCAATGCCAACAACTTTGGCGGCGGCATTGTCATTAGCAATACCACGCTGTCTTTGGGCACCCCCGGAGCCGCGGTGTCTGTTAATATCAACGAGAGCCAACTTGCGCCAGGCAGCGGTTCCATTACGCTGCTCGGCACCAATGCTGAATTAATTACGGATGGGTATACCGGCAGCACGACGCCTACGTATACGCCTTTGACTAATACTATTATCCTCCCGGCGGGCCAGACGGCGTCACTCGGTGTTCCACAACGTGGCGATGTTAACAGCACATTACAGGGAGGCGGTGTATTAAATTATCTGGCAAATTATGTCCGTGGGGGTGTCGGTGGCAATTGGGCTGGATTCACCGGCCAGATAATCATGTCCGGAACAACGGCCGGCGGGAACATTGGCTTCGGTGACACTAATGCAAACCAGATTGGCTTGCCCAATGCCAGTGTCATC
>Ga0206887_10101_pt1 | contig 19826 bp, 21 predicted proteins | sample Alteio_BWOrgHeat_89_FD_153248 | JGI IMG/M metagenome (GOLD analysis project Ga0206887, IMG submission 153248) | Enriched cells from forest soil in Barre Woods Harvard Forest LTER site, Petersham, Massachusetts, United States - Alteio_BWOrgHeat_Nextera3 ...
CCCGGAGCAACGCTACTCCTCTATGGAAGAGATGAAGGAAGCACTGGGATCCTTCAGAGAAAAGAAGAAATCTAAATTACCATTTTTCCTTGCCAAAATTGGGCGCGTACTCAGGCATAAAGCAGCAGTTATTTATGTGGTTTCGCTTTTATTGATAGTGCTTTTAGGATTGGCAATGTTTCCATCATTAATAAACATGATGGAAGATACTGCAAACTCTTTAGGGCTAAATGGTGAACCTATAAGAATGCAGTGGCAGCACTACTATGATCTTGGGAGAGCAGAGTATAACGCTGGTAAATACAAAGAAGCAGAGAAATCTCTTAAACATGCTTTAAACTATGCTGAACAAATAGGAAAGTTGGATGGCACGACCTATACAACTTTACTTTGTTTGGCGGATACTCAAAGAGCTAGGGGAAATATTGAGCAAGCGAATACAACAGATCAAAGACATAAGACTATGCTTCGGCAAAATTTTAGTGTCGACAAGGGTGAGCCTCAAGACAATGAAAAACAGATCAAACAACTAACAACTAGGGTCGAGGATAATCCGAAGGACATGGCGTTGGTTCTATCTCTTATAACAAAATACAACAATCAAGCGCGAATCATACTAGACACTAACCATGATTATTGGCGCTCTGAATCATTATTAAATAGCGCAATGAAATTAGAATCACGCTTGCCTCCGGGACGAGAAAGATCGCTCGCAATGGCAAACACCTTTCGTAATCTTGGCTGGATATATAAGAATACCGCTCGTCTCAAAGATGCGGAAGAAAAATTGAAAGAATCGTTAGCTCTGCATACAAGTATCTTCGGGCAGGATAGACCTGCGCAGGTGCCTACCCTATTGAATTTGATTCTATGCCTGAGGCTCGAGGGAAAACTAGATGAAGCTCAATCTTTGGTTTTTCGTGCAAAAAAAATAGAATTGACTCCTGAGGGTGATGGAAGAGAATCTAAATTATTTGCTTGGTGTCTCTGGAATGAAGGTGAAATTTTAGAAGATAAAGCTAAATCACCAGCCGATTATGTCTTAGCTCAGAACAAATATAACGAAGCACTTGCTATCTTTCAGAAATTATTTGGCCGATATGGCCTAGAGTGCAAATCCCTGTATGAAGGCTTAGCCCGCATTGCCAAAAATCAAGGTGATACCAGAAAATCCGAAGAATATTTATTCAAAGCCAGCAAATGTAAGGCATAGAACATAATCTAGATCGAGCTGCCTCGGTAACGATTGCTATTTTTCTTCCAATCTTTTCTTGGCTTGATACCTATGAAAAGCATCCTCACTGTATGTCAGCAGCTGCGCCCATTGCGAGTTATTCGGTTTCAGTTCGAAATCGTTAATCAGGAATCTCAGCATTGACTCAATGGAAGGGCGATTCACGGGAAATCTTATGCTACTGAGTTGTTTGTTAGTAATGGAAGCATGATTGAACTTTCCATTTATCTGTAAGTGAGCTGGAGGATGGTTCGCATAAGATAGAACACTGTAGTCATAGCGAAAGACAAATTGTTTTGAATGCCGCTGTTTATCAAGTTGATATTGGAAACAAGATTTGGGTATTGTTAAGGGCGTTTTCCTGTCGAAGCGGAAGTGCATAAAAAACTTCAAGAACTGGCCGTTATTCAACTGGAACACCTTGTCGCGTAACCTGGAGCTAATGTAGGCGTTTCCTTCCCCGTCGTTATCGTCCCAAGTAAGGCTTTGTCCAGGAGCAAGTACAGTTGAACTCAAAAGATATTGCAACAGTTGAGAAAAGCCCTCTGGAGTTCCTTTATCTGACTCGAAGAGATCTTTGCAAAGTTGTTTTACTGCGTCGAATGGCTTTGCCATTAGTATTAACAGCGGAATATGGGATCATCTTTTGGCAGGAAACGCATCCAAGCTGCAATATCATGAACAGCGTCGTCTTCAGTAGACAATCTTCCACTGTCGAGTGCCTTAACAAATTCAGGAACAGTCATATCAAACTCTTCTCGAATAGCAGCAAGAACGTCTCTACGCAATTCTTCAACAGTAGGCTTTTCCGCTTGGACTAAAGGCATTGAGAGCATTGCACCGCTCCTACTAACATTCCGACTTTGTTGATTATGTCTCGTAAGTTGACAAAAAACAAGCCAGTTGTGGCACTATTAATCTTCATGATGGTTTCAATTGAGCACATAAAGTGGAAAACAATCCGCCTGAGCTGTCTCAGCAACTATAGCTAATGCATCGTTGGTTGCATTTTCAGACTATAGCCATTTTTTAGTCATTTGAACTTTTGATGGTACTTATTCGTATAACAAATGAATTGAATTAGTCACTGGACTTATCAATCTTTTGTCAATACAATATAAATATCGGGTTTAGAATAAAGATGGCAATTATCATCACTATTCCATCAGGCGATCACATCATAAAAACTGCTTACGAACTAGATGAATACGAGGAAGAATTTTATGAAGGGAAAACAAAAACATGATTATGATGAATACCTTGAAGATGTCGAACTTTGGGAGAGCAAAAAGCTTGGTGCTTCGCCCAAATTTGCGAAACGAATATCGCGCGCAGAAGAAAAGGCAATAGACGATTCCCTTGGGCTGCAAGCCATAACGATGAGATTGCAAAAGGAGCTTGTGCGGCAATTAAAGAATCTAGCCAGGCAGGAAGGACTTGGTTACCAGCCCTATATTCGTCAAATTCTTACCAGGCATGTTAAGGCAATTAAGCTTGTAAATCAGAAAGTATCCAAACGGAAAAAAGCTGGTTAACCATATGATTTATAGGTGGCACTAACTGGACTCAAGCATTGTTAAAGACAGAGTTCTTTCTTAATAGTTTTCCAGGGCTTAACGCGTCCGACATTAGCATCTTTAATGCCTTCACGCAAAAGAAGCGTGAGCTTTTTGTCACTCATGATTTGGATTGTTTCTAATAGAGTTTCATAAAATTCCCAAGACATCACTGCGAGCACTGGTTGTCCATGTCTTGTTACAGCAATAACGCCCAATTCGGGTTGACTTTGCAACGTTTCAGACAAACTGGTGAATTTCTTTCTGGCTTCAATGGTTGGGATGCTATGAGGCATAATTTGCTAAACCATAATACGGAGATTTCAGTGTAAAGCAAGGAAGCGTTTTGTCAAGTAATGACAAACCTTTGAACTTTTTCGATCATTTAGCGTTTGCATTAAAGAGTGCAATAATGGATAAGAAATAGTCAACAGTACCACGAGGTGATACAATGTATCACAAGGGTTTTTGATATGGAGTACGCTTACAACAGCAAGAGCCTGGGACGACATGGAGTCTGCATCTCAGATGTTAACGAAATTCTAGCAATGAATAATGTTACAACCCGTGAATTTGACATGCCTCTCAGCGGAAGTGACAACCTGCGCATAATGTTTGTTGGCTATACATTTGCAGGGTGTTTGGTTGAGATTGGCGTAGAGTTCATGAGCGAGCATCAAGCATACGTCTTTCATGGACAAACAGTATCGCCCAAATACCGCAAGCTTTATCAGGAAAGGATTGGCAATGAGTAAGAGAATTGATCGTAAGCAAGCTGTCTTGAATCTTCGTAAGGAAGCAGAAGAACGTGTACTTAAGGATGAGGTAATGAAATTTCGTCTCGAAGCAGAGACACTTGAGCGATTATTACTAATGGCGAAAAAGTTAAACAAACCAGCTGGAACACTTGTACGAGAATGGGTAATTGAAAAACTCGATAGTGGTGAAAATCAACGTGAAGAATTACCTGCAATCATGGCAATTAGCATGATTGCTAATTCTCTAGCTAAGCGAGGGTTGTTGCCTAAATCTCAGATTGGCCGTATTCGCCAGTTGCTTGCACGAGCTAATTAGAACGTTTCTTTAGATAAGAGCATATGACCAGTTATGGCATTGCCAACTTCCCATCTTTCAGAACGATTATGTGCGAGTGGGGGCATGAGAGAAAAACGGCGCAAGCGCCTCACTATGTTTAGGGGATGGGCTATTTTTCATGATTCAACTAATTCTAGTAATTCTAGACTAAGCACATTCCAGCTCATGAAATTGGGGGCCCAGAGGGGCGCGCTGGTTTCGGCGTTGTAGTTTTCGTACATGGTGCCATGGCTGTCTAAGCCTTTGGCTAAAGTGTTTAAGATGCGTAACGCAATTTCCTCTGCTTCTTTTTTGTAACCATATTTAAGTAAGCCGCGTACGGCAAGCACATTTGGAATTACCCATACTGGGCCTTGCCAATTAGAAACTTCAGCTCTGCCATATAACCCGCGTTTGGCTTGATTGTAGAGATATTCTGAGGCGGCGACGCTTGCTAATCCAGCAGGACGAAGAAAATGATTTGTGTTGAGAACGCACTGCTCAATTACTTTATGCGCTCTTTCTGGTTTGGCAAATCCTAAAAACACGGGCATCAAGCCTGTGAATGCCCGCATTTGAACTTGCTTAGATGATTCTGGGTCTAAATTACAATAGAGGCTTAGTGTTTCATTCCAGAGCATATTCTCAATTAATTCGGACAGTGCTTGAGCTTTCTGGGTGTATTTTTTTGCCAACTCCAAATTGTCCGATTTGCTGGCGAGATCACTAAATGCGGTAAATTCGGCGACAAGCCAGCTGCAAATATCTACTGCTATAAGCTTGCCGTCTGGATAACCGTTAAAATCCCCGTTTTCATCGTTTGAAGCATCTAGTGGATAGATGAGGGCCAAGTTATCATCAATGCCACTCTCCAGCATATTTCGCCAGTGGTACAAACCAGAAGAATGACGGCGGTGGCGATCAAAATAAGAAAGATAACAATCTAGATCTTGAATAATTTCTGGTGCAATTGGCGTTTTGAAGCCACTACTTAGATTTTCTTTGAGCAAAGACTGACAAAGCAATGGTTTGCATAGATCAGCACCATCCCATGTTTTGTGTGGAGAAACTGTTCGTGGAATATAGCCATCTGCCTGTTTTAAAGTCAGGAAATTTAAAACAACGTCTTTTGCTAGATTAGTCAAGCCCAGATGATTTTCTGCTTGGCTGAATAAACACGAATCCCAATCGTACATTTGTAAGTAATGACCGGCTGTACGGGCAGATATATCGGCATTATCGTCAGCGCCTGCGACTATGCCGTATGTTGGTGTGACGAATCTGTATTTTAATATGCCTTCAGCCTTGTGTAAGCAAGTAGGTGCCTTCTCTAAAATAAACGACTTGAGCTTTTTTAAATCAGTTGATTTGACCGTTGTTGCCAACATCTCAGTTTCTCCAAAGGGAAATTTGTTGCTACAAAGATCTTAAACGATAATCAAGCCACATCATGTTTTGGTTGTATAGAGATAATGACTCGCTTTCCAAGACGATCTAAGAGTTTCATCAGCATATCAACCGTAAATTTTTCCGAACGCCCAGACATAAGCTCAGAAACCCGTGGTTGTTGTAGCTTCAATATTTTGGCTGCTTTATCTTGTGTCCAACCGCGTTTCTTGATAATTTCTTCGATTTGAAGCATCAATTGAAGGCGTGCCACAATGTTGATTGCTTCTGGTTCAGAGTACCCCAGATCAATAAAAATATTGCCGTTTCCCTTTTTAAGTGAACGTTCAGAGATTTTGTCTGGTTTTTTGTATTTTGGCATAATTGGATCTCGCAATTTCTAAATCTTTCCACGAGGTTTGCTGACTCTTTTTTTGAAAAGCATGAAGCACATAAACTCCCTCAGGATAATTAGCTACATAAATCACTCTGTGCTCATGCGGTTGATGAATACGTATTTCTGCCACTCCTCTGCCCATGGTTTTGATAGGTTTCCAGTCGATAGGCTCTTTTCCCTGCTGTACTCGCCATAATTGTTCACCTGCTTCCCGTTTTGCTGAATGGGGAAAATCCTTGAGACGTCTTTTCGTAGTACCCAACCAGAAAACTTCTTTCATACTATATCAAATTTGAGATGATTGTGTCAATTTACATGTGGGATAAGTCGGGATATAAATGTACGTAAGATATGAAACGAAGGTTGAATGAATTTAGTTCAAAAAGTAGGAAATAGTAATAAATTTTGCAGAATGCTAGAGTTTCATGACGCTTGATTTGAAGAACTAGATAGTGGTATCGCAGGCGGTGCCCTCTCGTTCGAAAAATAAAATCTCAATTCGAAGTTCAGGATGGAAAAACCCGGCCGCTCGGCGGGTGACTGAGCGGCCGAGTTACTTATGGAAGAAGAGATCAGGTTGCTGTTTTGCGGCGACAGTCTGCGCACATGATGCGCACACCGTCGAATGCCGCACGCGCCTGGTTTTTCGGAATTATGTTTCCGCAGCCTGGGCAACGTATGTCTAGCGTGCCTAGAATGAGGGCATGAGTTGCCCAGAATTCCGAAGCTAACTGCCTTGCCCTTCTGGGGTCTTCCTCCCATTGGAGCGCTGTCGTATCCTCAGGGTCTGGGGGTACTGGATTTCCAAAGTACGAGGATAGGAAAACGTGTTGTCCAGCCTGGATTAACGTCACCAGTGCTAAGACTCTGGTGGGCTCTGGCTCACGATTGACGACAAATCGTGTTTCCCAGGGCCTATCGTCTCTCCTGGCGCAAATGCAAATATCCTTCGTCCTTAGCAGCATACACCGTTTCTCCCCTATGACATTTTTAAATTCAAAACGAATCCTTCGGAGTCCCTGTTTTGCTTTGATCCGGGCAAGAGCGTACCGAACCAGCTCTTCCGGAACCCCTCCGCTGTGGGTTCTGGCATCCCTAATTGGTTCGCCACCGGCTAGTGTGAACCAGGTGTTTGGGTCAGGCCGCTGGCTGGGCTCTGCTGAGGAAGTACTCGGCTCCTCGGTGTCGATTTCTTGTAGAATCGTCCAGCCACATCTTTGAATGACATTTCGGACGAAGTTGACGATCCAATTGGCTGCCCCAATTTCGCGGGCCGAGGCCATGTCTATTCGGACTTCCGATGGCTCACCCAAATGCCATTTAGCTATGCCAGTCCAACCCCTTAAGTCAGCAGGTTTGTTATCTTCGGGTGTTTTCACCCCAAAGGCAATCTGGGTTCTATTGAGTTTTAGTTCGACCGGATTGCCGGGTGTGAGATCGAACCGACACAGTGGCCCCACCCGCTGGTTTGCTCCGACTACTTGCCTAGCCTTCTCCCTGGCTGTTGCTTTAAACAACTTTTCCTGGGATCTACCATTCCCCAGCTTATCGACGATTGGTTGTTGAACTCTGATCATAAACACATACATAAACAGGCTCCTGCGGCACAGCGATTTCGCAAATTTTTTTATCGCTGTGCGGTGGGGTTGAGGTTGCTCGGACCACACCGGCGTGGTCCGAGCTGTAGGTTTGGGAGCGTGGGCTCCGGACGAAGAAACTACTGTTGTCACGTCCGGGGGGAGGGTGTGGACGTCGTCTTCTTCGGGAGCCACCTTGCTCTCAACTCCGTCACTTGCTCCTCCTCTCTTAAGGCAGCCTCGCGCTCCGGCATGTACGCCCGCGGTTCTGACAGCAGGTACAGAGTCACCACTGCCATCTCCACGGAGAGCTTTGCCACAGCGGATGGCTCAGCGCCGCTGTACAGCGCTCTCTTAGCAGCGGCGATCTGCCGTGCCTGCTCAGGGGTAACCGTTGGCGTGGTTCCGGTTTCATCATTGGTTGTCATCTCACTGCTCCACTGCATGGGTTTCCTGGATCACCGGGCATGAGCTCCAGGTAGAGGTTTTTTTGACCGAGTGCTGGCTCGGGAAAGAGGAAGGAGGATGTGGTGGCGGTGGAACCGCTTGAATTGGCTGGGAGCGATTCCACCGCCAAGGGGAAAATGCGTCGGTGCGAAGCACGTCTTCCGTGTTAGCCCGGCTGCTTGAGGAGACCCGCTGCCTTCGCTCGCAGCGTCTCCATCCTCCATCGGTTGGTTGGCCTGATTCCATGCGCGCGGAGCTCCGCGGCGAGCATTTCCCTCTCGGGTTCCGGTTGGGGCGCGATCGGAATCAAGGTGTGATGCTGCCGCACAACCCATGCGCGCCCCACCACATGAGGTCCGTCCGCATGCAGAATTCCGCCGGCGGAGATGTCCCATGTGAGGCACTGAGTCAGCGGCTCCAGCACTGCCAATGCTGCTGCGAACAAGACATTCAGCTCTCGCCCAAAATCCTCCGGTCCCGCGCTCTCGGCGGGAATGAACCAACTGGCCGGAGGACCGTCGCTGTCAGTATCACAAGCAACCGCCAGCACCCCCAGGCCGGGTGAATTGGGCTCCGTCAGCACCAGTCCATCGACGGATCGGACGGGGATGATCGACTTGCCGAAAATCGCGTCGAAATTCGCTGTCAACATCGAAACTGCTCCATCGCATAGGTTTCCTGGACCACCGGACATGGTTCAGGCAGTGGTGTTTGTTCCGAGTGCCGGCTCGGGCAAGAGGGAAGGGATGGGTATTGCACTCCGTTCTGCCTAGAGTCACCTGTAGATTGGTGCTCAGGGCGTCCGTGGTTTAACGAAGGCACCACGATGGTGCTGAGAACCGTGGATAGCATCTAGAAGAAGCTAGATCAAACCACCACCTTGGGAAAAGGTGACTTTGATTGCTTTTCTAAATTGCTAACTCGCTGCCAGCTTGGCTTGTTGGGTCCTTGATGTGATTGATGTGAATAAACAACGATGTGTTGTTAAGATGACATTCCGGACTGAGCAAAAGCAAGAGATTGCTGAGAAAAGCTTTTAGCATGTTTATCAATACCGCCAAACACCATTAATAGGTTTGCTTGGCAACATCGGTCCAATAGTTTTGGGGTAGCCGAATTCCCAGATTTAACTGCTTAGACGCGTAATTCCCGCAGCATTGAATACATTAAAAACCCACTTGATAACATCGCAAGCTCCGCGAACCTTCCATTATGAAATGAGCTGAATATTAATAGCAGGGTTAGCACAAGTTGTCTTCTGCGCATAGACAAATCTAGGAATGAACTTTTACGCGAACCAGAACGTTCTTAGAGCACTCTGAATGTTTGTGGCTGACTTGCGTTCTGTACTACAAAATACTACAATGGCTATTGAAGAGCTAAGTTTCAACAAAGAAAATCTCTCCAAAAATAGTGTTACCACGCAAGAAGTGGAGCAAGTAATGGCCTCTGCAACTGCAATAGATTGCGAAATGACCCCTAGTGACAGAGGCAATGATCGCGTAATGTTGGTCGGATTTACCTTGGTAGGACGGCTATTAGAGGTTGGTATCGAGTTTTTTGCGAACAGGCTCCATGTCTTTCATGCAAGCGGAGCCACTAAGAATTACCGAAAACGGTTTGAAGAGAGAGTAAGAACATGACACCATTATCACCTCAGAATAAAGAACGGCTTGAGACAGCCCGAAACGAAGCCCGTAAGCGTGTGATTGCACGAGGCATCGTCCAATTTCGAGCAGATAAGGAAATGATGGATCAACTGTTGCAAATTTCAGATTACCAAAAAGTTCCTGTTGGTACTTTGGTACGACAATGGCTGGCACCGATAGTTACTCAGCAATTTATAAATATTCAAATTGAGAGACAAGCAATACTGACACCGCATGAGGCAACAAAAGCCGAACAACTGTTTACTCAAGCGCTTAGGTGCAAAGAAATGATTTCAAAACTTCCATCAATGTCGAATGAACGGATTCGTGCCGAAAGTGATTATTCAATGCTCCTCCAGAACGCGAATGCTTTGTTTGTCCACACGTCTGAAAATAGCAGGGATTCAGTGCTTCTCAAACATATAAGGCTGAGATTGGATCAAATAGCTTTGCTATGTAACGAGGAAACGCCTGCTGTGCTTAATAAAAAACCAAAGAAAAAAGCAGTGTAGAAGCAGGTAACTTTCGCTAATTTGCCGAGGAGGATGCAGCCAAGTTGGTTGCGCCCCCGGGCTCCTGTCTGGCAATTCCATCTGAAATGTAGTGCGGCCGCTTGCGGCGTGAAACAAATTAAAAGGACAACGCAGTACGCCTCGGATTCCCCGGGGGCGCAGGCGACCCGCCTGCTTTGATATTACCAGCGGTGCTAAAAAGCACAAAAAGAACAAAAAATGCTTCCGGTGAAACAACAGTATGGATTCGGCTCCCGGGGATTTCCCGTTCCCAAGTCCCGGGAGCCGAATCCGTTGTATTCAATTAATGACGCCCATCCTTGGCTGTAGGTGTGTTAGGCGCTGCTGCACGTAGGACAGCGGAGTTCGTCCGCCGGCTCTTCTCCACTCGTTGTCCTTGTGACTGGCTGACTGCAGTTTGTGCAGCATGCTGAAGCTTGGGGACGGAGTAGAGCGAGCGCACTACGAAAAGACGAGCGGAATCGCGCCTGTCGAGGAACACGTGGCTGGATGAACTCCCAGCGCTCGACTGCCTGCGCGAGGTAGTGCTTACCCCGTCCCCAATGCTCTTCTGGGTTTGGAGTATATGAATGATCTTCGAACCGCAATCCATCGGTGCAGATGCTGATTGCCTTCTCGGCATCTGCAATGACGAGGGTCAGTTGCAGTCTCTCCTCCGCGCTGCAGTCGGCTAATCGAGCTTGTGCCGCAATGAGAATCTTACTCGCCTGAATTTTATTCCTCCTCACCGCCCAAAGCCAAGCGATAAACGGGGCGACGACGACCGTGTATAGGCCCAGTACTGCCACCAGATTCCAAAGCGTGTGCTCGAACACCCCCATCAGACACCCCCTTGCAGTCGGCATCGTGAACCGACTTACAATGATGAAACAACCACCGGCGCGACTGCGGAAGTCGCTCTCCTCTGGTGGTTACTTTTCCGCCAAACTCCCCCATCGTTTGAGGGATCCCCATTCATCTGGGTTCGACTCCCGGGAATTCCCCAATCCCAACTCCCGGGAGCCAGACCCGTTTGTATTCAATTAATTGATGTGCCCCTCCTTGGGAGCAGGCTTATCCTACGTTGTCGCTGCAAACTGAGCAGAGGATTTGCTCAGTGCTCTCTCCTGTGCTTGCTAGCCCTGTAATTGGCTGGCAGCAGTTAGAGCAGGATGTCGAAGCGCAGGGACGGAGCCGAGCCAGGGCACCATGAAATGCCGAAACGAGCTGCTGTCGCCAGGAAACCCGTGGTTGGAATTGTAACCACAGTTCCTCGGCGTTTCTGAGGTAGTGATCGGCATTGTCCCAGCGTCCTTCTGGGTTCGATTCGTAAGAATGGTTGGTTTGCGACCAACCACCCCCATAGATCGCCAGGGCTCTCTCTGCCTCCGCCAGGGCTTGAGCTAACAGCACTTTGTCTGCTGGCTTGACGAGTATGGCGAATTGGGCTTTTGCCTTAGCTTCAATCCACCTTGCTCGGTGCTTTCGCCATTCGATAGAAAAAATCCAGCCGAGAGGCCATGCCGTGCAGGCTAGCAACAACAGCACGATCATCGCCAGGTTGAACCACGTGAACTCCGCTGCAGTAGCAAACACCATCGGACCTACCCCCTTGAAGCCGGCATCGTGAACCAGCTTACAAAGATTGAAACAACCACCGGCGCGACAGCGATGTCGCTCTCCTCTGGTGGTTGCTTTTCCGCCAACGTCCCCCATCGTTTGAGAGATCCCCATTCATTGGCGGTGAGAGATACGACTCAGACCCTCGGCTTTAGCCCGGGTTGTTTTAGACAATACTCTCTCCCTTTGTGTTACTTGCACTAAATTTTTACTGAACTGGGAGGGGGAGAATGCTGTCTAAATTAAGTTTCCGGGAATCCGATGGACTGAATAGCGGTGATAGATTGCTCCTAAGGGGTGCCCATAGTCAAGAGATATATTCACAAAGTAAAACATTCGCTTAGTCCTTGCTGGAGAGCCTTTCGGAGATTTGATCCCAATTAGTATCCACAGTTCTGATAAATTCCGAGAAATTGCTTATGTGAAATCAATATTTTAATAATAGCGCAGCTGCGCTATGGCGATAAATCTTCTTGAATACTTGCTGAAACTGTCTTAGACGGGAAATTTCCACGATTGATTTTTGTTTCAATAATCAATATCATAAGTGCATGAGAAGGTTAGTAAAACTAGAAAAGACCTATCCCAAAAAAGTGGTTGAGCAAGTAAAGATTGCTTTGGCGGAGATTGGAGAAATCAAACCATGGTACGACAAAGAAGTAACGTCCTGGGTTTTTGAACATCCTCTCTATCCTGAGAGATATGGCGGAGAGACAAAAGAAGAAGTCATTCAGGGCTATCCGTTGTATTTAGCCAATCTATTTCAAGCACAGTACGAAGGGCGTCTTGCTCCAGAAACGCAAAAGTCAATCAAAGGAAGAGGTGGTTTTCGACCGGGTGCTGGCCGTCCTAGGAATAAAGTGCCGACTGTTCTTAAGCGCATACCAAGGGACATTGCTCAATGGCTTGATGCTGACTCCTCTCATATAGAGCAAATCCGTACTCTCATCTCATGATTTTCATCATACTCTGGTAATTATATTACCACCTAATGGTAATATAATTACCATGCTGATTCCTCGAAATTTGAAATTGGCAATATTAGACTCTGCCCGCTATAGCCCAGTTATTCTGGTTAATGGAGGTAGGCAGACAGGGAAAAGCACCCTTGTTAAGGGGCTATTTTCGCCCGACAATGAACAACCTCAATATATAAGCATGGATGATTTGGCTGTGGTGAGCGGTGCAATCAAATCTCCAAAAACATTTGTGCAAGGACTTGGTAAGCGGGTGATTATTGATGAGATTCAGCGAGCTCCAGAACTTTTCTTGTCAATTAAAGAATCTGTTGATCAAAAGCGCATTCCGGGCAGATTTTTTCTGACCGGGTCGGCCAATGTTCTCAATTTGCCGAAATTATCTGAATCTCTTGTTGGCAGAATGGAAATATTTACCCTCTGGTCACTCTCGCAGGGGGAGATTCGGGGCAGGCAGGAAGCATTTATAGATGCTTTATTTGATCAACCACCAATTGGCCCGGTAAAGAGTATTACCCTCAAAGAACTATTGCAAGCAATAAGTTTAGGTGGTTTCCCGGATGTTTTAAAGAGAGACAATCGCAAGGTGCGTCACGCCTGGTATGCCAGTTACTTAAGAACAATACTTGAAAGAGACGTAAAAGAGCTAAGCAATATTGAAGGGCTAACTGAGCTGCCAGATTTACTGAGATTGCTGGCAACACGTGCTGGTGGGCTTCTCAATCTGGCGGATCTTTCCCGAACATTGGCCATTCCTTATATGACACTTAAGCGTTATTTCAACCTTTTGAGCATGGTATTTCTGGTGGTATCAATACCTCCCTGGTACAACAACCGAGGACAAAGGTTGGTGAAATCACCAAAAATATTTATTAGTGATACTGGTTTGTTATGCGACTTGTTAGGATTAGATGGCGTCGGTTTGGAAGCTAATCGTCCAATCCTTGGACTTGTTTTTGAGAATTTTATAGTCACTGAGCTAACTAAACAAATTGCCTGGAGTAATGTACAACCGCGAATGTATCATTTCAGAACGACCACTGGTCATGAAACAGACATTGTATTGGAAGCGGCTGACGGTAAAGTGGTGGGCATCGAATGCAAAGCATCTTCAACTGTTACCGCGTCTGATTTTAAAGGTATGGATGTGTTAAGAGAGCAAGCCGGTGAAAAATTTCATCGAGGGATAGTTCTTTACACAGGCACAGAAGCTGTCAGCTTTGGTAGCAATTACCAAGCTGTGCCCGTCTCAGCATTGTGGGAGATTTCATCAAGGACAGCGCCCATGCTCTATGAGGCGTAAATGGAGAGAGCCTTTATGGCTCCCTCGTACTTTCTCACCTATCCTGGCTTTTTTGGTTTCTAAAGCCAGTTCCCGGTCTATTCATGCATATAGTTGTTAAGAAGAGAGTAAGAAGGAAAGCAGCATACTGGGCTAATTTCGAGAGACAAATCGCAGTAAGAAAAACGAGTTAATTGGATGAGATTTATTACCGGAGCCAATTTTGAGCATGCAGCAGCGATGCTTGTTATTGGTAACACACTATTTTTAGGGGTTTTTTGACCTTTTTGACTACGTACAGAGCCAGGCTTTGGTGAACCATTCTCTTGCTGGATGATATGAATTTAGATGGAGCCACACTTTGCGTGCTGTCTCTTTTACTAGAACACCGACTTTAATGAAATTAAGCATCACTGTCCGTATCTCGCAATGCTCCTGACCTGAGTCTTTTCGTACTTTCCAGAGTAGAACATGTGCAAAGGTATGTAAAAGAAGGCGAAATTGATTAGGAAGAAATTCCTGACAGCTTGTTCGATCACATTTGAGTTGAACCTTCAGTTCCTTGATCCAGTTTTCACAGCGGGCACGCTGACAATAGATATCCTGATAGAGACGTCGTGGTGTCCTTCCTCTGAAGTTGGTAACCACGTAACGCAGGTCAGGACCATCCTGACCATATTGGCACCGCATGACCACTGCTCTTTCCTTTTGCCAACTGCGCGCTTTGTAATTGAATGTCTCGTACTTGCAAACGGTAATGTCTTGCTCGAAGTGTTCTTGCATACGACCTTCTTTCTTACTAGCAAAGCGCTTCCTTTCTTCATGCTGGCGCCAAACACGATATTTGTCCTGCTCTGACATTCTGTTGTGCCTCAATGGGTATGGCTCTCCCCCAAACTCCACGAATTCCCCCATGCACAGTCGAATAATCTCCTGAGCATGAGGCTCAAATGCGTGGTTAGGCTTAATGCCAATTGCGTAATACATTTTGTTGTCTTCACAAAAATCATATAGCTCCGGTAATGCAAAACCGGCATCGGCGGTTAACTCAATACGAACCTGGGGCCATGCTAAACGCAACGCCTTAACTATCGGTTTAAGTGTTCGCAGTGCTGCCTCTCCTGGCGCTGCATTACCTGGTCTCAGTATTGCAGCAAGCGGAAAACCAGAATCGTCAAACACAAATAACGGTAAGTAACATTCGCTTTTGTAAAAACCATTCCAAAAACTCATTTGTTGGTAGCCATGTACTTCATCATCTGTAGCATCCATGCGAAGCTTTACGACACTTGGCGGCTTCTTGTGTAGACGTATATATGTGTGAACTAGAACTTCTTGCAATGCTTTTAATGAAACTGCATCAACCGAATTTTCAAAACGTGACAGTGTTGGCTGGGATGCGCCACCCTTTCCCTCTGATGGACATATTCCTAATGCTAGCTTGTGCATCGGGTCAAAACGCAGCGTCTTAGCATCATTACAATCTTCGAATCCAGCCGCTATTGCATATACTCGTTGTCTCAATAATTGAAGAAGTGGATGCTGAACTACATCCAACCTACGCCAATCAGTTAGGCAATGGACCGCAAGCCCCAATAATTCAAGCTTTTCGTCTGCTTTGCGTAAAAGTAAAAGACCGCCATCGCTTGAAATCAGCCCACCATCAAACCTTGCTTCAATTTCCTTGCCAAGCTCCAAATCTAGAGTCATTTGCTCTTGTTTTTGCTTGTCATTGGTTTTACACTCTGTCATCAAATCGCCCTCTCATTTCTGCTCACTGTCGTCTTCACAAACACAGATTCTGAGCCAAATGACAGGGCTTTTCTATCCTTGATTTCACTACACTGGTATCACTCCCATGAATAATTCGGGAGTTTTAGCTATACTATATGCATTAATAGACTCCGCAGAAAAAGCGAAGACCTGATTGCTCGAGCTCGGGTTCTCGAGGTCAGGTCTTCGCTCGGAGGAGAAGCCGCACCCAGCCTTGCACGGCTCCTCACTCCTGTCTCGCGTTGCTCACCGGTGAGAGAAGCCCGGTGCGCTGCACCACGGTTGTTGTCCTAGAGGGCGGTGCCGGTTCAATCCGATGGTAGAGCTCCACGTATAGCACGACCCGCTCCCCAGAGTTGTCACCACTTAGAATCTCGAGAGCTGGATGCCGTCGCTGGAGAGCCCAATTGTCTGGACGGGTCTCCCAAGCCACCGGAACGACAGTTTCGGTGGCGACGGCTCGGAGAGTATCTGCCACCCAACCTTCCCAGGTTTTCTTGGCGAAATCCTGTCGCCAATCCCACTTGTAAAAGTCCACCAGTCCGATGTAACTGGTAGCAGTCACAGCGAGTTCGGACAACTGGGCATCCTGATGGAGCTTTTGGATCCCGGAGGCTTGCCCATCATAGAAAACGATCACCACCTTTGCCGGCCGGGAGGTGAGTTTCCTCTGACTGACAGTAGTGATCTCTTCCAGGATGGGGACACCGGGTTCTAGTCCGAGAGTTAGCCTAAGCCATCGGGCTCCACCCTCTCCGGTTAGGTCTGAACCGTTGGCTATGCGCTTCTCGTCCTTCGAGGTATTGAGTTTTGTCTCTCTACCTTCTCGGATAGCCCTCAAGGATTCCTCACTGCGTCGAAGGTACCCGAGGGTTGGACTGGTTGGTCTAGGAATCCCGAAGACGTCATGTAAGAAGGCTGCATGGACCGGGTCTTCAACCTCAAGTTGGATTACTGCAGCCCTCCCAAGGTAGTGGTATGCCGCTTGGGAGAGAAGTTCCGAATTGATGCCGATCACGAACAAGACAGGCCGCTCTTCCCTCAGCAGGGAAGTTTCCAACTTCTCCCTCGAGAGGATTGCGGCCTGGATTTGGCGCTTGATCGGAGTTGAGAAAGCCGGCATGAGAGGGGCAGTCGATGGGGAAAGGGCGATTGTTGTTTGGCACAACACTCGCTCTGTGGGGATCAGCAGCAACAGAATCATGACCAGGGTGATGACAAGGCGGTTGTTGCAGCGAAGCATGGGTGAGGCTCCTAAGCAGGGGGTGGCAGGGCATCTGATCTCGAACCTACACTTCCGCACGACGTGCGCAGAAATTATGTGCTGAAGTTCGAGACTGTAGTGTGGTAGTTGTGTGAAGTAACCTGGAAAAATTGAAAAAGACCGATGAATATTAAGGTGGTATCAAAAAAGACTATGGCAAGTCAATGAACTGCCCCATTATTCATCTTTTGAATCGCGAATTATGAACAGCTAGCTACGTTACCCTTGCAAGACTACGGGACGCAATAAACTACCCCAAAATTCATATTTAAAGAAGCCGCTTTTCTTAATTCATAGCACTAGTCAAGATTAAAGGCTTAACACATGCATAGCGCCGCTAGCGCACCCTCTTGATTAGCGTATGGAACGCCTCTTTCGTACACCATGGTTCTCTTGATGGTGAGGGGCTAATGCCTTTGTAGGGGCGGATTGCATCCGCCCGCCTCCCATTCAGCACAGGATCAGATCATTCCCGAAAGAAACTGCTCACAATAGCGCTCAGAATTCAGCGCCATATCGTTTTCTGCCAATTCCCGCGCGGCTCTAGAAGGTAATTCCATAGGTATGGTCTTCTTTAAGCCCTGCTGATCATAGATATTGATACCTGACGATTTGTCACTCACTAAATACTCAATAACGGGAGTCCAGCTGTTATTTTTCTTGATCTCTAACCGTAGAAGAAGATCTGTGGTGCTTTCACCAAGATCATTTTGAGTAACCAGCCGCCTCTCCAACGGCTCTTTTGTTATTACTGAATTTGCGACATCATTAACGACTGACTTTACACGCATGGAAGAAACAATAGATTTAGCAGGGGTGCGTATTGTCTCGGGAAAATCCGTTTCTAATTGTGTATCTCCAAGCTTTTCGTTAACCCCGAGGCTCTTTGGTAACTTAAGTACTAAACCACGCTTTAACTTGGCTATCGGTTGTCCTTGTTCATCTGTGTTAGTACTCAGATCATTATATTCGGCCAGGAATGTCCATAACGTAGCATTAGCCAGAGAAGGATGTTTCTGCGCAATGGAAACAAGAGTATCTCCAAGACGACAGGTATAGGTAAGGGGCTTTGATGCCGAAGCCAGCGTATCTGTTGAATCGGAGTTTACATAAATGAGCAATGGCTTGGGGTCATTTAACACATGGATCTTGAATCTGAGAATTTCTGATCTTGTGGGTATTTGTAAAGCTGTTCCGGGCTTGAGTTCGATTTTGGAGATGTCCTGTATTTGTCCAAGGGCTTTTCTATTTACCGCATAAAGCAAAGAAGTAAGTCTGACATCTTTCAATAATCTTAAAGCAATACTCTCTAACGTATCGTTTGTTCGGACCGTGTATTGGCGTCGTTTTGTGTCATCAAAGAGATCCTGAAAAATCTGTTTGGCAGTTTTATTACCTAGTTTATTTTGTTGTATTAAATCGGCAATCAAGGTATTAATCAGGTATTTTGTTTGATCTAAGTTCTGGGTCCTAACTTTGCTGTCTTTATCTTCGTCGTCATTCTCGACTCCATCTATTTCTGTAATTAGCGTGGATTCTTTTCTCGTTGGTCCATCTAATTCCTTTTGATCAGATGTCTCACCATATGTGGTAGCAGCCACAATATCCTGCCATTCTTTCTCTTCATCCGATTCTTCCTTGGCGGGATCGAAAATCTCAAATTCAGGCAAAGCCGAAGTAGGATCAAATGGCTCTGTTGACGTATTCTGAGAGCCATTAGGATCACTTGTTCCGGTGCTTGTTCCCTTTTTGCTTGGATCGGATTTAGAGGGATCTGAATTGGGTTCTTGATTGGTTCCCGTCTTTATTCCCTTTCCGCTCAAAGGATCCAGTTCGTCGTCTTCCGATAATGCATCTTCGGAATCACCTTTCTTACCTCTTTTGATGCCTAACGAAAAATCTTCTTCGATATTTCCCGTAATCGTACTGCCAGAACTTTGTGGCTTTCCCTTCGGGCTTTCAATACCTGTTCCGGTCGGATTGAACGTACTTTGAATAGAAGTATGTCCAACTAGCAGATCAATTTTTTGTTGTTTGCCTGCTTCTTCAGAACCCTTAACGATATCACCCAAAGGTTTGGTTGTGATACTAGTGGTACCAATGTCTATAGTTGTCGCTGATATTGCTTTCGGCGAGGCTGGTAGTCCTATTTGTGTTGCTTGCTGATCCTTACCAGTAGGTGCATTGGCAGGAGAATATTTAGCTAACTGGTCTGACACTATGTTATTTTGTGACAGTTGTCCCAAACCATTAGTTTGCCCAGACTTACCAATGGATATTTCTGCATCTGCGGAAGTTCGGCTCAGAGTTGAAGAGGAAATGGAGCTTGCAGCAATCGAGGGTTGTTGTGTTGATTCTTTTAGAGTTGAGTATGAACCGGACGCATAGATTGCATTAATTGGCAATTCTGTTTGTCCTGAACGTATAGTTGAGCGAACTTCTGAGTTGATATCTTGTCCTGAAGGTAATTGTGATCGCATGACAGATTTTTCATTTGAAGGTTCCAAATATGCGAGGGCAGGGAAAGAAAGAGGATTTGCAGTTGATTCATTGGTTTTGTCCACACTCTTTGGGATGTTACCTCCTAAGCGTTCAGGGGGATCGGCGATTGAATCAGTTTTAGCTGTACGAAGAAGATCATGATTGGGAACAAGACTGGGAAAAGAGGACGCACTAACGGGAGGAATGGCTAAACCAGCATTGCTGAATGAAGATGCTGAGTTAGTCCCGGCGACGTGGGTAGAATCGGCAGCGAGAGCACCAGTAGGATTGGTGGGGGCAACATCATTGGAGGCAGGTGGATTAGCGCGGGCAAGGTGGGTAGAATCGGTAACGAGAGTACCAGTAGGATTGGTGGGGGCAACATCATTGGAGGCAGGTGGATTAGCGCGGGCAAGGTGGGTAGAATCGGTAGCGAGAGTACCAGTAGGATTGGTAGGGGCAACATCATTGGGGGTAGGTAGATTGGAGCGGGCGACGTGAGTAGAGTCGGCGGCGAGAGCACCAGCAGGATTGGTAGGAGCAACATCATTGGGGGTAGGTAGATTGGAGCGGGCGACGTGAGTAGAGTCGGCAGCG
>Ga0206887_10102_pt1 | contig 19779 bp, 11 predicted proteins | sample Alteio_BWOrgHeat_89_FD_153248 | JGI IMG/M metagenome (GOLD analysis project Ga0206887, IMG submission 153248) | Enriched cells from forest soil in Barre Woods Harvard Forest LTER site, Petersham, Massachusetts, United States - Alteio_BWOrgHeat_Nextera3 ...
ATGCCACGCTGTCGCCACTGGCGCAGGCTGCTATCTCGCCCAAGATCACCGCACCGGTGCGGACGTTTTATGTGCAACGTGGTTCGAAGGTGAAGGCCGGGCAGTTGCTTGCTGTGCTTGAGAATCGTGACCTTGCCGGGCAGGCGTTGGATAACCAGGGGCAATACACGGCTGCGCAGGCTGCGTTTCAAATGCAAACGCAGGCCCAGGTCCCTGAAGACTACGCCAAAGCGCAATTGGATGTTGCGCAGGCGAACGCGCAGTTGAAGTTGCAGGGAGAGATCGTCGGGGCCCGCCAGAAACTATTGCAGGAAGGGGCAATTGCCGGACGCGACTATGACACGGCTGTCGCGGCACTCGCCCAGGCACAGGCTACATACGATACTGCGTTAAATCATCTTCACTCTTTGAAGAGCGTATCCAGCGAAGCGACGAAGAGGCAGGCACAGGGGCAACTCTCATCTGCAAAAGGCAAGTATGACGCGGCCGAGGCACAGGTGTCGTATTCGCAGATTCGTACTCCGATTTCGGGCGTGGTGACGGACAGGCCCTTGTTTCCTGGGGAAACAGCGAATACCGGCGCGCCGCTGATCACCGTAATGGATACTTCGTCGTTGCTTGCGAAAGTTCACCTTTCGCAGATTGTCGCGCAACGCCTTAGTCTGGGCGACGGTGCGTTGGTCACGATACCCGGTGTTGACGAACCTGTGACGGGCAAAGTGACGCTGATCAGTCCGGCGCTCGATCCGGGCAGCACCACGGTTGAAGTGTGGTTGAAGGTTGATAACACAGCAGCGAAGTACAAGGCCGGCACACCCGTTCACACATCCATCATTGGTCGCACTGTTCCGAACGCAGTGAAGATTCCCCTGGAAGCAGTGCTCACTGCCGAGGACGGCAGCAAGTCAGTCATGGTCGTGAGCAATGACGGAACTGCGCACAAGGTTGGGGTGCAATTGGGCATCAATGATGGCGAAGATACTCAGGTGACGCAAGGGCTCAATGGTTCAGAAACCGTAATCACGAAGGGCGCCTACGGATTGGATGATGGAGCCAAGGTGAAGGTAGGCAAACCGGGCGCGGAGGGAGACGACAAGTAATGGAACAGCCTTTTCTCCCAATGGATCAGAAGCCATACTGGCTGGTGCGCTTTCGAGGACCGATCTTCTTTTTCCTGATTGTGCTTTCCATCGCTGGTATCTATGCGGCGCGGAAGGTTCCTATCTCTGTATTTCCGGACACGAACTTCCCCCGCGTTGTGATCGGCGTGGACAACGGTGTGATGCCCGTTGATCAGATGCAGGTGACTATCACCAAGCCGATTGAGGACGCTGTGAATTCGGTTCCCGGCCTGATGACAGTACGATCCAACACCAGTCGCGGTTCTGCAGAAGTGAGCCTCTTCTTTGACTGGAACGTGGATATGTTTCGCACGTTGCAGCTTGTAGATACTGCGTTGAGCAAAGCGCGCCAGACATTGCCCGCGACCGCTACCATCACCACCAACCGACTAACGTTCGCCACATTTCCAATCCTTGGCTACAGTCTGACCTCGAACCGTCTTTCACAGACGCAGCTGTGGGAATTGGCAACGTATCAACTGAAACCCCCAATCAATCGCGTCACGGGTGTGAGTACGGTTACGGTTCAAGGCGGTAAGATTCCGGAGTTTCATATCGTGCCAAATATGGCGCGTATGCAGACGGCCGGCGTAACCATCCTCGATCTGGTGAACGCTGTACAGGCTTCGAATATCATCGATTCCCCAGGCCTCTATGAATCGAACCATGAGCTCGTGTTAGGCCTTGTTGGCGCTCAAGCCCATGATGCTTCTGAGCTGGGTCGTCTTGTGGTCAAGAGCACCAACAATGGCGTTGCAGTACGCGTGTCGGATGTGGCCGTGGTGCAGCCCGGTGTGTTGCCGGTCTATACGGCCGTGACTGCGGATGGCACTCCAGCGGTTTTGCTTAACATCACGCGTCAGCCCTCTAGCAATACTGTCGCGGTCACGGACGCGGTTGCGGCGCAGATCGCGGCACTTAAGAAGAACCTGCCGCAAGGCGTGGAGTTGAAGCCATACTACGATCAGTCGGAACTTGTACGCGCAAGCATCAGTAGTGTTCGCGATGCCATTCTTATTGGCCTGGGCCTTGCGTGCATCATCCTCTTTCTCTTTCTTGGGGATTGGTCGTCATCTCTTGTCGCGGGACTGGTCATTCCCGTCACCGTCGCTCTTACAGTGTTGATACTGTGGGCGATCGGTGAGAGCTTCAACCTGATGACGCTGGGAGGCCTGGCGGCTGCCATTGGACTTGTCATTGATGATGCGATTGTCGTAGTTGAAAACATCGTTCTCCATCGCGATGGTGGTGAGTCTCGCGCGGAGGCCGCGCGTCTTGCGCTGAAAGAGATTGCAGTTCCACTCGTGGGCTCAACGATCACTCCTGTCGTTGTTTTCCTGCCGCTCATCTCGGTGACCGGAGTTACAGGCAGTTTCTTCCGGGCGCTCGCCATTACGATGACGGTTGCCTTGTTAACTTCGTTACTGCTGGCGGTGACTTGGACTCCTGCGTTGAGCCTCGTACTGTTACGCGACTCGAAAAAGGAAGGGACGCACGACAAAGAGCAGCACGGTCGGATGATGCGGAAGGTGCTCCACTGGCACGAGCGCGGGCTATCGTGGGCTCTGAGTCGTCCGTTCTGGCTCCTTGGGCTCTGTGGTGTTCTTATCCTTGGCACATACTTCGGGTATCAGGCACTTGGTTCTGATCTATTGCCCGAGATGGACGAGGGAGGTTTCATTGTCGACTACATTATGCCGGCTGGCAGCTCATTAACAGAGACCAACCGGGTGTTGGAACATGTCGATCGGATTCTTCATGCCATTCCCGAAGTTGAAAGCACTTCGCGTCGTACTGGTCTGCAGATGGGCCTTGCGGCGGTGACGGAAGCGAACACCGGCGACATGACGGTGAAGCTGAAGAAGGACCGCAGTCGCGGGATCGATGAAGTCATTGCAGATGCCCGAGCGGAGATCAAGAAGACAGAACCGGGCCTTGATGTGGAGTTTGTTCAAGTGCTCCAGGACATGATCAATGATCTCTCCAACGCTCCAGAGCCGATCCAGATCAAACTCTATGCCAGCGATCCAGCGTTGCTCTCAGATATTGCGCCGCGGGTGGGTGAGGAGATTGGCAAGATTCCAGGCGTGGTCAGTGTCGAGAACGGCATTGAGAACACCATCAGCGGACCAGCTACGAACTTTCAGATCGATCCGACCGTGGCAGGTCGTATGGGGTTCACGCCTCAAGAGGCAGCGGAAGATGCAACATCCATTCTTGATGGAGTCACAACGACGGATCCTCTCATCGCCAACGGGCGACCCTATACCGTCCGTGTTCGCTTGGGCGATGAAACACGCAAGTCGCTCGACACCATCGAAAACACGGTCTTCAATAGCTCGAGCGGTAAGTTGGCAACACTCGGGTCCATGGCGCAGGTGACGCAGTTGCCACCTCAGAATGAGATTCGCAGAGAGAATCTGCAGAGGCTGGTAGTGGTGACAGCGCAGTTGCAAGGATCTGATCTTGGTACCGCCATCTCGAAGGTGCAGCAAACAGTAGCGGCTATGCATCTGCCGCCGACGGTCCATGTCGTCTATGGAGGAACCTACCAGGAACAGCAACAGTCGTTCCATGAACTGTTGCAGGTACTGGTGATATCACTAGCCCTCGTCTTCGGCGTTCTGCTGATTGAATTTCGTAACTTCTCTGCTCCTATCGCAATCCTGTCGTCATCTGTTCTTTCTGTGGGGGGCGTTGTCTTTGCCCTCCTGATTACGGGAACAACCTTCAATGTGGCGTCGTTCATGGGCGTCATCATGGTGATTGGCATTGTGGCGAAGAACGGCATCCTGCTACTGGATGCTGACGAGCGTTACAGGCGGGAGGGGACGTCTCCGCGAGAGGCCATGCTGCATGCTGCGCAACGAAGGCTGCGTCCCATCCTGATGACGGCGACCGCGGCCATCTGCGGCATGTTGCCACTGGCATTCGCGCTTGGCACGGGATCGCAGATGTTACAGCCGCTGGCGATTGCTGTTATCGGCGGCTTGGTCATCTCTATGGTGCTCAGCCTTATCGTCACGCCGGTCATTTACTACCTGCTGACGGCAAACAGACACGACAGCGAGGAGACGGTAACAGCCTGACGCTCAAGCTGAAAAATAGAAGAGGCCCGCTGATTGCGGGCCTCTTTTATTTCAGCGTCTGTGTTGGTTAATGTGAGACCACCATGATCTCAAAACTACCTGGAACAACGGCCGGTCGCGGGCGCGCGGTCGTTGCAGTTGCCGCCGGCGGTGGGCCATACTTCGCAGCAGAGAGGAATATCCGTCCCGTCAACGCGTCGTATGCCATGGTGCGCGCGCCTTTTACCGTAGTCACAGTTTGAACCGTTGGATAACCCGGCTTTGACGTGTTGACGATGGAGATTGTGCCCTCTCCATTGGAGGAGAAGGCGAGATGCAACTTACCATCGAACCCCGCGGCATCGGGACCATCACCGATCGATGCGAGTGCTACTAATTTTCCAGCCGTGTAGTTGGAGACGCCCATCTTCTTGCCATCACAAACAGAGAACAACCGGTGCTGAATACGATCAATTGCCATGCCTGACGGGGAATCGCATCCCGTCAATGGCCAGGTACCAACGACAGCATTCGTTTTGGCATCTAGCTTCACTATTTCGTTCTTATCTTCAATGTTGACGTAGACGTAGCCATCACCATCCGCTTGCGGGAACTCCGGCTTGCCCGGTAGCGCGATTGTCGCCACGACTTGATTGTTCGTCGCGCTCATCACAGAGACATTCTTGCTTCGTCCGTTGAACGCCCACACCGTCTTCGTTGCTGGTTCATAGGTAATGCCATCCGGATTTGTGCCAACCGTGATCTTGTTTACAACATTGAGAGAAGCCCTATCAAACACCACGATGGCGTTGCCGCCACCGTCGCTGATATAGCCGGTCTTCCCATCGGGATTCAGAGCAACGCCATGCGTGCCCTTTAGCCCCGTTATAGAGCCAATCAGCTTTCCGCTTGCCGTGTCCAGAACCTCAACCTTCGGACCGTGAGTCACATAGAGCCGATGAGCAGCGTCATCGCTCAGAAGATAATCCCAGCCACCCTCGCCACCAATTTGCCAATGATCGCTGACGTGGTAGCTCTGAGCAGCGCAGGTGAGAGGAAGCAGCAGGCAGCAGGCGGCAGCTTCAAGTCTGGAGAAACGCATAATCACTCCGTAGAAACGATGGACTCGGCTATGAGGGCCGGCATCTTTGAGTGTTGGTGTCTCGACTTAATCCTTGCTTAAGTTGTCAGCTACTTCGGAGAGGTGGAGCAAGTTATGACGACGGCACTGCCTTCACGGCAAAGTGAAGGCAACATAGGTTCCTCCTGAGATATCGTGTACAGATTTACCGCCTCCGGCTGCGATAACGACATACTCCTTTCCGTTGATCTCATACACGGAAGGTGTGGCATTTCCGGCAAAGGGAAGTGTCGTCTCCCAGAGAAGCTTCCCAGTTGTCTTATCAAACGCGTGGAATTTCTTGTCGTAGTTCGTCGCACCAATGAACAGAAGACCGCCAGCGGTGATCACGCCCCCACCGTAGTTCTCTGAACCTGTGTTCTTCAATCCCTGCGCGGCCAATTCCGGATATTCTCCGAACGGAATCCGCCAGGCGAAGGTACCTTTATTGAGGTCAATGGCGGTCAAGCTTCCCCAGGGCGGTGTGATCGCGGGATAACCTTCGCTATCGAGAAAGCGTGTTGAACTGCCGAGCATGTATTGCTGCTGTGATGCGACAGAGGTGGCGCTGACGATGTTGTCATTTCCTTTCAACACGTATTCCGCAATGGCATTCATTTCCAGCGGGCTCAGTTGCGGGAAGGCAGGCATTCTCCCGTTGCCACCGCGAACGATTGTGACCACCTCCCGATTCGTCAATCTCTGATCCAGATGAGTGAGCGACGGGACATCCGGCGGATTGCCGGATAGGTTCTTGTTGTGGCATCCCGAACAATTGGCGTTGTAAAGTCCTTTGCCGCTATTGGATTCTGATGGCGAGGGGCGCTTAGCGATCTTCACAATCCATGCCATCTCATTGGCATTCGTATAAAGCAGGCCCGTCTCAGGGTCGAAGGCTGGTCCACCCCATTCCTGGCCGCCATCCGACCCTGGGAAAAGTACTGTCCCTTCCAATGTCTGGGGTGCGTACTGACCATCGCTTAGAACAGATTTGAATCGACGCAATACATCCGCATGTGCTTCCGGGGTACGATTGGTAATATCCTGTTCCGTCATTCTTTGTCGAGCGAAGGGTGGCGGAGCTACAGGCAATGGTTGCGTTGGTGAAGTTACTTCACCGGGGATGGTGCTCTTTGGATATGGTCTTTCGTCGATTGGGAATATTGGCTTTCCGGTAACGCGGTCAAAGACGAACACGTGCCCCGTCTTGGTTGTCTGAGCGACTGCGTCAATCGTTTTGCCGTCTTTGTGAAGGGTGACAAGTGTGGGTGGGGCATTGAGATCGCGATCCCATATGTCGTGATGTACGAACTGGTAATGCCACAAGCGGCGGCCCGTGTTGGCGTCCAGCGCAACAAGAGAGTTGGCGAATAAGTTGTCACCCGTACGGTCGCCACCGTAGAAATCGGGCGCAGCGGAACCAAGCGGGACGAATGCGATTCCTCGTTTCAGATCGGCACTTAATCCGGCCCAGTCATTCGCCGCGCCACTGTATTTCCAGGCATCTTTGGGCCATGTTTCATAACCAAATTCGCCTGGGTGGGGTATGGTGTGGAATTGCCAGCGAATTTTCCCAGTGCGCACATCGAATGCGCGGATATCACCTGGAAAGGCGGGTAACTGTTCGGCGATCATGCTTCCGCAGATGAGCATGTCTTTGTAGATAACGCCTGGCGTCGACATCGAGACGAAGAGGCCTTCTCCTTCATGCCTCAATCCGATTCTTAGATCGACGCGCCCTTTTTCCCCGAAGCTTTCAATGAGCTTCCCTGTCTTTGCATGCAACGCGTAAAGATATTGGCGGAAGGTCACGAAGATGCGTGCGTCGCTGCCATTGGCGTCGGCCCAGTAGGCTACACCTCGATTCCGTGTGCTCCCTATCTGCTTGGCCCCCGCGGATGGATCGAATGTCCATATCTGTTTGCCTGTCGCAGCATCCAGTGCAAAGACCTTGACGGTCGGGCTCAGGCCATAGAGAACGCCTTTGACGATAAGTGGATTGGGTTCGAATTCTCTTTTCGCCTTTGATGTTTCGCCGGTTTCGAATGTCCACGCGACCTTAAGGTCCTTTACGTTCTCTCGGTTAATTTGAGTGAGCCTGGAGTAATGAATGGAATCAGGGCCGCCTTGATAGGCGGGCCAATCCTTTGTTGTCCCGGGCGTTTGCGCGGTGACGCTGGTCGTTGCGGCAAGCGTGAGGAGAGAAGCTACATTCCGCAACGAGCGGCGGCGCAGCAAGTGAAACATAGTTGTCAGGATCATAGGTTTGTACTAATCGTTCCGAATGAAACTTGAAATGTGGAGCCAATATTTTCGAAGCTTTTTACTGAAAGATCTCCGCGATGCATGTCAGAAATCCACTTCGCGATCGAGAGACCCAATCCCGATCCTTCTGTAGAATTCCGTGCTTTGTCGACGCGATAAAAGCGGTCGAAAATACAGGACAGCGACTCTTGCGGAATTCCAATGCCGTTGTCCTGAATATCGACCTTTGCTTCATTGCCGTTCATTTGCAGTCGAACGTTGATCTGGCCGCCTGCGGGGGTGTACTTGATCGCGTTGTCCAGCATGATCCAGAAGAGTCGCCGCAGGCTCGGAGCGTCGCCCATAATCCATGCCGGTTCATTGCGGGATGTTTCGAACGTGATGCTATGACGTTTGCCTTCAGCGAGCGGAACGGCTTTCCGATACACATCATTCAGAACGCCCTTCAGATCCGTGCGCGTGAAAACCATTCCTGAATGGCCGGAATCACATCTCGCCAGCATGAGCATGTCTGTCAGCAGGCCGGTAGCTTCTTCACATTCGCGCAGAATTTCAGAAAAGCACTCGGTGCTCTCGTCATCCAAGGGGAGATTCTTCAGCGCGTACTCTGACTGTGTGTAGATGTATGTAATAGGACTTCGCAACTCATGTGACGCGTCAGCCGTGAAGCGGGTAATCTGTCCGACCGCCAGTTCCAGACGAGACAACATGTCATTGCATGTTTCTGTCAGAGCCTCAAGTTCATCGCCAGACTGAATCGGAGGCAGTCTTCGCGAGAGATTTCCAATGCTGATAGATCGAACAGAAGAGATTAATTTCGCTACAGGCTTCAGCGCGCGGGTGCTGAGGAAGTATCCGATCGCCGCTGAGAAAATCAGCAGGATTGGGGCTGCCCATAGAAGACCGACTGTGAACTGATTCACAAGGACGCGGTTGTCCCTGAGCTGGCCGCCGATCACCACATGATATTTTGCATCGCCAATGATTGTTGGTTCAGATAGAACTCGGAAAGGGGATCCATCATATTGCACTTTGTCATAAGTGCGATCCTGTGACGCGATGTTGGCGGGCCAGGGAAATCTATCTCGCGCGTCGGAAGTGACCGGATAGATCTGCGTCCCATGGTCATCGAGTACATGGATAAGATTGCCCTCCGGGGTGCCGGTGGCAAAGGCATCGAATCCCTGCGCACACTTTGCGCTGCCGATGCCGCAGCTTTTAAGAAGCGAAATAGCGCGGTCTGCGCGGCGAAGAAGCGTCTTATCTCTACCGGCTGCAAGAGAGTACGACAACTCTCCATACATCACGATGCCGAATACGAAATAGCCAAAGATAAACGCGGTAGAAAACCACAACGTCAGGCGAAGAGAGATCGACATTCTTCGTTTCATGCCTGGGCTTGTCGCAGTGTGTAGCCCACACCACGTATGGTATGAAGCAGTTGCTTTTCGCCCTCGGAGGCAATCTTGTTTCGCAGCGCTCGCATGTAGACATAAAGCGAGGTGTCACTCACTTCGGCGCCAAGACCCCATCCAGCTTCCACGAGCATATCTTTCGTGACAACCATGCCCGCGTTACGGACAAGCTTTTCCATTAAGGCAAATTCGATTCTGCTTAGCGGTTCTGTGCGCCCCAATCGCGAAAGCCCGTGCGTTGCACGGTCGAGTGCCAGATCGCGAAACTCGAGTCGTTCGGTTGGTACTATCGACTTTCTACGAGATACAGCACGTATTCTCGCCAACAGATTCGCCAGCGCGAAGGGTTTGGTCAGGTAATCGTCTGCTCCCAGATCCAGGCCACGAACGATGTCCTCCATGGAATCGCGGGCCGTGAGCATGATGGTAGGAGTTGTGAATTTCTCTGACCGCAACATGGTCAGTACGGTGAAGCCATCAATCGCCGGTAGCGTGACATCCAGCAGAATGACATCCAGATGCGGCGACCGGCCATACTCCACTGCCTGTTCTCCATCGAGCGCGACGGTGACCGTATGGCCATCCCGCCGCAGAGCACGGTCCAATAGGCGGGCCATGCGTGGGCGATCTTCCACAACCAGGATTTGCATAACGCCACGTTAATTTCTGCGCACGCGTGCAATGTAAAAAGCGTGTAATAGGCTCGTTTTTTTAGATTCAGCTTAAATTCATGTGTTGTTGTGTCAGCATGTTCACTCCTCAGCCGCATGTGCCACGACGCACATTTCTTAAGGCAGCCCCGTTTTTCGCCGCGTCATTCGTCCCACCAATCAAGTTGAAGCAACCGTTTACAGCTGGTCTGGTTCCCTTCGGCAAGACGACGCTTGAGACTGGGGCCCAGGATTTCTGGAGCCACGCAGACGAAGTGGCGGCGGTTGGTGTGCACCATTTCGAGTTCAACAACACGCGGGCAAAGATCGCTGAAGGCTACGCGTCGCGATGGAGGGAACTTTACGATGGCCTGTCAGCCCGCGGACTGAGCATGCCGGGGATTGCCCAATATAGCCACATGGATAAGCCCGAAGAACTGGGCGCGATTCTGCAACAGCACATGTTGTTGGGGCAGTTTATGTCCAACATCGGCGGCAAGTACATTACACATATGATTGCACCGTCGCTCGTACTGAACGAGGTGGCCGATGAAGAGGCTTACAGCCGGATCAATGTGAAGAGTTGGATCGCCAATCTGGGCCACGTGGCCCGAAACGTTTTTGAGCAGTGGGGCGTGAAGTTGGCTTACCACCCGGAGCAGAGGGAAGTGAGCCACCATTTACATGAGCAGGTGCTGCAATCCACTGACGAGCGATATGTGCACTTCATCGCGGATGTGGGGCATTTGGCGGCAGGCGGCGCCGATCCCCTGGATTCCTGTAGGAAATATCAGAAGCGACTTGTGGCGGTACATTTGAAGGATTTTGCCCCCGCACCGTCAATGGGTACAGTGGTGAAACCGGGAAATGTGCCGTTCGGCGACGGCATTGTCGATCTGATTGGCATTGTGGCAGAACTGGAGAGAAGCAACTTCACGGGATGGGTTATGGGCGAGAGTGGTGCTGGAGATGCGGCCATGTATCAATACATGTCCGGAAAACTAGGGCTGCGATTCTAAGGGGAGGGAATGGATTCGTATCTGTGTGAATCTCTGTTCACACAGTTGGTTTCCCAAGGTTTGTTTTAGATTCGCTTGGTGTAATGCATCTCTGATGGCGAACCTTCGACAGGCCAATCCAACGAGACGGCGAGTGTTGCGATCGCTGTTGTTCTTGTTTATTGCCACTCTGCCGGGACCGGCGCAAACACCGATCGCACGTACCCATCGCATTCAGGTTCTCATCATCACCGGGCAGGACAAACATCCGTGGCGCGAGACCAGCCCCTATCTGAAGGGGTTGTTGGAGGCAACGGGGAAATTTGAAGTGCGCACCACCGAAGAGTTTAAAGGAGCGAACGCAGAGACGCTGCGTCCCTATGACGTCGCTGTTCTGAACTACTCAGACGAGAAGCTGAATGTACCTGACTGGAGCGACAGCACCAAAGAAGCATTGCTGGACTTCGTTCGATCAGGCAAAGGGTTGGTGGTTTATCACCACTCCGCTACATCATTTCAAAACTGGCCCGAGTATAGGCAGCTTGTTGGCTGCATATGGAAGACGAGCAGCAGCTACCATTCGCCCGTTCATGACTACCAGGTCAACGTGATTGATCCAAATCATCCCATCACGCTCGGGTTGAAATCCTCGTTTTCTGCAAAGACCGACGAGTTGTATGCCGGACTCGATTGCATTCCTCTAAGTGGGTTGCATGTGCTTGGAACGGGGTGGGATGATCACTCGCTCTACGTGAAGAAACATGAAGGGCCACCGCCGGGCAGCCCGTCACAGGCCGAGCCTTTGTTGTGGACACGCGCATACGGACGTGGCCGTGTCTTTGCGACGATGCTCGGCAACGACATCCGTGCAGTTCACACCCCAGGTTTCATTTCAACCTTTGTGCGTGGCACAGAGTGGGCCGCAACCGGATCGGTAAGCATACCTCCTGAACCCGAAGTCGCAAAGTAGAAGCCGGCCGTGACTACTGCCGGATCTTGGTTGGCCGTCAAGATTGAATCACCAGGAAAAGGGATTTCTCGAATGCAACGAATGAAGTTGATTGCGTCGCTTGTTTTCGTCTCGATGGCCGTTCTCCCGATCTCACGGGCAGAGAGACGTCCGCAGGAGATTGCCTTCACTAGCCGAATGATTGACCCTGCGGCGTTTGAGACTGCAGCGGTAGGCGATGTTAACAATGACGGTTATCCGGATATTGTTTCCGGCGAGAACTGGTACGAAGGTCCGCGCTGGATCAAACACACATTTCGGTCGATCGAATACTACCGCAATGCGACTGAAGACCTGACGGACCTTCTCGTTGACGTCAATCATGATGGGTATCTCGATGTGGTCAGTTCAGCCTCCCACGGCAATCGAATCTGGTGGAACGAAAATCCAAGGGGTAAGACTGGCGAGTGGAAAGAACATCTGATCGAGTCCGGTCATAGTGTCGAGTTCAGCTTCCTCGTGAACCTCGATCCGAAAAGCGAAATACTTGCAGTGCTTCCTCAGTGGGGCGGCCACACGATGGTCGATCCGTTGGCATGGTTTGAGATAGTTGACGGCGGGTTCCTGAAACACGTTGTCAGTACTCGCAGCTACGGGCATGGCATCGGTGTTGGTGACATGAACGGCGATGGGAGGAATGACATCATCACGCCATTTGGCTGGCTTGAAGCGCCAGCAGATCCGCGGAAACCAGACTGGACACTCCATCAGGAGTTCAACCTCGGGAGCGTCGGATTCATCTATGCGCTTGACGTGAACGGGGATGGAAGACTCGATCTCGTCACGTCCATGGCGCATGACTACGGCCTCTTCTGGATGGAAAATGTTGGCGGTGGTAAGTGGCAGAAGCATGTCATCGACGACACATGGTCACAAGGGCACGCGGTCACGATGGTGGACTTGAATGGCGATGGCAAACCTGATTTTGTTACTGGGAAACGCTACATGGCCCATAACGGCTCCGACCCTGGAGAGCGGGAACCGCTTGGCATCTATTGGTATGAATATCGGCAATCCAAAGACGGATCGGTCGAATGGATCAAACACATCATTGATTACGGAACGCGTGTCAGCGCCGGAATGCAAATTGCCGTGGCCGATCTGGATGCTGACGGCGATCTAGACCTGGTGATGGGTGGGAAGACCGGGCTCTTCATCTTTGAAAATCAGACGCGCACACCGAGTACCTCAGGACGATAGAGATGATGCGGTTGCTCGCTGGACTCCTGCTTTTCTTGTTCACTCCTTCATGTCTCGCACAATCGCCAGCGTCCGGTGGCGATGCAGTATTCGAGGCGCGCTGCTCCATCTGTCATGGTGGTGACGGCAGTGGTGGAGGACGCGCGCCCTCGCTGCTAGGCTTCGTTCGGTATCACACCGATCCTGAACTCAAGTCACTTATCCACGATGGCCGAGTGGAGAAGGGGATGCCGAGCTTCGACTTTTCTCTGGATGATCTGGACCGCTTGCTCTCTCATCTGCGAGCGCTTGCGGGATCAAATGCCGCAATGTCTACCGCAGGTTATATGGGCAATGCTCCGATGAAGACTGGCAAGCACAAGCCACCTCCGGGGCCGCATCCCGGTACGGTTCATCTCGTGGATGGCAGAAATCTTAGCGGGACCGTCATTGAAAGTGACTACTCCGCACAGGTACTCACGACGGACGGAATCTATCACCTGCTGACACGCGATGGGCAGCATTACAACGAGAAACCAATCCTTCCGAAACGCGATTGGACGACCTATAACGGGAACGAATCCGGCAATCGTTTCAGCAGTCTCAAGCAGATTGGTACTGTCAATGTGAACCGTCTGTCGCTTGCATGGCTTTTTCCGTTTGATGCAAGCCGTCTGGAGACGACACCTATCGTTAAGGACGGCGTCATGTACATCACCGGATGGAATGAGGCCTATGCCCTGGATTCCACCACCGGGCAACAATTGTGGATGTATCGCCAACCGCATACCCAGGGGCTTGTGAGTGAAGCAGGGCGCGGAACGAATCGCGGAGTCGCTATCTGGAATGACTCGGTCTTCATGGTCACGGACAATGCACATCTGATGGCACTCAGCCGGACGGATGGTCACAAACTCTGGGACGTTGAGATGGGTGCGGTGATCGATGGATATAGCGCAACCGCTGCTCCTCTTGTGGTGGGGGATCTCATCATCAGTGGTGTGGCCGGAGGTGAAGAAGGCGCACGCGGATTTGTTTCGGCTTACAAAGCAAGCACGGGCGAACGTATTTGGCGTTTCTATTCGATCCCGCAACGTGGAGAGAAGGCGGCATCGACGTGGGTAGGAAGCGCCCTGGAACATGGATGCGGAGCCACATGGCTGACAGGTTCTTATGACGTCGAGCTGGACACGATCTATTGGACAACGGGAAATCCCTGTCCCGACTTCAACGGTGATGAACGCAAGGGGGATAACCTCTATACCAGCAGCGTAGTAGCTCTCTCTGCGAAGACAGGAGAGTTGAAATGGTATTACCAGTTCACACCGCATGACACACATGATTGGGATGCGGAACAGCCAGTTCTTTTAGTGGATCAACCCTGGAATGGAAAGCCGCGCAAGCTTCTCATCCACGCAAATCGCAACGGCTTCTTCTTCGTCTTGGATCGCACCAATGGAGAGTTGCTGCTCGCAAAACCTTTTGTCAAAACAACCTGGGCATCTGGGTACGATCATTTTGGTCGTCCGATTCTTACGGACTCGTCGGAGTCAAGTGAGAAAGGCGAGCTCATCTGTCCAGCTTCGAGCGGCGGAACGAACTGGTATTCCAGCTCATGGAATCCGCAGACAAAGCTGTTCTACCTTCGTGCGAACGAATGGTGTGCTGTGTACAAGAAGCAGCAGGACCCTTTAATCGAGAACAGATGGTATGGTGGCGTCGCGCCAAACCAATCGAATGCCGAGAGTTATCTACGCGCGTTGGATATCAACACGGGCAAAAAAATGTGGGAAAAACCGCTTTCGACCAACAATCGTGGAGGCGTGCTTTCAACCGCAGGTGGGTTGGTTTTTGCGGGCGGTCCAAGCGGAGCATTTCTGGCGCTCGATGCACGTACCGGTAAGACTCTGAAGCACATCAACGTCGGGCAGGATTGGCAGGCATCACCGATGACATTCATGGTCGGCGGGAAACAATTTGTCGCACTTGCGGGTGCAAGCGGAGTCTTTGTTTTTTCACTCGTTCCGTGATGTGAGAACTCCTCAGCAACTGTGTGAATGTTCTTTTACACGCGGTGTTTTCTCAGATTGGTTTTAGGTCCGCTTGCTGTAATCGCTCCGAACCAATCAATCAGGAGCACACCGCATGCGGAAGTTTGCCGTTTCCAGCTTTTCTTTTCTCCTATGTTTGTCTCCCGCAATCGCACAGACCGATCGCGCAACTCTCACGGGAACCGTTACGGACGCTCAGGGCGGCACCATTCGTGGCGCAGTCGTTATCGCAACCTCACAAGCGAGTGGCCTGACATACAAGGCAACGACGAATCAGGCAGGCGTGTATGTAATCAGTTCTCTTCCAGTGGGAACCTATACCGAAACCATCGTTGAAGTCGGCTTTCGCCCAGTGCAGTTCCAGTCTTTCGCCCTTCAGATCGGCGAGACACGAGAGATGAATTCGAAGCTTGCAATTGCTGCGGCGGATACCGTGGTTGAGGTAAGCACCGAAGAGGATGATCTGAATCGCGTATCCAGTGAGATTGGCGGCGTCGTCCACGGAGCGCAACTCAATGAACTTCCGATGAATGGCCGGAGCTTCGAGCGCCTCGAAGCTACCGTTCCTGGAGCAGTGGATGCGGCGGGAAGTACGCAAGACCAGATCCGCTTCGTAGGCTTGTCTCAGGAAGACAACGGTTTTCACATGGATGGTGTCGACGCTTCAGGTATCAATCACCAGTTCCAAAAGCTGGACATGCGGCTCCAGATCCCGGTCGAAGCGATCTCTGAGTTCAAAGCGAGCAGCGCAGCGTATAGCGCTGATCAAGGTGGTTCGGCGGGCGGTCAGATTGAAATCGTAACCAAGTCAGGTGGCGATAAGTTTCATGGTTCGGCATGGGAATATCTCCGCAACAATATCTTTGATGCCAGCCCGTGGAACTCCAAGGGGCTTCCAACACTGCGGTTGAATAACTTCGGTGCTAACATCGGCGGCCCGGTTCTGAAGAACAAGTTCTTCTTCTTTGCCAACTGGGAAGCTTATCGCCAGGTGCTTGCGCAACAAGTGACCGGTATCGTTCCAACGGCGGCGTACCGCACAGCCGCCATCGCTAAATCGCCGGCGCTGGCCACCATCATCAATTCCTATGTGAGCGGAGGTACGCCGACCTCTGATCGGAATGCTCTCTCATTTACCGGCAGTGGTCGGAACCCCGTACAAGAAGATGCGGGCATGATTCGACTGGACTACAAACCCAATGGCCGCACTACAATCTTCGGTCGTTACAGCACGGACCACTTCGGCACCACGGCACCGAACGGAATCGAAATCACTCCGAATGGGCAGCTTTCAACTCTGTTCAATACGCTGACTGCACCGAATGCCGTTATCGATGTTTCGCATAACTTCTCCTCGTCGATTTTTACGGATCTTCGCTTCGGTTATAACCGTGCGGAGTACAGCGAAGGTGGAGACCAAACGCTGCCGTACAACGTAGCAGTGACTGGCTTCAGTACTCTTGTGACTCCTGCTACCGACGACCGTTTTGATATGGCATATAGTGTGGTCGACGATACGACCTTCGTGAAAGGAAAACAGGTTTTCAAAGGTGGCTTGCGTGTCCGCCGAGTGCAGGAAAACAAGAACACGCCGAAGATCCCTGTTATCACATCGACCTATCTCAACGAATCAAACTTTCAGCAGAACCTGATGGATTCCTATGCCTACCAGGGCGCGGCGGCCATGACGGGACAGCGCCAGACAGAGTACGGCGCGTACATTATGGATACCATTCGCCTAAAGCAGAATCTTATCCTCACTGCAGGTTTGCGCTATGACTTCTGGAGTGTCGATCACGATGTCCTCGGACGTGGCGTTGTTGTTGATCCCTTAACCTGCCCAAACATCCAATGCCCCTCTGGTAGCGCTTGGTACTTTCCCGATCGCAATAACCTTGCACCGCGCTTGTCGCTTTCCTGGGCGCCTGCAGTCTTCCACAACAAAACTGTGATCAGCGGTGGTGGCGGAATTTTCTATGGTCAAGGGCAGTTCGGTCATCAGGGTGCAGCCATTGGGAACATTCCGCAACGTTTTACGCTGGCGCAGACAACTACACCGGGCCTGAGTTTTCCAATCGATCGGTATCTCGGTAATGCATCGTTAAGTGTTAGTCCCACAGGGCAGGACCGTAATCGGAAGGATGCACAAATTAGCGAGTGGACTGTTAGCGTACAGCAGCAGTTGGCTAAGGGGACATCCATGACGGCTTCTTACATCGGTAGCGTGGGCAGCAGTCTCTGGAGCAACATGGTCGCCAATGGCGTTGATCCTTCGACTGGCGTCCGCCCGTATGCAAGCTATACGAAGTCAACCTTTACGTGGGATAGAACGCAAGGCACACGAGCATATAACGCCCTTGAACTCGGTGTGCATCGTGACTACCGCACTGGCCTTTTAATCTCAGCCAACTATCAGTTCGCGCATTCAATTGATGATGGTTCGGTTGGCGGAGCAGAAGCGATCAGCCCGCAGAATCAGACATGCATCCGTTGCGAGCGTGCCAACAGCCAGTTCGACATGCGCCACTACGTCTCGGGCAGTGCGATTTGGAAACTCCCTGTCGGACGTGGGCAGGCGTTTCTCAGTAATGCCGGTCCACTTGTAAATACGCTCCTCGGTGGATGGCAGATGGCAGGCATCGCAAGTATTCGCGGTGGCCTTCCGCTCAATGTGACGATATCGCGTTCAGCGACGGCGTTGCCTGACCAGATCAACAGCAATCAACGACCGAATCGAATTCCAGGGGTCCCGCTCTATCCTTCCAATCGCACAACGAAGCAATGGCTGAATGTCGCCGCGTTCTCGGTGCCCGCGAATGGAGCCTGGGGCAATGCCGGTCGCAATCTTGTGCGCGGTCCTGGACACTGGCAGGCGGATCTGGCCCTGCAAAAGACATTCAAAATCTGGGAACGGCTCAGCACATCCTTCCGTGCGGAAGCCTTCAATGTCTTCAATGTCGCGCAGTATGGAAGCCCGGTTGTAGCACTTAGTTCTTCTGGCTCGGGAAGCAATCTGCAGATCGTCCCAGGCAATTTCGGTCTGATCAACAGCGCATTCAGCACTGTACCCACTGGTAGCGGTACGCCACGCCAGCTCGAACTAAGCCTTCGCATTGACTACTAAGCAATGGGCGCAGTCCGTAAGAGGAACTGCGCTTCTTTTTCTACAAATGAAGACCACGGAGAAGAGTGTGACTCTAAGTAAGGCCGTAACTGCACTGTTTGTTGTAACTTCGATAGCTATTCCGGGACTATGTCAGAAATCGGTATCGAAGCCTCCTCAACCAACCACGTTCCGGTTTTTGAACCCCTCGGACGTGAATCCGGCGCATCTGCTTCCGCCGCCTCCGAAGGATGGATCTGAGGCGCAGACGCGTGAGATGGATGCGGTGAAACATCTTATCCAAACACGCACAAAGGAGCGCCACGAGCAGGCACACTGGGATGCGAGTCATGAAGATACAACTCCCTGGCAGGTGGCAATCGGTCTGGATTTCGATTTCAAGAAATTCCCGGCTACGGCGAAGTTATTAGAGGACGTGTTGAATGATCAGACTGTCGCGACGAGCGCAGCAAAGAACTATTTCAAACGGAAGTTTCCCGTTGCTGCTGCGATGCCCGGAGATACCTATGGGCAGTGGAGCTGTGACGATGAAGATCGCAAGCCAGAGACACGTCCCTTGAGGTCGTATCCAAGCGGCCACGCCACTATGGGATTTACATTCGGTGTCGTGTTGGCAGATCTCGTCCCCGAGAAGGCACAAGCGATTCTCGCGCGTTCAAACGAGTATGCCTATAGCCGTGAGGTGTGTGGTGATCACTATCATTCCGATGTTGAAGCTGGTCACGTCCTTGGGACGGTAGTAGGAGCGCTCCTGCTGCACAATGAAGCGCTGAAGCCAGAGGTCGATGCTGCAAAACAGGAACTTCGTCGCGCAGGCATCACGAAATAGAAGCACGTACATAAAGGGCCAGCGGTTCTCTTGCTGGCCCTTTTCTCCAGCATTTCATGTGATACGGCTTCTTTCGCGGCCTTGCTTCAGAGGATATTCAGATGGCTCGACATACGCTTGCACGAATGAAGAGCCGAAACTATTTGTGCATGCGGATGGCGACAGCCTCCGCGCTTTCCCTTCTGCCAGCCTCTCTCCTTGCGCAATCTAATGTGGCAGGGCATGTGTCTGATCCATCGGGAGCGAGTGTTGCCGGCGCAAAGATCGTTGTTACTTCTGGTGGCAGACAACAGGCAGCAATTTCCGATGCAAGCGGAAACTTCCAACTTCAACATGTTGCACTGGGTACTTATCGCGTTCATGTAGATGCGGCAAATGGATTCACCGCTTATGACCGGACGTTTACTGTGGGAGGCGTTCCTGTCCATCTGTTGATAGCCCTAAGGATCGATTCCGTCGCGCAGGAAATTGTCGTTGCTCCCGAACCGGACGCTGTATCACTCGACAATGGCAACAATCGCGATCAGATTCGTGCAGACGCGGCACTGCTGCAGTCGGTTCCGGTCTTTGATCAGAATTTCATTGCTGCACTGACACCATTTCTTGATCAGACTACGGTCGGGACTGGTGGTGCCACGATCATGGTGGATGGCGTAGAACGGAAAACGACCGGTGTATCAGCGTCGGCGATCTCAGAAGTCCGCATCAATAGTGATCCATACAGCGTAGAGACGAGACAGCCAGGCCGTGGCCGCATCGATATCATCACAAAGCCGGGAACGCCGCGAATCCATGGCAGTCTGAATCTCACGTTTCGCGATTCAGTGACCGACGCCAGAAACTATTTCGCGACAACAAGGCCATCCGAACAGAAGCGGATATACGAAGGTTCAATCACGGGCCCGGTCGCACTCGATCATCACACAACATTTCTTCTTTCGGGAAGCCGG
>Ga0206887_10059_pt1 | contig 19487 bp, 20 predicted proteins | sample Alteio_BWOrgHeat_89_FD_153248 | JGI IMG/M metagenome (GOLD analysis project Ga0206887, IMG submission 153248) | Enriched cells from forest soil in Barre Woods Harvard Forest LTER site, Petersham, Massachusetts, United States - Alteio_BWOrgHeat_Nextera3 ...
AAAGGCTAAAAACCAACGAATATAAGTAAATAATTGCATATTAATCAAGTATTGTTTTGTTTTAAACAGGTATGCTTAATTAATATATTGTTGCGTCTATTGGTTGTCAAAAAAGTTGACTACACTACTTCATTCCAGCAGGTCTGTTTTTCTGTCTAAAAACCTTTATCCTTAAGCCAACTATCGCTCATGAACTTGCTCAAATAGCGAGACGAAGCATCCGGTAAAATAATTAGAACATTAGCTTTGCTTTTAAATTTTTTGCCTTCGAGAAATTTTAGAGCTCCCGCTACTGCTGATCCTGACGATCCGCCACAATGCAGGCCCTCTTCTTTAATGAGACGTCGAGCCATGATAAAGCTTTCTTTGTCGCTTACTTGAACAACATCATCCATAGATGACATATTCATAGTTTGCGGCATGAAATCTTCGCCTATTCCTTCGACGAGATAGGAGTGAACTGCTCCGTGTTTACCTGTGTGAAAAGTTTCATGATAGAGACTGCCGATAGGGTCAACACCAATAACCTGCACCTTGCTGTTTTTTTCTTTGAGATAGCGAGAAATGCCGGATACCGTGCCGCCAGTGCCGATGCTGCATACAAAGTAGTCAAGCTCTTGGCCGAAAGTTTGCCAGATTTCAGGGCCCGTTGAGGCGTAATGAGCGTCTGGATTGTCTAGGTTAGAATATTGACGAGCGTAAAAACAATTGGGCGTTTCTGCGGCAAGTTTTTCGGCGACTTTATAATAACTTCTTGGATCCTCAGGGTCTACATCAGTTGGGCAAACAACAACTTGTGCACCAGCGCTTCTGAGCATGGTTCTTTTTTCTTCACTCTGCTTGTCAGCCATCACGAATATACATTTATAGCCGCGCACTGCAGCGACTAAGGCAAGACCCATGCCAGTGTTTCCGGAGGTTGCTTCAATGATGGTGGCGCCTGGTTTTATGCGGCCAGATTTTTCTGCTTGGTCTACCATGTATAAAGCAATGCGGTCTTTGATGGAGCCGCCCGGATTCATAAATTCACATTTGACGAAGATGTTTGCGTCTATTCCGCGCGCGATAGAATTGAGCTTGACCACGGGCGTATTGCCGATGGTATCTAAAATTGAAGACGCTATGTTTTTAAGCTGAGTCATAAGAGCTCCATTGTTCAGCTAAACTTACAGCGCTCGATGAATGTTTCCATGATTGAAAATAAATGAGGTGGTAAATGCAACGATGGCATGCGCTCGCAGCTCTCAGTATTTTGGGCTTTAATGGCAAAGACTTAGCGTGGATAAATGAGCAAGGGGGCCCAGTTACTCTGTTGACTGAACATCGAGAGCTTGTTCTCGGTCAGCTTGCAGAAAATAAAAAAAGTGGTCCTTTTGATATTGAAGAAGCAATAGAACAGGCTGGCGTTCTCGGCAATTTTTTAGCCAGCGGTGGCTTAATTGCTGGTGGAGACGATCAGAGCTCCCTTGGAAGGCTGAGTCGAGCTACAAATCCTCCCTTGTGTGCTTTTGTAAGAGGTAATCTTGATGATTTAGACAGAAGCCCCTCGGTGGCAATTGTGGGAACGCGCAATCCTACGCGTCGCGGCATTGATCGCTGTCAGGAAGTGGCGGAATATTTAGTGAGCAAAGGATGCCTTATTGTCTCAGGCGGCGCGATGGGCATTGACACCATTGCCCATAAAACGGCTTTGAAAGCAGGTCAGCGAACCGTCGTTGTTTTGGGGGATCCACTCAAAAAGCAAGGAGATGAACGTAATTTTCGTATTCGCTCGCTGGGAGATTTAGAACTTATTACCACCCTTACGACCTATGGCCCTTGGATTTCACCTGCAGGTCAACTTTTTGCCACCCGAAATCAATATGTCGCAGCATTAGCAGATGCAGTAGTTGTAGTTGAAGGTTTGGCCAAGTCCGGAACTTTATACACTGCTCAATATGCCCATCGTATGAATATTCCGGTCTGGGTTATTCCGGGTGATTTACAAGACCCTTTTGCGGGTGCCGCGAATGTGTTACTTGAAGCCGGCACTGCCCGGGCTTTGGTTCATTTTGATACTTTGGGTAAAACACTGGCGCTTAAAAAGGCAGCAAAGGCCAAGGCCAAACAAGTAAAAAAAGCGGTTGCTGTGCCCCAATCTGCGTACAGCCGGGACCTTGTTGGAGCTCTCAGATTTCTTGGGGGAAGGGCTAGCTATGATGACATTTGTGCGCATCTTGAATGTGATTTGGCGCAGGTGCAGAGCGAGCTAAGTTACTTAGAAATCATGGGCATAGTTCATAAAATGGGTGCGGAGCTTGTGCTTACTGGCAATTAATGTACTTTATAAGAGTGGCCAGTGCTCGAACTATGGCTATATTGTGAAATTTGTTCGCTAATAATTATAGGTTTTTTATGAAATCTCTAGTAGTGGTTGAATCGCCGGCCAAGGCGAAGACCATCGGTAAATATCTCGGCAACGATTATAAGGTAATGGCTTCCGTTGGCCACGTAATGGACTTGCCACCACAACGCATGGGCGTTGATTTAGATGCCAAAGAGATTTTGCCAGAATATGTGCCTATTGCGGGTAAGTCCCAAATAATTAAGGAAATAAAGGCTGCTGCAAAGAAAAGCGATGTGGTCTATTTGGCACTGGATCCGGATCGTGAAGGTGAAGCTATTGCTTTTCACTTGGCTGGAGTCATTGGCAACCACTTTGATGAAGGTCGCTTGGTTCATGGGATTCCCAATGATCCACACATTCATCGCGTGCGTTTTCATGAAATTACCAAAAAGACCATCCAAGAGGCATTTAGCCATCCAGATAAGCTCAATTACGATCTTTTTGATGCGCAGCAGGCGCGGCGTGTGCTTGACCGTGTGGTTGGCTACAAAATTAGCCCCATATTATGGAAAAAGGTGCGCAGAGGTCTGAGTGCTGGCCGGGTGCAGTCTGTCGCAGTGCGTATGATTGCGGACAGAGAAGCCGAAGTTGCTAAGTTTGTGTCCAAAGAATATTGGACGGTGGAGGCACAAGCCCAAGCTAAAAAGCCGCCGCTTTTTAGTTGTAATTTAGTGCAGATTGATGGCAAGAAAGCAGAAATTACCAATAGTGAACAAGCTCAGCAAATTAAGAATGACTTGGAAAAAGCTTCACCAGTGGTGGAAAAAGTTGTGCGCAAACCACGAACGCGCAATCCTATTCCTGCTTTTGTGACTTCGAAATTGCAGCAAGATTCAGCACGCGCTTTTAGATTTAATCCGAAAAAAACCATGCGCATTGCTCAAGGACTCTATGAAGGCGTTGAGCTTGGTGAGGAAGGCGCAGTCGGTCTCATCACCTATATGCGTACCGATTCAACCAAAGTAGGTCCAGAAGCAATCGCAGATGTGCGGCAATATATTTTGGAGACCTATGGTGCCAAATATTTGCCAGAAAAACCCAATGTGTTTAAAAGCAAAAAAGCGGCGCAAGAAGCGCATGAGGCGATTAGGCCCACTTCTATTAAATATCCGCCGGAAAAAATTAAACAGTTTTTGACGGCAGAGCAATTAAAGCTGTACAAGCTTATCTGGGATCGTTTTGTTGCATCGCAAATGCCGCCAGCGACTTATGATCAAACGACTATTGAAATTGCTGCGAGCAAGTATGTGCTGCGCGCGACAGGCTCTGAGCCAGTTTTTGATGGCTTTCTCAAAGTATATAAAGAACAGCTTGATGAGGACGACAGCAAAGCTAAAGATCAGGAAAAAGAAGAAAAGACTTTGCTTCCTAAGGTGACTCAGGGTGAGAGCATTGTATTTAAGAGTGTGGTGCCGGCCCAGCATTTTACGCAGCCGCCGCCCAGATTTAATGAAGCAAGCTTTATTAAAGAACTTGAAGAGCGAGGAATTGGCCGACCATCGACTTATACTTCCATTCTTTCTACTATTGAAGAAAAGGGTTATGTTGAAAAAGTTGAGGGCAGATTGCATCCTTCGGAACTTGGTGTCGAGGTAAATACACTGCTTTTGCAAAGCTTCCCTGATATTATGAACGTGGAGTTCACCGCTGAGCTTGAAGAGAAGCTTGATAAAATCGAAGAAGGCGAGGCTGATTGGAAAAGAATTCTGTCTGAATTTTATGTGCCTTTCAAACTTGCCTTGGAAAGTGCGCAAGAGAACATGCCAAACATCAAAAGGATGGAGGAGCCTACCGACATTCCTTGCGAGAAATGCGGCAAACTCATGGTTATCAAATGGGGAAAAAATGGCCGCTTTTTGGGTTGTCCGGGATATCCGGAGTGCAAAAATACTAAGCCCATTGTTTTGCGCGGCAGTGAAGTGGTCGTTGTGCAAAATGACGAGGTAGACATAAAATGCCAGAAATGCGGCTCGCCTATGGTTTGGAAGCACGGCAAATCGGGGCGTTTTTTGGGCTGCAGTACTTATCCTGCCTGCAATTTTACTATGTCTGAGCCGACTAATATTAGTTGCCCTAAAAATTGTGGCGGTACTGTTGTAGTCAGAAAAAGTAAGAAAGGGCGTACTTTCTATGGCTGTGGCAATTATCCTAAATGCGATTTTGTATCGTGGAATAAGCCAGTAAATCAAAAATGTCAGTATTGTTCGTCTCCTTATGTGGAAGAAAAAATTTCGCGTGGGCAAGTGACATTGCTGTGTCCTGAGTGTAAAACGCCTCAGTAAAAGTGTGGTATTTCTCCCTTTTTCAAAGGGAGATTAAGAGGGATTTTTTGTGTGGCATCCTCGAAGAAATGCCCCCGCCCCCTTTTTACAATGGGGGAACCATGCAACCCTAGCCCCCTTTGAAAAAAGGGAATTATGCAACAGATTATATGTTTGCTATGAAGCGGATTAGTGGCTTTTTTGCACCCAGGAAGGAAAAATGACTAGACGAATTGCAATTAATGGTTTTGGTCGCATTGGTCGCGTAGCATTTCGCATTATTGCTGAGCGCATAAAGCAGGGCAACAGTGATATCGTGGTAAGCGCTGTTAACGACCTTACTGATATTAAAACTTTGGCTCACTTGCTCAAATATGATTCTGTGCATGGAAGATTCAAAGGTCATATTGAAGTCAAAGGCCAAGAAATTATTGTCGATGGGCAGGCGATTTCAGTGAGTGCTGAGCGCGATCCGACCAAGCTTTCTTGGAAGGCCAAAGAAATCGATGTTGTGCTTGAATCGACGGGTTTCTTTTTAGGGCGAGACCAAGCGATGAAGCATGTTGAGGCCGGTGCCAAAAAAGTGCTTATTAGCGCGCCTTCCAGTGGTCAGGCACCCGATGCAACCATTTGTTATGGTGTTAATAATCAGGATTTCAAGCCCTCCATGCAGGTGGTGTCGACAGCTTCGTGTACAACTAATTGTATTGCTCCAATAGCAAAAATTATTAACGATAATTTTGGCATTGAAAAAGCATCAGTTACCACTGTTCACAGCTACACTAATGATCAGCATGTCTTGGATTTGCCTCATAGTGATTTGCGGCGCGCACGGGCTGCGGCATTATCGATGATTCCAACCACTACTGGGGCGGCAAAAGCTATTGCTTTAGTGTTGCCAGAACTTCAGGGTAAATTTGATGGTATGGCCATTCGTGTGCCAACTGCGGATGTAAGCTTGATTGATTTGGTGGCGCTGGTTAAGAAAGATACTTCGGCTGAAGAGCTTAATTCGTTGTTCAAAGATGGGGCAAAAAATACATTTAAAGGTATTTTAGGTTATAGTGATGAGCCTTTAGTATCTGTGGATATGATTGGCACTAATGAATCTTCAATTGTAGATGGCTTATCCACCAAGGTACTTGGCGGTAATTTTGTGAAAATATTGGCGTGGTATGACAATGAATGGGGTTTTGCAAATCGTGCAGTTGATTTGCTCTCTTTGATGTCAAAATCCTGCTAGCGGGAAAAATAAATGGCGATAAATTGGATTGACGACAGCGGCATTGAGCCCCTGGCTAAAAAACGCGTGCTTTGTCGGGTAGATTTTAATGTTCCTTTGACCTCTGATGGTGAAGTGAGCGATGATAGTCGCATTAAAGCGGCTTTACCGACTATTGAGTATTTGCTCGAGCAAAACGCTCGTGTTTTAATTGCCAGTCATTTAGGCCGTCCTGAGGGCAAAAAAGATCCGCAATTTTCTCTCGACGTGGTGGCTGCGCGTCTACAATCCTTGCTTAATCGCGATGTGGTGTTTGCTGACGATTGCGTTGGCAGTGGCATTAATCGCTATGTTGATACCATGGCGGCTGGCTCTTTAGTGATGCTTGGTAACTTGCGCTTTAATAAAGGTGAAGAAGCCAACGATTTGGTCTTTGCTAAGAAACTTGCGCGTAATGCTGATGTCTTTGTTAATGAGGCTTTTAGCGCTTGCCATCGTGCACATGCTTCAGTGTCTGCTCTTGCCTCGCAAGTGCCGCTCAAGTTTGGTGGCTTGTCTTTACGCGACGAGCTTCATGCTTTGGAAAAAATTCGTTATTCAGAAGGCAAGCTTACCGTTGTTCTCGGTGGTGCCAAAGTAAGTGATAAACTTGGCGTGATTACCAATCTGATGAAACGGGCGCAGACCATCATTATTGGGGGCGCAATGGCTTATACTTTTCTCAAAGCTCGAGGAGAAAGCGTTGGCCGGAGTAAAATTGAAGAGAGCCGTTTGGCCTCAGCACGACAAATTTTACAAAATGCGAAGACCCGTGGCGTAGATATTGTTCTGCCAGTCGATCATGTGGTCGCGACAGCATTTAACCAAGATGCGCCTTCACGCTTAGTTCATAGCGGCGAATTTGGCGACGACGACATTGGTCTTGATATTGGTCCCCGCACACGCGAGCTTTTTGCGGCGAAAATCGGGGTGAGTGGCACACTCTTTTGGAATGGTCCGATGGGTGTGTTTGAATGGCCGGCTTTTTCTGCTGGCACTGCAGCAATTATTGAGGCTGCGAGAAAATTTGGCGGCTATAGTGTTGCGGGCGGCGGTGATTCCTTGGCAGCAATTGCACAACATGGTGACCAGGACGCATTTAGCTATTTATCGATGGGTGGTGGCGCTGGTTTGGAGTTTTTAGAAGGCGAAAAAATGCCCGGTCTTGTTGCGCTGGGTTATGATCGACGATTGGGAAGTGCATGATGAGAAAGCCTTTTGTCTGTGGAAATTGGAAGCTCAATCACAATTTAGCGGAAACACGTAGCATCTTGGGAGAAATGAAAAATTCTTTGGCTGGAGTTCAGCAGGTTGAATACGCCATTGCCCCTGTTGCGACGGTGCTTGCCGCTGCGTGTGAGCAGGTAAAAGGCTCAGCCTTGCACATTGCCGCCCAAAATGTTTTTTATGAGAAAAAAGGTGCATTTACCGGCGAATGGTCGGTGGCTCATCTCACTGAGCTTGGCTGTGATTATGCCATAGTTGGTCATTCTGAGCGTCGAGCGCTCTTCAATGAGAGTGACGAAATAGTTGCCCGCAAAGTTAAGGCTTGTATGGAAGGCGACTTGATACCCATTGCATGCTTCGGTGAAAATTTGCAGCAGCGTGAAAGTGACTTGGTTAAATCAGTGGTCACAGCCCAAGTGAAAAGTATTCTTGGTGTAGTTGATAGTGAGGCTGCTGAGCGTCTTATTTTGGCGTATGAGCCCATTTGGGCCATTGGCACAGGCAAGACCGCCACCGCTGAACAGGCGCAAGAAGTGCACATGCTGGTTCGCGCATTAATTACTGATCAATTCGGTCAATCTGTGGCGGAAAAAATACGTATTATTTATGGTGGCTCGGTGAACGCTGATAATGCCGCAACACTCATGGCTCAAAAAGACATCGACGGGCTATTGGTTGGTGGCGCGTCACTTAGCACTGCTTCATTTTGCAGCATTGTTAAATCCGCCAGCGTCCTTCGTGCTTAAATAATGTAGTGGCTTTTAAGAAATCATTCATCCTCAAAACGGCCTAGCTTCGCTCAAATATTGGAGTTCGCTCTGCATAAATACATTAGGCGCTTGGGTCTCTTGGTCATGCTGATAAGCATTGTTATGACTACCCCTAGTCTGGCTGTCGTCGTAGAAGATGTTGAAGCTGGTGAAGATAAATGCGTGCTTGAGCAATTGCCTGCAGACTTGCAGCAATTCGAAGTATTGCTTACACAGATTCATGAATTTCTTGAGGTGGGCAAAGAACAGCAAAGTCCGGGATGGGTGCCAAAGGTATGCGCTTTTGCCGCGGGCATCGGCTTTTCGACTGGCTTTAGTGCAACTATGATGGCTATTTATGTGTTTGCAAAAGAGATGTGTACATGCCATTTCCGCGCTATTGGTTGTCCTATTCGCATCGAAAACGATTATCGTTGTGATCCGCTTCAGTGTTCCATACTGTTTGCCACAGTAATAGTTGCATTAATGGTATCTGATTGTTTTTGCCAATTTTGTGGCGTGGTCACGAGTAATCCGCTTCCCTTTTGTCTGCCAAATTTACCCCGGCTGCGCATTATGCCGGCTGCTTTTCCCGTGCGCCTTGGGGACTTTCTTGGTTATGCAAGTTACCATGTCGCAGAACAATGCTGCGATAGTATGTTAATGGCTGGACGGGAAGTCTTAAATCATGGTCGACAAGTGCGCCTAGACGCGCTTTTTGCAGAAGTTCTTTGGCAGTTAAAAAAAGTAAATAAAATAGAGAATGAAAGTCTCTTAAAAGATTTATTTTTGAGCTCTTTGTCTACTCAAGATCCTGATTTGGTTAAAGAACTCATATCTCATTTTGAGCAATTGAAAGGAGTAAAAACAGAGGAAGCTTTTCAAACACTGCTCTTTGGATTAACTCCTGGTACCTGTGACATTTGTTTTGAAAAAAGAACATTGACGGAGCAATTAATTTTTAAATGTGGTCATTCATTATGTAAAAGTTGCCACAGCGAGGATATCAAGCGATCTGTGCAGTGTCCTTATTGTCGAGCTTTTACGCTTAGCGAACCATGTTTTTCAGTTAAAGAACTATTAGATGTTGCAGAGCCAGCTTGCGAATAGGTTTCGTTTGTTCTTTCATTTTCACTTGATTGTGCCTTTTGCGGTTCTTACATAGAAAGTAGAGCTATTGCAGGAAGGTTATGACCGTTCGCTTTTTCAATATTTTATCGACAGAAGACTGGTTAAACACTATAAGACTTGCCTCAAACGGAACAGAGCGGGTATTTCTTCGCTCTCTTCCTGACTCAGTCGATGATTTTAAAATTTTAATTTTACACGGTAGTGATATTAAGGGTGATCTAAATCAGTTTTTGGCTAAATTTACCGGTAATATGGAGTACTTAACTCCTCTCAAAACTTTCCAAATTACTGTTGGTATGCTCGTAAATGCCGCGCATCTCAACCTCAGTGAAGTCGAAAAAAGAGCACTTGAATCGGTTGCGCAGCTCATTACCACCTTTGAGCCGCAATGCAGTACGGTAGACATTCCAGCCATGGCTTTTCCTGACATGTCTAGGCCTGTACAGGCCTCAAGAGTGCGGCTGAATGGCGAAGAAATTAATATATTTGGCCATCGCATGATATTTCGCGTTGATCCCGAGCAACATAATTTTCCTGTAGGTGCCCCACAACTCTTTCAAAACAGCCGTGCCGGCAGGGCACTGCAAGAAATTGGTGCTGAGCTCAGAGAGAGCTTCGAAACTTTGAGCCACGCTTTTATGGCAGTTCTAGAGCTCAAAGGTCCGCTTTTTGAAGTCGCAGAAGATTATTTTGGTGGCACGGGGCGCATCCCACGGACTGAGAGAGATTTTGTATTCAATACCATCAATTTTTGCCGTGAAGTCATCGAAAATCGACTTGAAGATGCGCTTGAAGAAATTATGAAAAAGCAGCATAGCCGAGATGAATTTCGAAGTCTATTGCAGCAAATTTTTTGGGGCGATGACACGCAGCTCAAATTAGCGGTTGCCTTCCAAGAGACTCGAGTGATTGACGTGCAGGAAGAGGACTTTATAGATGAGCAAAAACCGGGCTATGCTGCAGCGGAGAGACGACATTTTGCTACCATCCATGAGTTAACGCCAATTCTCTATGAAGCTGCCCTTGAAGTTTTTTATGTTTTTGGAGGAAGCCAGGAATGCAAAAAAGTAATTGATCAATGCGTGCAAAATTATGAGCCAGAATCTTTAAAAAGAAGGCCAGACTCAGAATAGTAATAATGCCTTAAATAGGTTTATGAATACTAATTGCTGCTAATCGTCGATAAAAATTTTTTAGCGCAGGAAAAAGACTATTCCATTGGGGGAATTTGCTGAGTAGAAATTGGTACGCCAATGGAACAGCAAGTGTGTCACGGCGTAGTAAACGATTGTACAGGTCGTTTTGCTCAAATTCGAGAGAATCAAGTGAACGATGGTTCATATCAAAAATGATCCAAATTACGTTATATAATTCGGTAAGAATTTCAAGTTCTTGGGCGAGTGTTTCCATAGTGCGAGTTTGATCAGCTGAAAGCTCACCGAGATTGGTAAAAGTCTGAATCTGTGCTTTTAAAATGAGTGATAATTCATTAACTGCTTTGGTTAAGTTGATACGGCTTGGGGAGCCATACTCCATATGGAATATTCTTTGAGCGACTACTTGCGCAAGACCAAGAATATCGCAAAGAGGGGTTACAATACCGTTTTGACCAAGTTCATCGTAGTAGGGATTTCGACTAATCAGGGTGCTGTGTCCCATTATCCTCGAGAGATCAAAGTCTGATAAGAAACCTCGCGCTTCGCTGCCTTTTGAAATCAGAATATTTCGTGGAGCGATGTCACGATGAACCAATGATTTTGCGTGAAATAATTCAAGAGTAGTGGCCACATCCGCAAAGCAGCGAGCAAACTCTAATCGTGTGAGGTTGTTCCATCGGTCTAAATCGCCACGTAAAGCCACATCACGTGCTTCTAAGGTGCCATCGCTATGTCGATCAAGATGAGTGAGCAGTCCTGCTAAACGAAGATTCGGATTAGCAAGTTCCTCTTCGCTAAAAGTTGAGCGAATTAATCGCAGACCAGTGAGGGTGTGAGCTTCCTTTTGCTCATCTTTTGATTGTACTAAAACCGTATCAGCTGCGCTGATCAGATGCTGTTTTGTAGTCAAATCAATTTGTAGAACAGTGGATGCCAAAACCTTTTTATAAGTTCCTTCTCCCAGGTATTGATTGATTAATTCCAACTCCACACCGCCGGCAATTTTCTTGACCCACAGTCCGACCGGTAGTTCAATTTGTTCGCTTGGCACTTTTGCTTTTTCTGCGCTTAGTTTGCTGAGGGGCAACATCGAAGCTACTAAATATATTTTTTTTCCTAAATAGAGCCGTTTTCCGTGCCCTTCAATTTCATGTGGTTGAGAGAGCAATTCCATGATTTCACGAGCCAGGACTTGGCTCAGTTCTACTAAATCTACTTCTTCATGAATTTCGTTGAGTAGTTCAGGATACTGCGATAAAAATTGATAGATTTGCTTGGGCAGAACAATCTTTTTTTGAGTTTGATGTTTGCGTACTGTGGACTGTATTTTTGTAGCCGCTTGCTGATATCGGTGTTGGCGGAGGAATTCCTGCTGTTTTGCCCCAGGAGGTCTTTTCCCGAGGATGCGGGCCGAAAGTGACGATTCCGGGATGCTCAGCGCACCGGCATCTTGAGCGTCTAACTCTTCAGCCTCACGCGGACTCTCATTTTCTTTTTGGTCAAATGTTTGCTTTTGCCTTTTATGGGTCATCACTACACCGTGATGTCTATTTAGCAATCACTTTTGTCTAAAACAATAACGGCCGTTTTTACGCCACATTTGCCCCCTAGACCATTTTTATATTAAATTGTCCAGATCTAGGAATGCTGCAGATCCGCCTTAGAGTTGTTGCTACGCCATGTAAGAGTTTGCAGGCGCTACAGAGAAATGAATATCGGCTGATTCAGATGAGCCACTCGTGCCTTCATGCAACTCTGGATTTGTGGTTAAAGAACGATAGTCTTGTTCTGCTGCCGATGCGGTAATCTCATAAGGGTGGCGATGGACTGCATATTGTTCACGGCTTTTGTCTTTCAATAGTGAAAAAAGTGGTGAAAGTTCGCCGCGCACCAAAAGCATTGTTTTCTTGCCAAGAACACCGCTTTCTCTTAACTTAAGCTCAGTCAAATGTCGCTCGCAAACGCGTGTGGACCCATGCATAAAAACAATATCCAAGTTTACAAAGTGCTGCTTGAGAACTCGACCTTGAGTGTGGTAACTACTAATAGCAATTTTGACCTGAGGCAGAGGCTTTTCATCTATTTCTTCAAGTAAAGTAGAGATGAGCGATTTAATAGAAGTGTCGAAGGAACTTTGCATTTCGATTGGAAACTCAGGATTAAATTCGACATGAATGTGAGCTGGTGCAAACATTTTATTCTTAAACTCTAACCAATGTGTGTCGATTACTTTTTTATAAACAGCGTCATAAGCGCCCTGCACTTGAGTAGTTCGTTCAAGGAGTTCAAGTTCTAATTGTGCACACTGGCCGAGTAAATTGCTTTCATCTTTTTTGAAACGTTCTTCTTTTGCCTTCATATCGTCTAGCTCTTGATTAAGAGAAACGATTTGGGCATTTATATGTGCCTTTTCATTTAATAACGTTTCTATTTGTGCACGATACTTTTGGATTTCTCGTTCCCAAGGGGAGTCGCCAGCTTCAGCGCTTTGAATAAGACGAATAATGCTCGCTTCTTGTTCTTCGACGGATTTTCTTAATAAATGGCATACCGATTTTAGGTTGAGCACGACTTTTCTGACGTCATTAAGGTGGTTTGTTTGCCTTGTTGTCCATTCTGAAACGCTGTTGTATCGAGAAGTGCAGCTCTGAAAAAGAGAGAAAGAGTGTTTCGCAACAAGAATGGCCTGTCGCGCTTCTTCAGTTCGTAGGTGATCGAGTGAGCAGAGCACTGCTGTTCGCATGCCAATGCATAGTTTTTCTTTAGCGAGTGTTGTTTCCGCTGTTCCATTGTCTGTTGGCGCTTGCGTATCAGTATTAGAAAATCCTTCAAAGACGGATAACACGCCAGTAACCAGACCTAAATCATGATCTAAGGCTGAAATTTTTTCCAGCGCTTCCTCTATGCTTGCCAAAGTCTGGAACGACAAGAGCGTGAGAGTAATGCATAGATGAGCCAAACATGATTTCTTCATAGAGCCATCCAAGAAATGTGGTTTAAACTGAAATTCCAAGAAAAGTCACCAAGAATAGCCTAAGGAAAAGTCAACTGCTGGTAAGATTGGGAAGAAGACCAAAGAGTAGGGACTGCCAATATCCGCCGTTTCATATTGGTACACAGCTCCAGCACCGAGCGACAGGGTGAATCCAGAATCCCAATACCAGTTATAGCCTGCGCTTAACTTCGGGTTTAGCAAAAAAGCTCGCTCTCTTTTAGGGCTATTTTCTCTGTGCCATTCCCCAACAACTTCTCCGTATCCAATTTTAAGAGAGGGCTCGATGAACCAGCCATCCGTAAAGACTTTGCTACTCAGTGCAAAGCTGGCACCGATGCCGGCCTTAATGCTGTAGTTTGCCGTATAAAAAGCAAAGTATTGGAAGGAAAAAGGAACGGTAATGCAGACCTTTTTATGTACAGCAACAGAGTATTTAGCAGCGCCGATGCCAATTAGAATATCGACGGGATCAGCGGTCATGCTCATGGAGCGAGCGCTTTCGGCTTGTACGGGTGTCTCTGCAGAAAATACGATCGCCAAAAAAAGCATCAAGGTGTATTTTTTAATCGCCATAGAGCATCCTTAATTTGCATGTCCAATTTCTAGAATAATCATAGAATACAGCATCAGTAACCGGCAATTTTAGTCGAGATCTTTCAAGTATTAATAAGTATTCGTGTCTTGCTTAAACCCTATGTGCACCAGATAAATTTCGCGAAGAGTATTGCTTTTGCAAACTATGATAATCAATGCATTTCGCGATGAAATAATTTCGCCAAATAATGGCAGGACCTAACAGTATAATCATGGTGACTTTCAAGGTGGGATGATGTCTGTTTGCATTGAGTGTTTGTTGGGAAAATTGTTCTCATGGCCCTTCAATTATTTTAGCTATACCGGCATAAACAAAACCGGTATCGACGAACTGAGGTTGCAATCATGAATATATTTCGTTCGCTTTTTAGTGTTGCTATGTGCTCATTGCTCATGAGTTTTTCTGTGCACGCGGTAAAAAACAATGAGGTGTCAGCTAAATCCCGTCGTAATTGTTGGAATTATGAGGAACGCATAAAGGGAGATTACGACTATTCCGATACCTATTCTCAGCTTGCTCAAGAAGTGGCCGATGGAAGAGAAATAATGACACCAGCGGAGGAGGTCGCGGTGTTCAATGGCATGGGAAAACTTTGCTTAGATGCTGAACAATACGATGAAGCTCTCAAGCACTTAAATGAAGCTCTCATTGCATGGTATGGAATTATTGATGGTCAGAGTTCAACGTCTCAATGGGTATCTATTCACATCCATTTTGCTTTGCTTTATCAAAAATGTAACAAGTGGAAAAAGGCTGAGAGTTATTTCTTGAGTGCGTTGCAAAAGCAAGTAAGCGTCTATGGTTTGAACCATAAAATCACGGCGCGTTTACTTGCACATCTAGGTGCTTTGAATAGCAAGTTTGGCAGATACGAGGAAGCGTTAGCTTTTTTTAATCGAGCATTAGCTTTTCAGAAAAACCATTTTACGGACATTCATCCAGAAACAGCAAACACCTTGCATAATTTAGGTTATTGCTATCATGAGCTTGGAGATCTAAAAAATGCCCAAATATTTTTAAAACGCGCTCTTCTCGCAAAGCAAGAGCTGAGCTCCAAGGTGGGGTCGCGGCTTTACGCGCCGAATCATGTAGATTTGAAACCTACAATTTTGGCATTGAGTGTTGCCAACGTTCATCTGAGGAAATGGGAGGAAGCTGGGCATTATTTGAGAATGTTTAACTCCCAACTCAAAAAAGAAGGTTCTATGCCCACCGATCAGTCTTGCCAATTAGCGCAAATAATTGCGAAAAAAGGAACTTTTATTCGGAAAACCCGGATCTCTAAAAAATATTCTGATGCAGTGGGCTTGTTTTCGCTTGACGAGGTGATTGTTTGGTTTTGACCTAGTTCATTGATGGTCTATCTTTGGATCCAATCATGCTTGAATGATGAAAGGGAATTGTTAAATTTCTCAGGTAAATGGCAAAAAATGGTATAAAAACACGCGAATGAATAATAATAAAGAGAAAATGCGTTTTGAGCTGGATGTGCACGGCAAGATTGTCTTTGCCGATTACCGGCAAGAAAAAGATACGTTAATTATTGACTATGTAGAAGCGCCTCTTGAATTGCGAGGCAGTGGTGCGGCGGGCATGCTCATGCAAGAAATAGTTGCGTTTGCGCAACAGGAAAAATTGAAAATCATTGCGCATTGCAGCTATGCCCGTTCCTGGCTTGCGCGGCATACAAATCTTCCACGTTAAAATCCCAAATAAAACAAGAGCTATCTAACAGGATATTCACCAAGGCTTTGGGTTTTTACGAGCATGATTTATTGGACGTTCAGGTTATTAAAGCATTCTAAAAGCAGGGTTTCCAAGAGATTCCTATTATCTTCTGTCATAGTATGGGTCATTATAGTTTCAACCTGAGCAATAATTTTATGTGCCTGTTGAACAATTTTCAGTCCTTGTTCGGTGAGCTCAGTGCACAATATCCGGCCGTGTTGTGGATCACTTTTTCGCACCACGAGGTGCCTTTTTTCTAAGTTGGAAACGATGGCATGCATGGTTTGAGCTGTAATAAATGAAAAGCGGGCTAAGGCCGCATTGGATATGCCGGATCTTAATTCCAATTGCGCAAGGACCGCATATTGAGGGGTAGTTAGGTTTAATTCCTTGAGCGATTCATCCATGCGAAGGCGCAAGCTGTGCTGAGTCTGTTTAAGTTTATAGCCCAGCAAACCTGTCACGGCGGGATTATGAGCGGTTGACATATCAGTACCCTTATATTAATTATCAGTGTACTGATACTGTAACTGAGCTTTATTATGAATACAATAACGGATAATGGCAGAAACTTGGCTGTTGCTGAGAACTACTACCATCAAATGCTGCAGAAGAACTTTGGTGCAATGGAAAAATGCTTACACCCAGATGTTCATTTTATTGGGCCTCTCGCAGAAATGTACGGAAAAGAGGCTGTCGTTTTGGCTGCGAAGAATCTAAGCCAAGTCTTGCGTGACATAAAAATACGGTCAAAATTTGCGTATCAAAATCAGGTTATGTTCGCCTATGATTTTATGTTTACTGAACCTATTGGCGAGCTTAGAGCAGCTGTTTTGATGACATTTACTGAGCAGATTATATCTAAAATTGAGCTATTTTTCGATGGACGCCCTTTCGAAGAAAAAAAAATTGAGCCAAGGCTCTGTTGGAAGTGCCTCCAAAACAAATGCGATGTGTTCGAGTCATGGTTTACTTATCGAAATAAGTTCCTGAAAACGTTGAGGTGCAGGGTTGTTTTTTATGAAGCCCAATATTTGATGGGCAGCCTCAAAGGGTGATTTATTGCTCGTATCTACTTTGAAATCATATAAACTTCGGGCGCCTTGGTGCACTCGATCTATTTGATCATTTGAGAGACCAATGCACCGATCGCGCCTGAGAATTTCGCGCTCCTGCATAATGTCGAGCTCACAAAAGATACCTATGTAATAAACCGTGTGATTTGATAAACTTTTTGTATACGCATTAAGAGATGAGTCATCAAATAAGACTTCATCTATAATGAGATTGTTTCCCTTGTTAGCCAGCATTTCGGCAAATGTTGGCATAATCCCAAATAATTGTTTACCATTTGGTCCGCTTTCTACGTGCATTGTTGGGCCCCGGGTATTTTTACCCGGGATAAACCTGAAATATCCTGTTTCTTTCGGTCCCTCGCTGGGAAATGGCGTCATACCAATGAAGGTATCTACACCAAAAGTAAGCCAAAGTTCCTCACTCAAATACTGAATGCTTCGTGAAATGGATGTTTTCCCTGAAGACCCACATCCATTTAAGAAAATTATTTTACTCATCTTGCACTTCGTTGGATCTAGGTTACCAGGTAGCATACGCGCGACATTGAAAAGAAATTGGAGGTGTGATGCGATTCTAATTTTAGAAACGAGGAAACCAGCTCATACCGTTCCCAGCACTTATTGTCCATAATATACCTGACATGCTTGAGTTGCATCTGCGGCTTAATAGGCTAAGATGAGCGCTTATGAAAAAATTCTTGTTGTTAGCCATTGAAAGCAGTTGTGATGATACGGCAGTTGCGATTATTGATGAAAATAGTTGCGTGTTGGCTGATATTGTCTATGGCCAAAACATTGCCCATGCACCCTTTGGCGGCGTGGTCCCCGAAATTGCTTCGCGAGAACATTTGCAACAGATTCCTCAAGCAGTCGCAGCAGCTTTTGAGGCTGCGCATATAAAGGCTCAGGACCTTTGTGCTATTGCGGTGACTTCAGGGCCAGGGTTGGTCGGCTCCTTATTGATAGGCGTACAATTTGCTCGAGGCTTGGCGCAAAGTTTGGGCATTCCGTTAATGGGTATTCATCATATTGAAGGGCATCTGATGGCCTCTTCGGCGTCGGAAGAATTTCCCCGAGAGCCTTTTATTGCGCTCATTGCTTCGGGTGGCCATTCGGCGTTGTATTTATGCCATGGACAGTGTCGTTATGAACTTTTGGGTGAAACTAAAGACGATGCAGCTGGTGAAGCCTTTGATAAATCAGCAAAACTGCTTGGCTTGGGATATCCCGGCGGGCGTGTCATTGATGAGCTAGCCCAAAAAGGGGATAGTCTACTCTTCAAATTTCCCATAGCCTTTCGCACTTCAAAAAGCGTTGATTACTCATTTTCCGGACTTAAGACGAGTTTTAGATTGCTGGTCCAGAAATTACAGGCAGAAGGGCACGATTTAAGTGGCCAACTTCTCTTTGATTTATGTGCGTCGGTGCAAAAGGCCGTTGTGGACGCCTTAGTTGCAAAGGCTTTTCTCGCCTGTGAGCAACAAAATATTAAACATCTAGTGCTTGGTGGCGGTGTGGCCGCTAATTCGGCGTTAAGAGCGGCCGCTCTTGCTCAAGGAAAGAAGCGAGGCATTCAAGTGCTTGTGCCTGAAAAAGCACATTGTACTGACAATGCAGTCATGATTGCACTGGCTGCCAAAAATCGCCTCGACTTAGGATTGGTGCAGGAATTTAAGCTTAACGCGAATGCATCCTTGGGTTAGGTTAGACGATTTATTCATTTTAAATATACTTTAGTGGCCCCGGAGCCACCGTGCCTTATTGAGGCAAAGCAAAATGAGTTGACATACACGCTGTCTTCTAAAAATTCATGTACTTCTTCTTGCAATGCGCCGCTGCCTTTACCGTGAATAATTAAGACGGTACGCAAACCTTTTTTGCTGCAAGAATAAATAAATTCACGAAGTTTTAAATAAGCTGCCTCTCGTCTTAATCCGTGTAAGTCCAAACGTGCATCAAAGACATCTTTTTTCTTTTTTTTGACGGTGGCCGCTGTTTGCAAGTGAGCAATGCTTTTCATGGCGCTAGAGATTGTGAATCCGGCGTCACCTGACACATAAGAAATAAATAATTCAGCATCTTCTTTGCTTATGCGATGTTGGATTTTTTTCTTTGCGGGCATGACTCATTCCATTAAGAGATATGCCATAGTACTATGGTAAGAGAATTAAGGGGAGTTTTAAGTGCAAAATCCATGGCATAACGTACAGCTGGGAAAGGACGCGCCTGTTTTATTGCAGGCCATTATTGAGGTGCCTCAGGGCTCGAAAATTAAATATGAGCTTGATAAGGAATCTGGCCTCATAAGAGTTGACCGTATTTTGTTTAGCTCGGTGCATTATCCGGCCAACTATGGCTTTTTTCCCAGAACTTATTGCGCCGATCATGATCCGCTCGATGTGTTGGTGCTTGGCCAAGTGCCGGTGTATCCGTTGAGTATTCTTTTGGTTAAGCCCATTGGTTTGATGCGCATGATCGATCAAGGCGAGCAGGATGATAAGATTATTGCCGTGCATGCTCATGATCCCGATTATATGCATTATGAAAATATCGATGAACTGCCCACTCATCGCATGCAGGAAATTCGCCAGTTTTTTGAAGACTATAAGCGTCTTGAAAATAAAGAGGTATCGACTGCTCCAATTGTGGGGAAGAAAGATGCTCATGCGTGCATTATAGAAGCCATCGCTGACTACGAAGAAAAATTCAAAAAGTGAGGCATAAAATCGGTCATTAAGTGATTGATTTTTTAGCTCTTTTTGCATTACCATGCACGTACCAATGAGCCCAAAATTACCGGAGGAATATTTTGAACGCAAAAGAACTGATGATGAGTATGGCAATTTTGCCGTTTTTAAGCGCTGCCTGTGCTAAGCCAACTGCTGCAGACTTGGAGAAAATTCTAGCCGATAATCCTCAAA
>Ga0206887_10103_pt1 | contig 19485 bp, 16 predicted proteins | sample Alteio_BWOrgHeat_89_FD_153248 | JGI IMG/M metagenome (GOLD analysis project Ga0206887, IMG submission 153248) | Enriched cells from forest soil in Barre Woods Harvard Forest LTER site, Petersham, Massachusetts, United States - Alteio_BWOrgHeat_Nextera3 ...
GCCACAAAAGCTGTGCGAGAGCTAACTTGTCGAGATCTTGATTGCGCCTAGCTGTCCAAAGGACATCAGCATATGGTTTGCAGTCTTTCATGCCGACAACAATTAATCCCCAGTGTTTCGGTACCATGGTCACTGCTTCCTTAACATGACGTTCATCAGCTACAAGCGTTATGCGCTCGAAGACCTTGCCATAAATTGCTTGTTGTGACGGCAGTCTCCCTAAACTGTCGGAAGCCGATTTTATTTCGTAGCCGTGGAGCGCGTCATCGATCAGTGCTACATCGATGCGTCCCTGACCTCTGAGAATTTGAAATTCGTCGACGACTCGGGCTTGAGCGCTTTGCTTAAGGCGCTCTTTTATTTCCGTGCAATAGAGCAGATGTCTGACATCACCCTCTCTCAAAGCTTTCGGATCCAATCTAGTAAATAGCCCACAATATTCTATCTGAACCTACACTTGAATGAGCATTAATTTGTGATGGCAACTATACTCGGAACAGTCATCTTTGCTTTGATAGCACTGCTTGCACGTCCTCGATTACCTTTGACTCAGTTTGAAGCGTGAAGGGATACCAATCTTCGCCACTACCCTTGTACCATTTTAATTTTCCATCTTTAATTGGGCGCACAGTATAGATGCCAATTCGAACCGACCAGAAGATTACGGTCATGGCGAAGAAAAACCAAACAACGACCTGGTACAAAATTTACACGAGCGCACGTAAAGTCTTCTCCACCATACATAGTAATTTCTTTAGGCAAAGTACCTTTAAATGTTTTTGCAACTTCACTAGTAGCCCTTTGATGATATGTCCAGTCCGACCAAGATTTCCAATCCCACCAAGGAGACCCTTTAACACTGCAGGGCTCAACTTTGATTATTCGGACTACAGCGATATCCTCAGCTTCTTTAATCATTTCTTGTTTTGATGCAAAACGAGCCTCACCAAGTACAGGCAGAGACAATAGCGGTAACAGTACCCCAAGAGTTATGATTAATTGAAGAGTTTGTTTCTGTTGCATGGTCATAGACTTAATCGATGAATGATATTTGAACGAGTTTGAAAAATATGCATATTAGACAAATGAAATTCTTTAGTAAGGCAGCGCGATGACAATGTACTTTAGGATGATATACCCCAACTTTAACAGTCCAAATCCTTCGAAGAGAATAGGGTATCCGTCCGGGCAACTACACTTTAGCAGGTGTCCGGTGTCCTGGACGGATACCACTGGTGTTCCTGCAATGCTTTTGACTAGGACAACAAAAATTGGAAGCATAGAGCTCATCCTTTGCTACCTGGTCTTGCACGAGGGCATATCATTAGTGTATGGACTTTGATACGGAGACGCTACACGATAGTAAACATCCGGCGCTATCTTGTATTTAGCAAGAATTTTTTCCATGGCACCACTGTTAATGACTTCTTCCAGCACAGTATCAAGCATGGCTTTAAATTCAAACTCACCTCTGTCGATAGCCCAGCAGCATGAGAACATGCGGAGCGGTTTACTAGCATCAACATTGACGACAGTTCCCGGGTTAGTGCGAAGGTAGCGCTCAACAAGGGAGGGCTCAGCAAAAGTGACATCCGCTTTGCTGGAAGAGACATTCAACAAGATTTGGGAGAATTCTGTCATCTCCGGTACAGAGAAAAGCTGCGCCTGCGGAAAATCATCCTCAGCAATTACCTGAGCAGTACCGCCGTCAATACAGGCAATGGTGACATCCTTCGCGTTAATTCTCTCGAAATGTCCCTTAAATCTCTCATCACCCCTTCTAGCATAAGCAAAGTATGGCTGGTAATACAGCGGTTTGCTGAAGTCACTCACTTTGGCCCGACTGGCATTAGCGCAGATCGGTGTTGCACATAAATCATATCGTCGCGTCTTTAGTCCTTCGATCAGAGTTCCTAGACCGACTTCTTCAACGTATTCAACCGTCAGTCCCAGCTTTTTGGCAACTAATTCCAATGCCTCAACACCAATTCCCGACAGCTTACCTGTAGCTGGGTCTTTAACACAAATTGGGTTGTAGAGAAAGTAGGAACAACGAATTTTACCTGTGCGCTTAACCCGATCATATAGAGATGAGCCTTCCTTAGTTGTTGTTCTTTCTATAGAAGAACAAGAAGATAGGACAAACAAAAGCAAAATCAGCGAGATTTGTTTGAAATATTTGCTATTGAACATTAGCATATTTCTCCCTAACGATATTCTTCAAACTGTATATCAGCAAAACATGATTTTACCATTCCATGGCACACTCCTCTTGCCTCCGGAAAAAAGGCAAAAAGTGTAACCCATGTGTCCGGGCCAGACCATTTACCGGACTTGACAGAAATGCAAAATTTTGTATTGACAAAATACTCCTCGACCGGTTAAGAGCAGGTAGCAGGTGTCCAAGTATCAGGCAATAGCTGATCAAAGTTTGATTCACCATTTGTAAGCCGAGTAAGCACGTCGAGCAAGTATTCTTGTGGATTGGTTTTGTGTTCCCTGCAGGTGGCGATAAAGTGGCAATAATCGCAGTATTTTGTCCACCGTCTTTGCTTCCGGCAAAGAGCCAGTTCTTTCTCCCCACGGCTATCGTCCTCATTGCACGTTCTGAATAATTATTGTCGATACTTAGTTCTCCATCGCAAAGGTGCCGGCAAAGTGCCCGCCAATTATTTAATGCGTAAGTAACAGCCTTGCCTAATGGGCTTTTAGGTAGCACGTAAAGCCTCTGCTGGTTCAACCACTGTTTGATCTTGTTCAACAAGGGCGCAGATTTTGCTAGCCGTATGCTGCGCCTTTCCTCTGTTGTTAGCCCCAGTCCTTCCTTTTCGATATGGTAAAGCTCTTTAATCATTTCTATTACTTCTGTTGCAGCTTGCTTGTTGCTGTTCAAGCAATCAAAGAATTTCCTTCTCGCATGAGCCATGCAAGCTACTTCCAAAACTCCGTCCGCATTGTAGATGCAGTCGTATCCGGCGAACGCATCCGCCTGTAAATATCCTTTGAAGCCAGATAAAACATTTCTTGGTCCATCTCTTTTTCTTGAATCAGTGAAATCGTAGACAGTGAGCTTGTTCTCTTTGTCACCGATGTACACCCAAATCCTCCCTTCCCGCATATTGCGCTCTTCTAATCACACATCGTTGAACGGGCAATCTTTGCTCCTTGTCTTTTGAATATCCCTTCCAATCGGTTCAGCGGTAAGTGATCTGCATACTTACATGTTGCAATGTATGCAAGCATGCCTGCCGTTGCCAGCCCTCTTTCTATCGGCTTGTTTGGACCTTCTGCAATGATTACTTGTCCGGCACATTCAGCACAGGCATATTTGCATTTCACATGCTCAATCACGCAAATCGAGGCTGGTACGTAATCATGTTGCTCGCTGGTCTCCTCACCTATCCGCTTCTTTTCTTTGCCACAATCCGGGCAAGGCAACTTCCCTGGCGATAACTCATATACAATTCTTTTGCGAGGTAATTCTCCAGACGGCTTGCCTCTTCCATGTTTTTTACGATCTCTTACTTGTTGCTCTTGTTCTAATTTTTCGAATGGTTCACTGCCCGGACTGGCTTCTACTTCTTCAAAAAGCCTCAGCTGTTCATCAACAAATGTCTCCGCCTTGCGACCATATCGCGAACGCAATAGGGTCTGCATCTGGTGCGTTAATTCCTCAACCTTTCCCTCACTCTTTTGCAGACGATTGAACAGCTCTACTACTATTTGCTTTAAAGCTATCGTGTCTTCGGGAAGTTGATCTATTGGGCTCATATCTGGTGGCGCATATGGTGGCTACTGTCACCAATTATTTTACCCCACCAAATCCCCGAAATCAGCTCGCATTTTCTACCCCAAAAATATAAAATCTGACGATAAATACCCGAAACCCCCACCCAGCCATGCCCATGATTGAAACATAATTTCTAAGATCAGACACTCGCTCCAACTGCGCCTACCCCTTTAATACTCCTCGCCGCTACATACCTTTCTTGCTGTACCATCGAGCTTCTATCCAGCCCATTTAACATCATCGATAGCTCAGTTAAATCAACTTCCAAGCCCCTGCCTCCACTACTTGGCAAATTGAATCTGCCCTTCTCCAACCGCTTGTACCAAATGGCAAACCCGTCTCTGTCCCAATAAAGTATTTTCATCTTTGTCTCTTCTTTGTTTCTAAAAATAAATAGGTGCCCTGATAACGGGTCTTCCCCAAGCAACTGTCTTACATGCTCGGCCAAACCATCAAATGATCGCCTCATATCTACTGGCGTTACACAAAGAAAAATTCTTACCGATGATGGCAGACCCAGCATTACAGCCTCTCTACCGCTGCAATAAGCCTTGATAGATTTGTTATCGCTAGCTCTGCCGGTATCACTACCACAACCCCATTTGGTAGCACCATTTGCAGGTTCTTGCTCTTAGGCGGTTGCGCCGCTTCCGCCAAAGTTAGAAATGTCATTGGTGCAACCGCACCTTTTTGTCCTGATACTTTTCCTACTTTCGTTCCAGATGCCCTTTTTTGTTCCTTCTCCATATCCCGCTTTTGGATAACCTTCTTCCAACAGCTAAACGTATTTTCCTTAATCCCCTTCTCTCGACAGAAGTTCGATTGCAACGGTCCAGTCGCTTGCCACTCTTCTAACGTCTTTCGCCAAAATTTCTCTCGCTCTAAGCTCCGCTTTGGCAAACTACTTCCCATCAACCTGCTCCTCTCTGTCATGCTGATCATCTCTCAGACTGCTGCTCAGTTAAAGATGCGTTTTACCGGACGGATACAGAATAGGTCGAAGAAGTAAAACAATGACAATGGGCGATGATATTTCTTAATTGATCTTCTTCATTTTTCTTGGGCAACTACCTTGATTCGACAAGCATGTTGAAGTCCAATCTTTCCGCAAGTCTTACCAATTCCGGAACTCTTATAGCCGCCAAATGGATTGGTTGGTAGTGAATAGTCGACACCATTATGGGAAATTGAACCAGCTTCCAATTGATCTGCAACACGTTCGAAGCGATTCCGATCACTGGTGTAGACATATGCAGACAATCCGTAGGGTGTGTCATTGGCCTTTTGGATCGCTTCGGCTTCGCTCTTAAATGGGGTAATGGGTAAGACTGGTCCGAATAGTTCTTCGTGATAGGCTCGCATATCCTCTTTGACTTTGGTAAGTAAAGTTGGTTCAAAATAGGCACCCTTGGATTCTGATGGTACTTTACCACCGAGTATTACCTCAACTCCCTTATTTTTGGCGTCCTCTACTTGGGCAGAAAGACGATCCCTTTGCGCTTTAGACACCAACGGTCCAATTACCGTACGCTCGTCATTAGGATCGCCAACTTTTTGTTCGGATATAAATTTTGATAGTTTTGAGACCAATTCTTGATAGCGACTTTCATGGACAAAGAGACGTTTCAGTCCGCAGCAAATCTGGCCGGCATTGATAAATTTGGCCCAAAAAATAGGCTGGACCATACGATCTATGTCTGCATCTTCAAAAATAATACCGGCATCTGATCCACCGAGTTCGAGTGTAACCGGAATGAATTTTTCAGCAACAATCATGTAGAGTTTTTTGCCAACTGCAGAACTGCCGGTAAAATGCAATAAATCGATCTCACTGCGAGCCAGGAGTTCACCTACGTCACCCGCACCATAGACCTGCATGAAAACGCCTTTAGGTAATTGTGCTTCTTTCCAGGCTAGATCCAGTGCCTGTCCAAATAAGGGGACCTCTTCCGATAGTTTGTAAACAACTGTATTGCCAGCAAGTAGGGGTTGCAGTGCTCCCATGACGAAATTGGAAAGGGGAAAATTCCATGGGTCAATTACAGCAGCCACCCCATAGGGTTCGTAATGGATCTGATGAATTTGTACATCATCTTCATAAGAAGTTTCTGGTGCAAGAATTTGGGCGGCATTTTTCAGATTCCATTGAAAATGTTTAAGCGCCCAAGCGACTGAAGAGCGACTACCCTGGATTGGCTGTCCCATTTCTTTTGTTTCGAGTTGGGCATAATGTTCACGCTTCTCAAAGAGATAGTCATACAATTTTTGTAATTCTTTTACCCTGCCAGCTATTCCCAAAGATTGCCAAGATGGCTGTGCACCCCGCGCCGTTGCAATTGCATTTTTTACATTGTCTGGACTGGATGCTGGTACTTCGCCAAGAAATTCGAAGGTGGCCGGATTGGTCGAGTTGATTTTAGAGGAAGTTACTACCATTGGTTACCTACATTGGTTTGTAGAAAAATCAAGAAACTATTATATCGCTTAACTGTTAAGTTATTAATAATGTTCATTCTCCGATGATAATCTACCGAATATATTTCATTAACTATAGTACCCACTTTTAATATCCCAGTAGAGTTGCTGCCGTGGTTTGCAAGTCTGGATTCCTTAGAGCTTTTAGTCGCGGCTTAACTACGCGTGAATAATATTCGCGCTCAGTTTTTGTGAGTGATTCACGGTTTAACATTTTGAACATCAGTTCTCTCTACTTTTTCGTAAAGAGCTCAGATGCTGCTTCGTCAAACATCGTGGAGCATTGATCCTCTAGCTTCGGATCCGTTGAATAACCTGGAATTTATTAGGCATGCGGCGACAATTTGATCCGGTTTGATCCACGAGCATCTTGTAATCTCAAAAATCAACCTCCGTTGCTGGTCTGATAACGTGGCAGCGCCCGCCGGGAGAAACACTAGCGTTGAAGTGTGTTGCTAAAACATACGGTTATTCGCATCTGTCCTGATGGCAAGGGAGTATCATCAGCGTCGGGGCGGTTATGGCAAGGCTGATTTTGTGTCTTACAAAGACGCAACTCTGTCCCAATTAATGTAGAAAAAGTGAGGTAGCATGACATTGGATTCGTTACGACTAATTCGAAATATTCTTTTGAGAACTGTGGTTATAAGCGTTGTTTGCAGTTACACAACGCTCCTGGCTACATTCGCATTTTGGGACACATGGGCAGGACTTACTTCGCAGTGGTTTCACCTTACCCCTGAGGCGCTCAGTCGCCCGGTAATGCTGTACTTTTTCGTAGCCGTCAAGTTTTTTAATATCTTCGTTCTGTTAGCACCAGCTCTTGCACTGCATTGGACGATCAAAAGGGAGATAGCACGCAAAGCGTCTTGAGGGCCGACACGGACTACCCGACCATGTGATAAAAAACCTCACTCCGGCGTCAGATGGGCAACGTCAAGTTACTCCTCTGATACTATTACTTCTGCTATGCAGTAATAATGCAATGGCTATAATAGTTGACTGTGAATCGAAAATTCGGAAATCGAGCGCTAATATTTTTCATAATTCTCGGTGCTTGCGCTGGGACTGCACCGACCATCTTTGCTGCTGATAGGGCTAATTCGGAAGCTGTGGCCAGGGATGGAACTCAGCATGTTGCAGAAGAATTTCTAGAGCCAAAAAAAACGTGGTTGTTTGCAGTAGGGATTCTCACTTATTCCGATAACATTTCATGGAGTCTCAGCAATCGGAGAGATGCTCAAATCGTTTCGTTGTTTGCGAGGCGCGGTCTACCCCAAGACCATATCGATTATATTGCAGACCGAAAGGGAACACTTGCAAACATCAAACCAGCATTCGCTTCGTTTTTAGAACGAACACAACAAGGGGATTTTCTGATCCATTACTTCACTGGTCATGGCGGCGACGGAGATTTCGAGACCACCAATGGCGGTAGCTATTCTCATGCGTGGATTGCCAAGCAAATTGCAAGCAAGTTCCACGGAACTCAAGCCTTACTACTAGGAGATTGCTGCGATTCCGGTTCCCTTGAAGATGTGGTTCAAAATGCTAGCGGACCGAGCGCACTCGCTTGTCTCAGCTCTTCCTCAAGGACTGAAAGCGGACATGGCAATTGGACTTTTAGCCAGGCTGTTCTTGATGGACTGCGGGGCGAACCATTCGTAGATCTCAACCATGACGGTTACATCACGATTGACGAGATTGCAGCACATGTAAGGCACGACATCTTATTCTATGAACACAACCATTCGATTTATAAAAAGACGCCGAATTTCAACGGAAAGATGGTGGTGGCAAAGACGAAATCAACGAATGCACAAGCACCTGAGCCAGTGAAAGTTTGGTATCACAATCAGTGGTGGAAAGCTAAGTTAATGGAACGTCGCGCTGACCAAGGGCGGATTCGCTGGATTCAACTTGGCTACGATTCAGCTGATCAGGATCTCTGGGTCAATCTGGATCAAGTACGTCCGATTTCTAGATGGCAATAGGTATCGGCGCCTGGTTAAGATCTCGAAATCAGGTCCGCTTTCATGAAGCACTTTTACCCATCCTTAAATGTGTTCGTCCGGTTAAGCACAGTTTCCTGCATGCAAACGCTTACCAGAGCGTTGCCATGAACCTCTGTCTATCCTTGTCGATTTATGCGCTTGGTATCTAATTCTAGTAAGATTTTCGAGTTGGATATTACTTGGCATATTGCCAAAGGCTAAGAACGTTATGTCAATTGAGCAAACATCTTTCAAAGCAATACCTCCTACAAATGGAGTTCTGGTAACTACGGCTAGATTGAAATTAGTGCAGGCCCAACCCAGCGATCTGGAACTTTTGCAGAAATTATTCGCAGATCCATGCATGACGACTTTTCTTGGCGGGCCTGCTAGTAATGACAACATCCAGAAACGGCTGCATAATTGGGAAATTGAGTGGAGTGAAGGTAAGTCGTTTTGTGGAATAGTCGAAGAAAAGCACAGTTCCAAGCGCATTGGTGCGGCTAGCATTCACCCATCGCGTGTACCAAATCAGCTTGGCGCTGAGATTTCCTATATGATCTTACTTGAATATCAACGGCTAGGGTATGCAACTGAAATGTCTCGTGCCCTGGTCCAATATGCTTTTCAGGTTGTGAAAATTGATCAAATTTTCATAACCACTGAGGGTGATAATGGGCCGTCCAACAAAATTGCAGAACGACTAGGTTTTCATTGTCAGGGCGAATTTGCTTATGTAAATCCAGGAATTCCAAACGTCAACAAGCATTTTGTTTGGATCCTTCGGCGTTCCACTAACCAGAGTGCGTAATCACGTCACTTCAATAGCCATACTCAAAGCTGTACAATCAGTTAGCAAATGAAAACCAACCTCGTTGGAGCAAGCACTTGCTAGGCATTCATGACTTGGCGAGAGGCTCTGTTGAGCTTTTCAATGGAAGTAGGGAGATCAAGCGTTTCAATATTTCCATCTTTAACAACAATTCTTCCGTCAACCACTGTATATGCTGCATTCTGCGGTGTGCAGAAGATCAGTGAAGCAACAGGATCAATCATACTGCCTCCGGCAAAACTAACTTGTCTTGTATCAACCGAGAAGAAATCGGCACGCTTCCCTGGTTCAAGAGACCCAATATCGTCCCTACCGAGAATAGCAGCTCCTCCAAGAGTAGCCATTTCTAAGCAGTCACGGGCAGACATCCATTGTTTCTTGTCTTCGGGTGGACCACCAGCATTTTCACTTAGGAGAGTACGAGCAAGTAACATAGCTATTCTTGCCTCTGCAAGTAAGTGAGAGCAATCATTACTTGAAGAGCCATCCACACCCAAGCCCACTTTGACACCGGCATCGTGGCATTTTTTAATCGGTGCTATTCCGGAAGCTAGACGCATATTTGAGGACGGACAGTGGGCAATACCAGAACCCGTGCTAGCGTATTTCTGAATTTCTTCATCGTTAATATGTACCGAATGAGCAAACCAGACGTCGTTACCGAGCCAACCAAATTTCTCCATGAGTGCTACCGGTCTTAGATTATATTTCTTCAGGGTGTATCTTTCCTCGTCAAGAGATTCAGCGAGGTGAGTGTGCAAATTGCATTTATGCTGGCGAGCCAGTTTTGCAGATTCGGTCATCAAATCATCCGTGACTGAAAACGGTGAGCAAGGAGCGATCACAATACGAGTCATCGCACCCGGACTTAAATCATGATATTTGTCGATTACTCTTTGGCAATCATTGAGAATATCACTTTCGTTTTCAACACAGCTGTCCGGGGGTAAACCACCTTTGGACTGACCAAGCGACATGCTACCGCGCGAAGCATGGAAGCGTATACCCATATCCTTCGCTACATGGATGGCATCATCGAGTTTGCATCCGTTCGGAAATACATATTGGTGGTCAAAAACCGTAGTACATCCTGACAAGGCCAATTCGGCCAGACCAACTTGAATTGCTAAGCGCTCTGATTCCGGGGTCATTCTTGCCCACATCGGGTACAGCACGCGCAACCAGTTCCATACATTACCATCTTGGCACGCTGGTGCCACTCTGGTAAGGTGCTGATAGAGGTGCTGGTGTGTGTTTATTAGCCCAGGCAATACAAGATGTCCCTTCATATCTAACACTATCTCGGCTGTTTGTGGTAGTGCATTTGTATCACCCACTTTTTTGATGACACCATCTTCAATGTACATCCCACCATTGCTAATTTCACGACGTTCTTTATTCATGGTCACGAGAACGCTAGCATTTTTTACAAGCATGGTCTTAGGACGTGCTTGTGTTACTCCTTTGAAAGATCCAGTTTTTGCTTCTGCTGCCTCTGGGCTATTTACTTTCCAAGCAATGGCAGAACCAGTGATGGCAGTCATACCACCCAAGAATGTCCGACGAGATAGCCCAACGTCGTTCTTAGTTTTATCTTCCTTGCAATTGGTTCCGTCGTTCATAATTGAGATACCCTCCTTAAGGGATATAGCGCTTCGTAGGGTCACCAAATTAATTGATTGCTTGTACTAGCTTGTAGAGTGCAATATTGATTTTCAACACCGCTTGTAGATCATAGAGCATTGTCATACGATGGGACAAGAGTAAAGGGCTTATCGATCAACTGACTAAATATTTTTTGGGGGATAGCAAAGAATTTGTGATTTGTGTTTCGTAGTAGATTTACGCTTATTGCCATGCTTGCCAATCAGGCCAATTGAATATACGTTCCACCAAATTGTCTGTTGATTGTTTGCAATTTTGGCAAATTTTCTTTGAGCCTTTATCTGGCAAGCGGCATTGCCAATGTTTCTAATGTCCAAATATCCGAATAAATTTCCACTACCATATTTCCACGGCGCCCTATGGATTACAATAACCAAGTCATGGCAAGATAGAATCGTTCGGCGTCCGTTTTGTAGATTCTCCTAATCGACTAATCATTTTGTGAATGGGAATAATAGATCTTGGATTAAAACTAACTGTTGCGAAATATCCAATGAACAGGTTTTATTGAATGAAAATCATCATTATTCTCTTAATCATTAGTGCGTTAATCATCGCTCTACTTGCATATCTAACTTCGCCCGGCAGATACTTGTATGCAATTGGTAATCAAAAATGGAATAATCGATTGGCAGCTTTCGGTTTTGTAAAACCATTGCCAGACGGATTTTTGCATCCGCAAGACTTACTATTGCGCCTATTCCCAGGTAGTGGCATTTTAGTCCCCGTCGATGAGCAGAAAGAACGAATGTCCAAGTTTCCTGACTTTATCGAGATTGAATACATGCCAGATCATACACATATTGAATTATGGGAAAAACCACACGGAGGACAATATGACCCTCAAACTTTAATTGATGAGCAAACTCTTTATGACTGGATTGCTAGGGCTATTGGGAAGCCAAAATATTATTCTAAGATTTTAGCCGGCAAAGAATACAAATGTGTGGAAGTGCAAACGACAATTGGCGCTGGGATGCCTGACGGACAAAAGAGGTGTGCCGTAAAAGCTGTGTGCTATGTGCAAAATCCTCCTCGGCTGATAATTTGGGAAATACATACCCCTGGCAATAAAATTAACTTTGACTGCGTCAATAAACTACTGGATGGTTTCAAACCAGATTAAGGGTGGTAACGGTCTTGATGGCTACTTAAATTCGCAAACATGCTGTTAATTTCAACAAAGAGTGGTTGTTGCGCATTCCAGCTCAGCAAATTTATTTGCAAAACTGGGGTAATTAGCCCTTTTCATTTAGCCAAGGCTAAGGTACATTTACGAACGGTAGTGCTATGGCTTTGTACCATCTGTGAGTGAAGAGCCTAGCTTATACCGTTTGATTTATCACCATGAGAAGCCAGTTAAATAGCGTCAATTATTTATTGGGTAGAGTACTTAAGCTTTTGGAAGATTTATGAAAAAAAAGAGTCTTATATTGTCCATTTTAATCTTGCTATTGGCAAATAGTGCGCTAGCAACAGAGCAAGATGACAAGGCGCTGTCAAAGTTCAGCGAATTCGCGACGTACCTACCACGCCCTACGTGTGGAAATGGCTTGATGCGACTAAGACCTTATTTTGTTTTGGCACTAGAAGATTACAAAAGAAGACTAAAAGCAAATCCGAAAGATGCGCAGGCTTATAGCCAGCGAGCGAATGCCTATATGAGAATGAACGAATTTCAAAATGCGATAGAAGATTACGGACAGGTACTAACTATAAATCCTAGGGATTCTGATATTTATAAACGGCGTGCATTTGCACGTTCTTTGTTAGGTGATTACAAGTCCGCAATAGCAGATTATGCCGAGGCAATTAAGATTAATGCAAAAGACGCGGAGGCATTGATAAGGCGTGCACACCTACGCACAGTAATAGGTGATGATAGAGGAGCAATAGAAGATTACAGTAGCGCATTTAGATCTAGTACAGATTATGATGGAGAACATAAGCACTGTGCTGAGGCTCGGTTGAGAATGCATGATTACCGAGGGGCAATAGTTGATTACAAAGATGCACGCCGCCAAGCATATGACGAAGAAGCATATATTCTAGGACAGTTAACAAGCTGCCTAAAGTCAGATTGTCAAAATACTATTGAAAATTGCAATCAAATACTAAAGCAAAATGTACAAAACGCTACCGCTTTAAAGCAAAGAGCAATCGCACGTAAGCTCCTCAAAGACTCAGTGGGCGCTTATTCAGACTCGTCTGCTGCTATTGCCATTTCCCCAAATGACGCTGAGTCCTATAAACTTCGTGCACTAATTATCTCCATAAATGATAACCGTTCTATCCAGGGTGATTATGCAGGGGCTATCGATGATCTTAACCACGCCATTCGTATCAATCCCAACGATATACAGGCTTACTTGTGGCTTGCGCATGTTCAAGCCTCGCATGGAAAAGTGAAAGAAGCCATCGCTAATTACACACAAGTATTGAACATCAAGCCAAATGATGTTGAAACGCTGAAGTCTCAAGCAGAACAATATTTATTTAGCCCAGCCGACTATACTAATGCCATCAAAGATTACTCTACAGCATTATCTGTGCAGCCTAATAATGTCAGCTTATTATTAGATATGGCAAAAGTGCAAAGCAATGCTGGAAATGATAATGCTGCAATTCAATATTGCGCGAAGGCACTGCATTTAGATCCAAATAACACCAATATACTTTATGCAATAGCTGACTTCTGCACTAAGATTCATGATTATACAGGTGCGATTGACTATTACAATAAAGCTCTGAGCGTTGCTCCTCACAATGAAGCTGCCTATGTAGGACGAGCTCTAGCGCACACATTAACAGGCAACTACAAAAGTGTTCTGGATGACTTTAGCCAGGCAATGTGTGTTGCCACAAACGATGTGCCATTTTACCGACTGAGGGCATTAACTTATGCTGCTTTAGGAAATTATACGAATGCTATTGACGATTTTGACAAAGCTATCGCCATTGAATCTGACAATGCCAAACTTTATGAAGGCCGCGCTCTTGTTCGGAGTTTCGCAAAAGATTACAAAGGAGCCCTAGAAGATAACAATATGGTGGCAGTTTTGGTTAATGATGGATACGGAATACTTTGGCATGGGAGTAGCCTGTATCGGAATGAGCATAGGATGAATTACTTTATAAACTGTGATGACATACGTGAACAAAGAGCTAATGCACGACTGATGATGGGCGACTATCAGGCTGCTCTAGAAGATATCCGCGAATTATCTCCATTTGGTTTAGATCATAATGAAGAACTGCGTTTAAAAGAAGCTATCATCCTTCGTTTGTTGGCGATCTGATAATTTCAGAATACACCAACCATTCTTGTCGGCAGTCCAGCGTATAAACAGTGTGGACTGTATCTGCGGCTGGTTGCCGGTTCTGGCCGCTCGTGTTGCAAGCGGTGATGCCAACGTCCGGGTCACCGGCGTCCACCTTCCTCGCAGCAGCGAGTGAAGATTTGATTCGTCAAATCACAAATTAGAAGCAGATCAGTGAAATCCCTAGTTCAATTAGTATGCCTTTGAGATATAAAGATTCAGAAGCTACCAAATACAAAACACCGAAACAGGTTCATCCTCATGCGATCACTATTGTCAGAGTTGCGTCATTTCACGCCGGTTGCGTGCTCCCAGTTAGTATGTTCTGAGGCATTCCTGTTAACCGCTTGTATATTTGTTGCTGTTCCAGCAGCCTGCGCCGATAGGCTATTGCTGACCACCAATAGCGCTAAGCACGACAGCTCTGCAACACGGTGGAACGAACTTGTAAGGAAAGCATTGCCTTTGCTTGGCGAGCCCAATGTCTCCTTGTTACGCCGCGCGAGGGCAGAAGCGGAGCAATTTCCGCAGCCGGATGTTCGCCTGGCGGGGACACTGCGCAAAATTGCTACTGAATCTGGCATAGACTTTCTTGGTCCAAAGGACGACAACATGAAAATGCTGGAGCGTGCGGTCGACATTTGTAGGAAGTGCGATCGAAGAACGAACAATTATCTTCCGATCTGTTTGTTCGATCTTTCGCGAGAGTATTATGGTCACGGGCGTTACAATGATGCCCGGAATGTGCTGGAAGAGGCTTTGCCAATGTTTACCAGACTGGAAGGAACGATTTCACTCAACGTAGCTCGCACCAAAGAAGAACTTGGTTATACTTATGCAAAGCTCGGAAAGCAGGATGCTGCGAAGTCCATGTTCATCGAGGCTGGTCGCGCATATTATCAGATGGAGCCGAACGCCGATTTTGACATCGATCGGTGCGTTGGTGAAGCATCAGTTTGTTTAATGCTTGGGAGAAAAATTACCGCTGTGGACCAGGGATTTCTTGAGGACTGCATGCGCGTGCACAAACAGTTCGGGTATCAGGAACGCGCCGACGATTTCGTAAGACTAGGGGCGATTTATCTGAATGAGCATAAGACTGCCCTCGCTAGGGAAAAATTCAAGTATGCTATTGAACTGTTTAGAAATAACCAGCCATCCTGTGCTGGGCACCACCTTGCTGATGTAGCGTACCCGTTTAGCGGGTACATGTCATTTGGAACATTCATGAGTAATCTATTCAGCAGCTCCACCTATCTTGGCGAATACGTAGACGATCCTGCTACGCAGTCGCTTGCGGAGAAGCTGCTGAAGCGCACCGAAACCCCATAAATAGATCGATTCATCAGACAAACCACCATTTAGAATTCGCAATTTGCGAAGGAAAATTGCAGACCGGACTGCAAAATTGAGAGGTGTTTAGGATGAGATCTATACGGCGTACCGGCAGGAATCGTGCGAAAATATACTCTAAGCTCTCCCATTGCAATTATCGGACATCTACCCTTGCAACTTGCTCGGGAGGCTCTTCCCATCCATCAATGGTGGCATACCAAACACACAGCTGTACCCCAGGCTGAAGTTGCTCGGGAGCCCAATCTTTCCATGCCTCTGCATCGTATAAATCTTGATCTATGTTTCTTCTTGAGAAAAAAAACTGGTGTCCATCTATCTCAATGATGTAGAGGTATTTGGCGCCATGGTCTTTCACAATGTATCGGACATCAGTAAGTTTGCCGCAGAGTATCTTGCACTTTCCCTCTTCGAGCAATGTCTTTAAGGATTTGTAGTGGTGCGCTGCCTTGTTGAATTCAAAACCTGCATCGAAAGCGTAAATTACAAATGCAACCACAACAATCATAAAGATAGACAATCCAATGATGTCCTTACGCTGCTGACCATCCAAGTGGAAGCCCCTTCTGAGAGGCAACGTTATGGGATAACCTAAGACATAGCCAAAAAATCCGCCGAATATCAAAAGACAGCTGGTGATTATCAACACCGCCTTGTTATTATCGTTGGATGCAGCTAGAGGATCTTTCGCTCTTTGGATATTGTAAAGAGTATGTGGTGGCAAGGTTCCTAGAGGTGTAAAGGAAATCTGTCCATCTTTAATTTTTCCAGTCTCATCCGAGACAAAAAGATATCCACTCTCAGGCAAGTGTGCTCCTAACGTGTCTATGACGTTAGCAAGTCCTGGGACCTTCAAGCGGATCCAATAGGGTTTTTCGAACTGTAAGATGGCTTCACCAGGGTGATCTTTGTATCGATTGACTGAGCATAAGAGTTTCTGTCCGTTGTTTAGAACTAGGGTGAATCCGCAACCTCTAATCCATTCGCTATAAGAAGATAAAGGGGCATTTTTTTTGAGTGCTGTCAGGAGGCTATTAATGTCCGCGGGTCGATCTATTAATTGATGTCCAATTGTTATTGTTGAAACATCTGTTGTTGCTAACTTTTCTATTTGCTTGCGGCATTGATTGGTCTGAAATTGATCTCGGAACCCGCAGTCCGCCCACACAATGTAACCAAAGAGTAAGATAAGCCCAAAGATTAGTAGTCGCCAAAACAGCGTCATTTGATCTTCTATGGACATTGCTTTTTTGGGTAAGTCGCTCATTTTGTTCCCGGACATGAAGTAAATCTGATCACATTATGGCTTAATCAATTCGGCATATGGGTCGATTGGCTCCGCGGAGTTACCCGTATGACTAGTGGCAGTACTGTAGGGATCAGTATCTGGAAAATCCTTTCCATAGTCAGGAGCAGGTGAGGCGAATTTGACTTTACGGAATGTGTTCAACATCGAATTAGTTAAAGTAATGATGACATTATGATCTCCATAACCATAACCTCTCAGTCCTATGAGTTTGCCATTGTCGTGGGCAAGGTATTCCACAGCGGAGATTTTGTACCCATGGGTCAGAAGAAATTGCTCTTCACTAACTTTACACTGTGCTGCTTTTTCTAGAGCATTTTTCTCGTCAGGCCAGTAGTAAACCTCGGCTGTGCAACGAGTAACTGCAAATTTGACTCCGGCTACCTCTTTTGCCCCGAGCGATGTTCTGCGAAGTTTTTTCCAATGCGGTGGTGCCTGCCAGTCTTCTGGTAGAGCCATTGGTTGCGCAAATTCATTAACCATGAATTGCATTCCACCAGCAAACGGTGATTTTTCAGCACGCCAGAGATCCCAGGTTGCTCTGCGGGTTCTTCCTTGCTTGCCTTGTTTGCTCCTATCTAAGTTGTCGGAATAGTCTAAATCAATTGTCCCGCCGTCATATCCTTCTGGTATTTCCTTTGGAAACGTCAACTGATAACCGAGTATACGTACAGTATGAGGAGCCTTGGCGTATTCTTGACGCTGTGAGACTGAAGTTCTACGAACTTCGGCGTAGAGAGCAATCATCGCTGTTAGGATAAATAACAAGCCCGCAGCAGCCATAATGCGTTGCCACCGACCGAGTTGATGTTTTGCCGGGCAGCGATTTCCTGCCGGTTTTCGTTCCTTAGCTGCTTCAGTTCGTTTGCGCAGATCCTCGATTAATCTGTCTAGCGAGCCGAAGTCTTGGATATTTACAAACCAAAAATAGCTTTTCGCGGAAGCCTTCTCGAAACTTAGTTCAGGATCACTCGTGAAGATTATGGTTCTTCGTCCATCCGGGCAAACAACGGTTTTTAATTCGCAAATGTCCTCTATGGCAAGCGTGCGCAATGATCGTTTTGGCCAAGTGCGAAGAATCAGTAGGCGCTGATTCGTGACGGCATAGTAAGTATTGGGCAGTTCCCAATATCTAACCACGAAAGGATGGACACCGGCAATGTATCCACCGAATAAGCCTACCAGCGTGAGGGGTATCCCCGCTAGAGGAAGCAGCGCTTCGGGAAGGCTGTGTTGGTGTGACAGCAGTACAAAAATACTAAGTGTTAATCCAATACTCAAGATCAAAAGCACTAATCCCCACGGCACAAACCACAAATCCGGTCCCATTAATGGTCTGGTCAAGGGCCTGACTCCGGGCCGGCCAGTCCATAAAATCTTCTCAGATCCAATCAAGTCTCCTTGGAATAAAGCGGCTGGATCTACTTGTGAGAACGCATTCATAGCTTAATCGGTTCGAGATTGCTGGGTGACACGTGGGATATACCACATCTCAAAGAAGCAATAACCGGATCGTAGGAACCTCACCAGCTGCGGCAAAATCCAGCCCACCGCTTAGCAATGACTGAAGAGCAAATTTGCCTGTTGTAAATTGGACAATATCTACGTTGTGATCTGGACATTGGCTAGGAGCTCCAAGTTCTTTCCACAGAAGAATAGCTGCAATTTCGAGGCGTGGGCTTCCTATCGTAAATGCAAATACTAGTAACTTTCCCCTTAGCGAGGGATGTGGATGATGTATACGTATCGAGCCTTTTCTAGTGTTTTCTTACCTTAACCTTTGGTAATAGTGGTGCCTAAGACTGATGCGGTTTTGCGAGGACAATGCAGGTTCTTAATGTATGGATTACAATCAATCAAATTCTGAAGGGTAATCTGGAGTTGACAATGGATGGAAGACTTCAGCCGGACCCAACCAAAGGCAGGAAGATGAAGAGTCAACCAAAAGCAGCAGACAAGGCGGCCTCCAAACTAATCAGCGAAAGGATTGCCGAGTTGGGTGACTGGAGAGGCGATACACTAGCAAGGATGCGCGCGATCATCAGGGAGGCCGACCCTGATGTTGTGGAAGAGTGGAAGTGGATGGGGACCCCGGTATGGTCCCATGACGGGGGCATCTGCACAGGAGAGTCGTACCAGTCGATAGTGAAGCTGACCTTCTTTAAGGGCGCTTCCCTGAAAGATCCTGCCAAGCTCTTCAACTCGAGCCTTGACGGGAACGTAAGGCGCGCTATCGACATTCACGAGGGTGAGGAGATTGACGCGAATGCGTTCAAGGCGCTCATCCGCGCGGCCGTCGCTCTCAATATTTCTGGCGTAAAAAAATCCACAAAACGCCAGTGAGCATTCTAGTGACATCCCCAATAAAAAACGGCCCATTCTTTTAACAGCAACGGATTACTATCAGAAAATACTGGAGCACATCGATCAGCGAAGCATAACGTCAATCAGCCATCGTTGAAAGCTTTGTCGATGGTCTTGATAAAGCGATCAATCTCTGAGAAAGTGTTATAGATCTGCAAACTAACCCGGATATAATCCTCTTCGCGCTTAGGAGCAGAAAGGCAATGATCCCCAGATCTAACAAAAATATTTTCACTATCTAGAAATGCCGCTAAATCAGCCGAATTTACATTTGACAGCTTGAAAGCGACAATGCCATATCCTTTGGTGCATTGACAAAGCCCAATGCCTGGAGCAAATTCGATGCCTACCATCTGACGCAATCGTTCATGGAGATGATTTGTTAG
>Ga0206887_10104_pt1 | contig 19438 bp, 24 predicted proteins | sample Alteio_BWOrgHeat_89_FD_153248 | JGI IMG/M metagenome (GOLD analysis project Ga0206887, IMG submission 153248) | Enriched cells from forest soil in Barre Woods Harvard Forest LTER site, Petersham, Massachusetts, United States - Alteio_BWOrgHeat_Nextera3 ...
TGCCAGTTCATTCAACTGGTGCAGCGGTAGATATTCGGTTATGGAATAATGACGCGCAAGACTTTATCGATGCTGGAATTTTTGGCGCAATCTGGGGACCAAATCCTAGTGCTCCTACTTATTCAGAAGATTTGTCCGATACTCAAAAACTGAATCGCCTCTATTTGTTGGCTGCTACCGCTAATGCTGGGCTGACCAACTATGTTTTTGAGCATTGGCATTTTTCCAGCGGCGATCGTTATGCCACGTGGTGGAATGGAGCTGCAATATGTGGCTTTGGGCCTGCGCTAGAGAAGGCGATTTATGGAGCAATGTGAAATCGAAGTCACGCTAAATCCCAGTATCGATTTAGTCGACTCAATTGGTAAGCAGCTTAAAGCTTTCAATGAATTGCAGGTTGGGCCTTACCATCGTGAACAGTACGTCGTTGCTGCCTATGATAGTCAAAAAAGGCTACTTGGCGGAATGGTAGGTTACTTCTGTTGGGGTTGGTTGTATATTGATATTGCTTGGGTGGAGGAGTCGCAGCGCTCCCGAGGGATTGGTGGCCAACTTCTGCGAGCCTTCGAGCAAGTAGCTATTGAGCGCCAAGTTGTCAAAGTTCGTTTAAATACCGGCAGTTTTCAGGCACCCAACTTTTATTTGAAAAATGGCTATGAAATTTTTGCTCAGCTCGACATTACTGGCCCAGATGGCAGCGAGCAGATAGACTATTTCTTGAAGAAAAATCTGAAAATTAAACCATAGAAGGCATTTGGCAGGTCAAAAAATATGAGTATTTTAATTCATCAAAACGGTAAAATAGCTGGATTTACCGTTGCGGTGATTGAGCGAGAAGGGCATCTAGCGGTCGTCGATACTAGTGATAGTCAACAACAGCCTATAGACATTTTTCCCGAAAGCGAAAACACCTTTTTTGACCTTGAGGGAGAATTAAAAGTTGCGCCATCAGCTGAATTTGGCAGCATCAAAATGCGCGGATTGGCCACCTCTCTCACATCAACCAATTTTTCGCCACATTCAACAATCTCAATGGCCTTTATGCATGGAGCTGCAATAATCGGCGCTTTTCCCTCAGCAAAGAGCTCTTGCTGATGCTCAAGCAAGGCAGAAGCTGGCTCTGACAATAAAGATTTTCGTTCAGCTAACAAATCCGCCCATGGGGTAGCCCCGACTTGCAATGAAATCATAAATGCACCGCCCACTAAAGCAGTAATAGTTTTCGATGGTATTTTCATAATAATTCACCTAATTTAGCTGCGTAATAGTTGATATTAATTTACTGATAAATCGTTGTATATGAGGATCTGAATTTTCATAGGGAATGTCATCAAAGTGGAACCATTTAATGCCGTTAAACTCATCGGCATCAAACGAGTAGTCAATTTCACTATTGCCACGTAAAACATACCATAAAGTAACGTCCGTATGTCCAGCGGTTAAACCAACCGTTAGCGTTGAAGTTAGAAATAAGGGATCTGGCTGCCAAAAGTCAGCCGCAATATGCAGCTCTTCAAGACATTCTCGCCGCGCAGTCTCTTGCGGATTTTCGTCAATTTCTACATGGCCACCAGCCGGGAGCCAACGCTTGGCATTTTTGTGGTCGACTAGTAATATCTTCGATGCCCCTTCATCAAAGATCACACAACTTGCCGCCAAGTGTTTGTTGGGAATATCAGGCTTGGCAATGCGGAAAATAGGCGCACCGCTCTTTACCCAAGCCAAGGCATCCTTAATTTGAGATTTTTCCTGGTCATCAAAAGGAATGATTGACGAGATAATTTGATAAACATGGGCGCAAGACGAAGACCCATTTAATTCAAGAGCGGCCATAAATTTTCCAATAAAATGCTGAGCGTAGCTGATTCTTTTACTCCCTCCAGAAATTCCCGCCAGGGTAAGGATTACCCTATTCCCTACCAGAATTGACAAAATAATAGCAATTTATGCTAATTGTTGTTATAGCCAGATAGGAGGAAATTTTTATGAACGTGTCACTGACACCTGTATTGGAACAGTTTATCCTAGAAAAAATTAAGGCGGGCTTTTATAGTTCAGCTAGCGAGGTAGTTCGTGAAGCGCTAAGATTGCTTGCTGAATCAGATAACAATAAACGATTTAGAGTTGAACAGCTCAATCGTGAAATAGATTTAGGGCTCAAGGATCTTGCCGAGCATCCACCGATACCAGCTGCAGAGGTATTTTCTCAAATTAGACAAAAAAGTGGCGCTCGACGGAAGCGAGCAGTAAAATGACTAATTGTGTAATTTCGCGACTTGCCGACCAAGATATAACTCACATTTGGGACTTTATTGCTCACCAAAGACAAAAAATACAGGTATCGTGGCTACGAATCTGAGCCAGCCAAAGCTTTAAAGACTATTATTACTCGAACACAAGAAGCAATAGCCATCCCGGTGCCTACTAAAATACTAGAACTGAAATGTAATGAAGAGGGTATATTTGAGCTGGGGCTTAACGAGTAGATTTACTATGTTGACTACCGTTAGCAGTTTGAGGAGTGAATATTTGTGTTCTTCCGTCAGGCAGACCAAGGAGATATGACATCATTGATTAGTTTTGCTCGGTCATAAGATTTAAGCAGATTAGAATGCTATTTTTATGGCTCACGCTTACCGCGCTGGGACTCCACCCATGACTAAAGTCTATGGAAGGAGCACTGCGCGGTGATTTAGTAAATTTAGGGTATGATCAATGTTTCATGGAATTATTTTTAAAGAACAGCCCTCTGAGGATATCTGTTATCACCTTTCTGCCAAGATTAATCAACTTGTGTTCGAGCCGGAACACCACCATATAGTTACAAAGCGCTTCTTAAATGTCTGGGTGGCGCAAGAAAGCGAATTTTCGTCCCTTTCTTTTACGAAAGTCCATCATCCCCGTCGTGCCATTATTATGGCCTGGACGCGTCTGGATAATGTGAATGAATTAATTCTGAAGCATCAATTAAACCTTGCCACCACCCCAGCAGAATTAATTTTGCACCTTTACTTTAAGCTCAAAGAAGACTGTGTAAAATCTCTATTGGGAGATTTCAGTGTTGCGATCTATGACATAGACGCTCAACGTTTATTTTGCGCGCGTGATCCTATGGGCATCAAGCCCCTCTATTACTGCCACCATCCACAGGGATTTGCTTTTTCAACTTCTCTACGCTTTTTTCATTTGTTGGGAACGCCCGCCCCACGCTTGGAATGGGTATGTAACAAACTGAGTCATTGTATTCAGGGCACCGCTTTTGAGGAGACCGTTTACCATCAGATTTATCGCTGTTTACCCGCGCATTATTTTAACAAGACATCTGATAGCTTTAAAAAAATACGCTATTTTCATTTTCATGACGAAAAGACACGCTTAAAATCTTCTAACGAATACGTTGACTATTATGAAGCACATCTAGATAGAGCGATTAGGCGCCGTGCTCACGTTACGCATCCATTAGGTGCGGAGCAAAGTGGCGGTCTAGATTCTGCAAGCGTTACTGCGTATGCGGTGCAACATTTTGCTCGGGGAAGCAAAGATTTTCACACCTTTTCTTTTGCGTTAGATGCCAACGACCCGCAGGCGATTTTCAGCGTCAATCAACAACATGGGTTACATTCTGCCTATGTCTGTTGCGACCCCCTATGGTACCTGGACTCTCCTCACCGCGCTTGCGAAGTATTTGGGGCACCAGCACATCATAACGCTGCAATACAGTGTGAAATTTTTCACCAACACGCTCAACGATTAGGGGTGCGGACCTTATTATCCGGATTTGGCGGCGACGAATGCGTTACTGCAGGCAATCTGCAACTCTATTTCTACGAGTTGCTTGCCAATCAACAATATAGACGTTTGCTCCAAGCTATGCCGGGCAGCTCATTGACAAGGATGCTTCGAGCGATGCGCTTTCTTTATGTCAATCGTGAACACTCTTGTGTACCAGACAATGGAATTCGACAAAGTTTACAAGCCCGGTGGCCCACGGCATCTATTGTTGCGCCCTCGTTAATACAACAATATCAAATAAAAAAGACCTATGATCAACTCAGTCAATTTAGCCAAGGCTATAATAATCTCAATGCATTTATCTTGGATTATACCTTATCGCCCTGTAGCATCAGTGCGCGCGCAGAAGAGTGTACCTTGATGGCCAGTCACTATGGGATTGAATATGCTTTTCCTTTATTAGATGTTGAACTCGTTCAATGCTATTTATCCATCCCTTCCGAGGAAAAATATTACCGCGGACAAAAGCGCTATTTACATCGGCGTGCGGTTGCAAAACATTTGCCTCCTCACATGAGCGCCCGCAACTCCAAAAACATGGGCACGCGTTTGACCCCCTATAACCCCATGGCGTTTATCCTAAATGAGGATTTACATCCGGCATTATTAAATATCCTGCAAAAAGAAAAGCTGGAGCAACAAAGTCAGGCACTAAAAAACGCCACTGCATCAGATTTAGCGGCGCCATCGTTGATTCAAGCTCGACATAATATTCTCACAGTGAATGCGCTGGACACCTGGCTAAAATATTTCTATCCCACGGGATGTGACTGGCAGGTGTAGTCAACTATTTATGGCCCAACCACGTTGCCCCAAGCTACTCCTTGCATAGTAGCGGTAATGCCAGAGCTGCTAGTATTAGTTAAGCCAGTCATGCTTTGAGAACCTGGAATAGTGGCGCCAGACACAATTGCACCGCCGCCGCTTTGGGATACAGCGTAGGCTGTGGTTCCGCTAGGATTCAGTACAATTCCTTTAGGGTGCCCTGGTGAAACGCTTGCACCAGAACAACTGGTAAGCGAAGTACCACTGACTCTACAATAATGCGCAGTTGAGCCATTTCCCTCAGTAGCATAAAGTATGGTACCAGTACTATCCATTGTCACATATGAAGTGCCGTTTCCCGAAGTGGCAAGAGCAGCACATGATCCTCCTATGGTGCAAGCAATTACATCACTACCACCAGTATTTGCAATATACATATAAGTATTCGTGGGATCAATCACAATTCCCATAGGATTGCTTAGGGTGGCTCCAGACAAAGTTATCGCACTACAACTACTCCCGCCCAATGCACATTTATAAACATTATTTCCGCAGGTAACATAGGCATTTAGTCCAGGAGGATCAATCGCAATGCCTTGTGCCGTACATGTTGTTGATGGTGATGGACGTATCGCTGAGGCAAAAGAAAGTGTTGAACAAGTAAGTCCGCCATCCGTTGAACTTATACTACAAGATAACGAATTAGCAGCGTTACCACGGGATATCACATACACATTTTTCGCAGGGGGATCAACTGCAATACCATAAGGAGAGGTAGGGGTTGAGCCGGAATTATTACCTGCAGTGCAAGCAAATGGAGTTGCATATGCTGGGCAAACAGAAGTTCTGTCGGGTATACTAGGATTTTGACCTGAGGCGGCGACGAATGTGCTATTGATGAACAAATAGGGTGTCGTATTACTGGACAGCACTGCTATTCCATTATCTTCTCGCGTTAAAGTTGTCGTACCTCCATTGGAAACCGCTTGCATACATAAAACATGGCCAGCGCTGTCTTTACTCGTACTGCAATAAGATTGATAAAGACTATTAGTATGATTATAATTACAAACAAAATCCTGAGATTGAACATAGAGCCCAATATAATACGTGCCATCACCATAGCCATTATGATTTAAATAATTTTGAATCGCACTGGCTTGTATGTTCCGAGCAGTACCCACTGTACCATAAGGTACACCATTATTAGAGGTAAGCATTTTATAGGTGGCATAAGGTGCGCCACAACTACTACAAGTACTGTCCGTCGCCATACACAGTTGTACATAATTAATATAATCTGCGTTTGAACCAGAGAAAATATAAGTAGCGTTACCGTTATTGGTTAAATTGGTTTCGAAGGTAAGCGGTTCAAAAAGATCATTAACGGCCAAACTTTTATGTACTGTAGCAGCATAAACGCTATTAGCGGGCAAATATAAAGCCAATAATATCAACCCATAGCGTAAGACTAGATTCATACACATTCCCTTATTTTAAACTTACCATTTCTCTTTACTATGGCACTTTAAAATAGCTTTGATCAATAATTAATTCAACTCATAATCCCACAACCACAAATGTGTTCTGAAACACCCGGACCGCCACCTTTTACATCTTTCATGGTTCCTAAGACGGTGAGTGTCGGGGGGCTATACATTAGTTTTTCTTTATTTACATTCGTTTGTTGCTGTTGATCCGATTCTTCCTGCTCTGTCATAAATTATTCCTAAACAACTTTAGGGATAATAACATAAACATATAAAGGGAAATTAAATTTTTACGATATAATTCATCCTTAAGTTAAAGGGATACTATGAAACCTTTATTAGAATGGACCGTCATTGGCGCAGGACCTGCAGGGATTGCCAGTATTGGTAAGCTATTAGACGCAGGCGTCACACCCACGGATATACTATGGGTTGATCCGCACTTTACTGTAGGAGATTTTGGGACTTCTTGGCGTTATGTGAATAGTAATACGGCCGTAGAATATTTCTTGAATTTCTATCAACAGTGTGACGCCTTTCATTATAATCGCCAAGCTCGTCCTCCTTTCATAATTGATCAAGTTCCGCCTGCTAAAAACTGCCCTCTCATGCTCGCAGCTCAACCCTTACTGTGGATGACGAAATGCTTGAGTCAGCAGGTGAATGTGCTTAAAGAGACGGTCACGGGTTTAACGCCGGTGAATCACCATTGGCAACTACAGTTATCTTCCAGAAAACGATTGCATACCAAAAAAACCATCCTGGCCATTGGAGCTAATGCAAAAGAACTCCACTTTACCAACACACCCTCCATTCCGCTGAAAACCGCATTAAATCCCACTGAATTAAAAAAGGTGATTGAACCTCAGGATTACGTGATCGTTTTTGGCTCTGCACAATCTGCGAAAAGTGTCATAGAAAATTTAACCCCGCTTAAAACCCAAAAAACCATTCTTTTTTATCGTTCAGAAAATTCTTTACATCGTCACTTTAGTGAGGATGACTTCGCGCGTATTGAAAGCTTAAAAATGACACCGCAACAGTTGCTCGCACAAATGCCACACTGCACAAAAGCTATTTATGCGATTGGTTTTGAGCGGCGTCATATTCCCATTCAAGGACTGCCGGAAAATTATGGCTACGATCACAAAACGGGGGAGGTCGCCCCTGGCGTATTTGGTCTTGGTATCGCTTTTCCAGAAATCATGGCTTATGAGCTTGGACAAGTAGAATACTCGGTCACTGCCATTTGGCCATTCATGAAGCGATTGAATAAACTGATGTCACGGTGGATGTAGTTTATGGAGCAAATAGCTTCTGAAAACGAGATGAAAAAGAGAAGCAATAGGTTTATGCTGCCAGAATCGTCGATATTACTAACCAAACTCTCACTAAAAAAATTCCGGTAAATATAGTCGGTTTTGATTTCGATTAACTGTATCACGTTACTGGCAGAAGGAATTTAGACGACAGCTAGGCCAACCGCACCACCAGAGATCGCGAAAGCAGCCTTAGTTAACGAACAAACTGAACTCACCTACGATTACGCAGAATAACGCCCAAGAGGCCTGCCTGGCACGAGCTTGGTCAAATTCAGATTTTTTGATCACCGAAACGCTGCCAAATTTTGCTAGCAGCTCAACACAGCGTTTTTGACCGCAAATCAGCGTTTCGAATGCCCAACTTTCACCAAAAACCCCGTTTTCTGCCCAAAAATTCATCAACCGCCAACCTGCGAAAAATTAAAAAGGGCGTTTATGCTACCTATAGGCTCAGCACCGAATAATGCGTTTGGAAAAAAATATTTGGTTCATGGTTGGTTGCGGGGTTGGCAAAACACATCCGTGTCCGTACTCTCGACGATGATGTCTTTTCAAGGAAATTTTCTGATGAAACAATTAATGCTCATTTTAGCGCTGTCATTGCCCTGGCATTCGACTCATGCCGCTGACAACACTTCCCTCGCACAATGCAGTATGAGTTATTATGAGGCAGCAAGTAATAGCTGCAAGGCAGCCATTGTCGGAATGGTCACTGGCGCCGGCTGTATATCGTTCATAATCACTGCTGTCTATGGCATTAGCTATTTAGTCTGGCCAACCATAAATGAGAGTAGCGCATTTACCTGCGCTGGCGATTTCAACGGGCAATTTTTATCATTTTCAAAAAATATCACTGAGTCTGATTGCGTGTGCCCACAGCCCTACGTGCTTCAAAATTGCACCCACACGGTGGGTGATAACGTTGATGATAAAACAACAGCTTATAGCGCCGGCCTAGCCACTCTTGGTTGCGCGCTGATTGATGCCGGCGTAATGATAGGCGCTGCAGCAACTCGACCTGCCCGTAATGAGTACAGAAAAACAGCACACGTTATCGAGGCTATTATCGTCCAAGAGCGTTCCATCGAACCAAATACCGTACTTCAGAATTTATTGAATGACGTTAATAGAATTAGCACTAAAATTTTCACCAACGAAGAGCTGCTATTCATGCTCAACAATGGCGCCAAAAGTGAGGAGGACGGGTTTTGTACGCAGAAACATTCCCGGATAAAAGCTCGGCTGAAATATAATCAGTTGGTCAGCAAAATAGTGGATGATGCCACGCATGGAAAAGGTTGGTGGCAATTTGGTATCGCACCAGAAAACCCGCAAGGGAGCACCGGTGACGAAGACATATTGTAAAAATCAGCCTATCTAGGCTCGTTTCGGCTTCAATTAATTCGATGCTTTCAGCATTTGAAGCTTAACTATTTTTTGCAGGACGAACCTCCACGCGAGTGATAGCGAGCGAGGACCGTCTAAGAAAATGTTTCGCCCTTTTTCGTGCTGAAATAGAAAAACTGAATGCAAGTAATCCAGGGGGAAACCGCCAAAGAATTAAGGTGTAGATGGCAATTCTAGGAGATTTGCTGTGAGTGGCACTTCCCGAGTGACAGTGCATGTGTAGATCAGCTTTTGGCGGCCAGGTGTGTCTACCATCGTCAAAGAGCAATTTGGGTTTCTAAACCCTTCTTTCATTAAGAAGTTCAGTCCATGTGCCATTGCTTCAGTGTGATTTCTCAATGGTTGCAAAGATTCCAAGGATACGTAAGCGTCTCCGCAACTATAATGTAATGAAGTTTGATAAATTGTTTCAGCAGTAATAACGCAGGCGGTCGAATGGTCGGGAATTGCACTCGCGCCCGCGTTCAATGACAGTAGAAAAAGAAAGGCACTTAAAACAGAATTGCGCATATTTATATCTCCTTTTTGCCAGGAGTTATTAGGCGCCTGAGTAAGATATGGCAACAGACTCCGGAAATCAGGAGACCCACAATGAAAGGTCCCTTGAAATGAAGGAAGTCAGCGCCCTATGAAAGTTCGAATGAACCGAGCTTGGTCTCCGAAACTATTGATAACCTCAATTTGTCGTCCACCGCATAAATGGTAGTCAGTAACTCCTTCAGCATTCAGAAAATCCAGCAGGAGCTGACTATCTTCTACGGACGCGCAAGTAAAATTTGGTGGAGTATGCGTGGTGCCAGTGGGTGATACTTCAGTAATGAGTGCACCACTGAGCATTGTTATTTTTTGACCAATTTCGCGGATATCACGGTGACGTAGACCACCCTCAGAATCACGGCCCAAGCGGGCACTGTTCTGTTCGCTAAAATAGGGCATTTTTCCGTCTCCCCATCTTGGCTTTAAATCGGAATGAAAAGGATCGAGCGAAAATCGTGTCATTAAATACCGGGCAACCTCGCCAGACCTTGTGTGGCGCAAATTTTCAATGGTGAAAGGTACCTTACTTGCTTCATAGATGAGTTTCACGGCCTCAATGTTTCCTTGGCTCGCCGCGGCATTTTGAATCAAATTAAATACGGAATGTCCGCCTCTTTGCATTCGGGTCTCGCTGGGATTTAGTACCGAATCTGCAGTAATCTCTTTAGCAGATAACATTTGGGCCAATGTTGCAAAATCGTCGCCTTCGAAGGCCTGCCAAAACTTGCTCTCGGTCTCAGCAGAGATAAGATGATTACGTTTTTTTTAAAAGTAGAAAGTACCATGAACTGTGTGTTCAAAATCCCTCCCAACAACATAAAATGTCACTTCTTTATTAAAATATGGCTCTCCGGCTACCTCAATGATATGCATTCCCTGTTCAACACTATCTCTTACAATCCGCTGTTTTTTTGCGGCGATTGCTTGAGTAGCGAGCAAAAAGAGCGAAATTAGAAGCATCAATGGATAAACAGCTCTATTTTTAGAAGACATTTGGAATCCCCATGCGTGGCACTCGCTGGACAAAGTAATTAGAAAAGTTTCGCGCTCACACGAACATCACGAGCAGACGGTGACCGCCTCCTATTCCTTCAATTACCAATCGATTTCCCTAAAGAAATTAAGAACAGACCGAGCAAAAGCCTGTGGTGAATTTTTAACTGCACTTTGCCTGTTCCCTTCCAAACAAGACTGAAGGTTTTCTGATTGAATGTGAAAAAAGCGTTTCCAATGCCAATTTTTAGAAAAAACATATTCTTACGGCACGCTGCAAAAGAATTGAAGATTAAATATTTTCTTCGTCATTGCCACCAAAGACCTTGAAATTCGGCATAGTGCTGTCAAAGAAAAATCGACATTCTCAATAGTGGCGCTTGACTCATTGGCTCAATTGAGCGCTGTCTTAAGGCTAGACGTCTCTGACACAACGAATGAGTTCGGTATTTTCTATAAAAGAGCTACTAATTATACCAAAGTCGGGGAAAAATGTATTCGCCATATCGCCAACAATAGCGCCAGAAGGAAAATAATAAGTGTACTTATTCATGAGCCAAAAGAAGCCAGACTCGTTAAGAAACACTTTATTGTCATAGCCAGGTATTGGGCCAAAAGAATGGATTCCCGGGTCTTGCGTAATTCCATTCGAATCTGAGGCTAAATCAATGTGCTGGGCACCTAAAGCCTCTCTGCGCACTATTGCTTCCGCAGCCGTCGCCATTCGTGCGTTTCTGTGTGCGCAATAAGCTATCGCATCGTGATAGTTTTGCCTTAAATGTTTATGATCAGGCCCCAAAGCTGTATTACCCCAAATGACCTTTCCCAACTGCCAAACAATATGTCCATTACCGAGGGCATTAATTATTGCCGGGTCTAAAACCTCTCGAAAAACAACTTCTTCACCTGCATAATTGTAGCGCTTTATTTCTTTTGCCTTGGGTACTGAAGGAGGATTGGGGGGATTGGAAGGATCAGACTGAGGAGGATTTAATGGAGCGGGACCTCCTTCAAGATCTGATTGGCACGCATTTAAACACGCCACAGTCATAATCATCAACGCTACTTTCAAAATATGTAGATGCATTTTGTCCTCAATCATACAGCGACAGACATTAACAGTTCCTAAGCTCTTGTAAAGCTTAAGCGTAGTTGATCCAGTGGTTCGAAGTCTGGCGCTTGGTTGCTTCACTGCGTTCGCAAAGACGCTCTGAGAAGGCTTAACTTAATGGCGGTCGGGAAAGAAAGTGCGAAGACGTTGTACAATATCAGCCAGTTTGGTGATTATGTTTTCTTTGTGCCTGACAACCTTCTCCCGTGATCTTACAAAAGCTGTCAATGTGCCAAGACAATGAGACCGAAATTCATCGTATATATCTTGTTGACGTTCGGTATTGTTGTCGTTGAGAAAAATGCGCTGATTTTCGTAAAAACTTGCAAGTGCTGGTTCGCTTTGGAGAAGAGGGTCGCCCTTAATCCATGCATCAATGTTTTCCTTGGCTTTCTTTTCATCACCAATTGGGTCTCCATCATAATGGGTGAGAACGAGAGTAACGTTCTCTTACCAACCAGCTTCAAAGACTTCATTCAACATATGTAGATTCACCAACATCTCTTTTGACAAACGCCCGTAGCGTTCAGTAACGATAATGCTCGTAACCCCACAATCTGTAGATTTGATGAATCCGCGAATAGATTCTAGGATTTGTTCATCAGAGAATCTACGATCACCAATACCAACGGTATCGATAAATGACATTCCTTGGTCTGGATTGGCAATTATATGCGTTTTTGAGGTTACCGAAGCAAAGGTAGGGGCGATATTGCAAGGAGCAACAAAGGATCCAATCGAAGAATCATGATTGTAGAGCATATTGACGATGGTGGATTTACCGGTGCCCGTTGGTCCAATCACAATAGTACGATGTGGACATTCTTTATGAGCTTCCAAATGAGCTGCCAATCGGCGCTAACGATAGAGCGGGGCTTGAACGCCAGCTGCAATACATGGGCAACCGCCGCTAGCAGAAGAAAGACTCACTCAAAGAGCAGATGGCCGCATCGTGGTGAAGCTAAAGAAAAATTGGCGTGATGGAACGAGCCACATAGTGCTGACACCTATGGATCTCATGGCCCGGCTGGTGGCTCTGATCCCACCACCACGCAAGAACCAAACCAGGTATTTCGGGATCTGGGCGCCGAATGCAAGGCTAGAAAAAGCAACCCCTAAAAAAGCTGAGGATGAAGAGACAGCTGAAGCCGCCTGTCATGGTAAGAAAAAGGGCTGGGCGAAAATGCTCGCAAGAATTTTTTCCATAGATATCCTCACCTGCCCTCGCTGCCAATCCAAAAGACAGATGATTTCCTGGGTAACCGAATCACAAGCTATCAAAGATATTCTCGATTCAATAGGAATGCCGACTGCACCACCAGAAATCGCTAAAGCATCCTTCGTTAACGAACAAACTGAACTCACCTACGATTACGCAGAATAACACCCAAGAGCCCTGCCTGGCGCGAGCGTGGCCAAAATCCGATTTTTGAGCGCGATCACATGATCAACTTCGGCTATTCGGCAAAAAATCGGCTTCCCATCAAAAAACAGCGAATTTTTTTGCTATTCTACTCCCCTTTTCAGGGAAAACTTACTGCTGGGTACTTTCAAGAAAAGGCGAAAAGCGCTTTGTTCCTCCTATACACCCACATTTTCGGTTAAATCACGTGTTTCTGGTCTGTGATGGGCCTGCCATCCTTGCGCAGAACCATCTCCTTGAGTAGCTGATTGCTCACAGAAATCGAGGTTAAGATGTTGAAGGTCTGGCCGAGTCGCAAATACTGTCAAATTTGCCAATAAAGCAGCGACGATTAAAAAACGAGCATTTAAAATAAATTTATTCATAAGTAGTGTAAATTATATTCAGTATTTAAACATAATTAATACACTCTTATGCGCGGGACAATAGAGTACAGTATAGATCAATCAAAAATTATGTAATTTAAGTCAATTACATTACTGTTTTCAATACATCTACTTTGTAACATTTTACTCAAAATCAGTATGCAAAAAGCCCAGAAAATCCTTGGACAAATTGAAGAAAATGCTCAGTCCAGTCTGCTGTTTTCTTTGTGGGGTAAATTTCCGTCCATTCTTCAGTAAAATCACCGATAACAACGGTCGCATTGGCTCCATCGTGCTCAGGGTCGTGGTCATCTTCACGCGTCTGAAAATAAAAAACTAGCTTGAGGGTACCACTCTTGAACCTCTGCACAAATTCCGGTCGCGCTGAAAAAATTTCTTCTAAAGAAAATTCTTCCTCAACTTGACCAACACCCAATGTCGATTGATTGTCTACAGAAGCGTGGAAATCCGGTATCCAAATGCCAACGCCAACTCGTTCAGCACCATTTCCCGGATGCAGCTCAAGATCCTCAAGCTTTGGAAGTTTTTGATCACGATTCAAAAAAATGCCAGCTCGTACTTCCTCGTGTTTATTAATTTTAACCAAATATTTATCACTTGTTTGGCGAACAGAAATGGTCAGCGGATTATCAACCGTGCTGTCCATCATGCCGATGATGCTGGCTTGAGTACTGGCAGCACATAAAATAACTGCGCATAGGATACGAAAAATTGATGTCGATGACATGGTTTCTCCTCGAATTTCTACTTTTAGGCTTCATAGCAGGTAATCATGTTGGTTCAAGACCGAAACTACTGCCTCTCAGACCTCACAGTTTCTTGTTTTAGCACAGTGCTAATGGTATATTTTGCTCAATTGAAGGGTGAATAAAATGAGAAAAAGCTGGCTGGGACAAAGTTGCGCTTTGATATTTATTGGAGCGTTGAGCTCTTGCGCGGCTCAACGTGCACAAAGGACGGAAGCTTCGCACCATCGTGCTTTCGAAGCAGGCACTCTCATTGAAGTTTCAACTATAGCTGGCACTGGGTTTTCCGGAATGGTGAACGGGCCTGGAGTACTAGCACAATTTTACGGTCCAACCGGCCTTGCTGTTGATGCAATGGGCAATATTTATGTGGCCGATCCAGACATTCATCTAATCCGCCACATTGCTAACGATGCAGATCGAACAGTAACTACCTTTGCTGGTACTGGAGCTGAGGGGAACTTAAACGGGCCAGGAGTTACAGCAACATTTACTCATCCACATGGTCTTGCTATTGATGCAGCAGGCAATATCTATGTAGCCGATACAGGCAATAACCAAATTCGCCGCATTGCTAACGATGCCACCAGGACAGTGAGCACCATTGCTGGCACTGGAGCTGCTGGCAATATGAACGGACCAGGTGCTACAGCACAATTTCACCATCCAAATGGCATCGCTATTGATGCAGCAGGCAATATCTATGTGCCCGACCATGCAAACCACCAAATTCGCCGCATTGCTCATGATGCAGATCGAACAGTGACCACTATTGCTGGCACTGGAGTTGCTGGCAATATGAACGGACCGGGGGCCTTAGCCACATTTAACTTCATTCGAGGCATCGCCATTGATACAGTGGGCAATCTCTATGTCATTGATGGAAACCAAATTCGCCGCATTGCTCATGATGCAGATCGAACGGTAAGCACCATTGCTGGCACTGGTGCTGCTGGCAATATGAACGGGCCTGGAGTACTAGCACAATTTTACGGTCCAGCCGGCCTCACCGTTGATGCAGCGAGCAATATCTATGTAGCCGATGCAGGTAATAGCCAAATTCGCCGCATTGCTCACGATGCAGATCGAACAGTGACCACTATTGCTGGCACCGGAGGTCATGGTCATGCCGATGGATTAGGCACAAGAGCACAGTTTACATTTCCTATGAACGTCGCCATGGATGCAGCGGGCAATCTGTATGTAAGCGATAGTAATAACAGAATTCGGCTCATCACCGGTGCTGAAGAAGAGGAAGAACTTATGGTTAAACCTGCTTCCCGATACGAATGATATTTTGACCCTTAAATCAAGAGTTTATTATGGTTGATTTCGGTGATTAAGGACTCGTTCGAGCGTAATAGCGATGCTCCTAATCATCGGTAATTTTGAGTTCCTTTGGGTAGGGCTCATAGAGCGCTTGTTCTTTCAGATAGCTAATCGAATGCCTTTCAGCGACACGCTTAAAAAGCGTTAATGCTGCGATAAGAGGTAACTCAGAGCGTCGATACTGCTCAATGACATCTAAAAGTTGCTGTTTTTCCGAGCTACTGAGTACCGTTTTAAAATAACCAAGCATATGTTGCAGCACATTGGTCCATTGCTTGCGAGAAGGAGTGCGACTCATTACTTGAGCAAAAAGCTCGTGGTATTCGTTAAATACCTCAACTAAATCCTTCTGGGCAGAATTAGCCGCAATATTTTCTAAGTGAGAATAACGAGACGGCGCATAGGCCATGAGCAAATATTTATAGTGCTGATGAAAAAGCTGTAAAGCACGAGTCGATAACTTCAATTTTCGTAGTTGAGCATAAGCAAAGAGCTTAACTGCGGATCCTGCATGGCTACGCGCATGAATGAAACAGCGGCTCATTTGGTGGATTCGGTCATTCCCAGAATTCCCACCCGGCAGTGGGTGCTCAGCGTTCCCGCACCGCTGCGTCACCTGATTTCATTCGACAGCCAAGCCCTGAAATTGGTCATTGATGCCTACAGCAGTGCCGTATTCAGCTGGCTCAAGAAAAAGGCCAAGCAAAGAGGGATTCTCGAAAAAGTCAGGGAAGCACACCCTGGCGCGGTAACTTTCATCCAACGCTTCGGATCTGCGCTCAACCTCAACACTCATTTTCACAGCATCTTCTCCGATGGCATTTACACTGAAAATGATGCTGGTGAGCTCACTTTTCACCGGCTCCCCGGGCCAACATTGGCTGAAGTAAGAAAAATCGCAGGCAAGATCGCAAAAAAAGTGCACCGATGGCTCGAGCAGCGCATGCAGGAATTGCAGGAGAATAACGAATTCGCTGAAAAAGAGCCGCTACTGGCCAAATGCTATGCAGCTTCCTCCCGTAACCTGACAGCCATGGGTCCAAATGCTGGTCAGCCACTGATGCGAGCCGTTGATGGCCAAGCCAAAGCAAAAAATGATCGCGATGAACGCACCGTGGCTGGATTCAACTTGCATACCTCACTACCAATCGGGGCTAACGATAGAGCAGGGCTTGAGCGGCAATTGCGGTACATGGGCCGTCCGGCCTTGTCGGAAGAGCGGCTCACTCAAAGAGCAGATGGCCGCATCGTGGTGAAGCTAAAGAAAAATTGGAGTGATGGAACGAGCCACATAGTGCTGACACCTATGGATCTCATGGCTAGGCTAGTGGCCCTGATTCCACCACCACGCAAGAACCAAATACGCTATTTCGGGATTTGGGCACCAAACGCAAAATTGCGCAAGAAGGCGATTCCTGAACAGATCTCAGAAGAAAACACTGAAAGCAGCTGCCATGGCAAAAAAAAGGGCTGGGCGAAAATGCTCGCAAGAATTTTTTCCATAGATATCCTCACCTGCCCTCGCTGCCAATCCAAAAGACAGATGATTTCCTGGATTACTGAATCACAAGCTATCAAAGACATTCTCGATTCACTGGGCATGCCGACCGCACCTCCAGAAATCGCGAAAGCGGCCTCCGTTGCTGAGCAAACCGAGATTTTTTACGAGTATGCGGATTAGGCAAAAGAGCCCCTGCCAGGCGGAAGCTATGGCCGGAATTAAACTTTTGAGGGCCAAAGCGCAGCAAAATCTTTGCCGGGAGCTCAAAGCGACATTCGCTAATCAAAAACAGCGTTTCCAATGCCAATTTTTAGGAAAAATACCATTTTCTGACCAAAAATTCATGCGCGGATAACTGGCGAAAAAGGCAAAAGGGCGTTAATAGTTCCTAAAGACTCAGCACAGAATTTTCTAGCTCAGAATTATTTCTTTGGTGCTCATAGTCGCAACCATAATGGCCTTAATCGTATGAAGTCTATTCTCAGCTTGATCAAAAACTCTTGAAACGGAATTTCGAAATACTTCGTCGGAGACTTCCATGAACTTAAGACCGTATTTATCAAATATCTTTTTACCGAAACTCGTATGAATGTCATGAAATGCGGGTAAACAGTGCATGAAGAGGGTATTTTTATTAGCTGTTAGCGCCATCATTTTTTGAGTTACTTGATAGGGCAATAAAATTTTTATGCGATGTGCTAGTTCATCTTCTTCGCCCATTGAAGCCCAGATATCGGTATAAATAACATCAGCATTGAGAACCGCTGGGCCAATTTCGGTGAGTAGCTCGATTTTAGCATTGTTCAGTGTGCTTAATTCTTTAATTTTTTGTATGAAATGTTGGTTTACTTGGAGTTCTCGCGGGCCAAGGCCAACAAAATGCATGCCCATTTTGGCAGCGCCAACCATCAAACTTTTGCCGACATTATTTCGTATATCGCCGACATATACCAATTTGACGGCAGCTAGTGGTTTGCACACATGTTCTTGGATTGTCAAAAAATCAGCCAACACTTGGGTGGGGTGAAATTCATCGGTAAGGGCGTTCCAAACCGGAACACCAGCATATTTTCCCAAAATTTCAACGGTAGCTTGCTTAAATCCTCTAAAGGCAATTCCGTGATAAAAACGCCCCAGCACTTTGGCGGTATCCTCCACGGATTCTTTGGTTCCAAAATGACTATCAGACAAATAACAAGCTTGACCGCCTTCATCAAAAACTGCTACTTCAAAAGCGCTCCGTGTTCGTGTGGAATCTTTTTCAAAGAGTAAAGCAATGCTTTTGCCTGCGAGTAAATTACCTTTTTCTTGAGCTATTTTTTTCTTTTTTAAAGCTGCAGATAAGGCGAGCAGAAAATCAATTTCTGCTGCTGAAAAATCATGAAGCGATAGAAAGTTTTTACCAATTAGGGGGCTTGGATTCATTGCTCTTAAGCACTCAGCAATTTCGATAGCTTGTGCTTAAGATTTTGTTCTTCCGTAAAAAGCGAGAAAAGTTCTTTGACAAATTTGTCAGATAGACCAAATTCTTGGGCAAATTCGCCTATTTTATTTCTTTCCTTCTGCGAGATTTCCCCATCTGCTGCACATGCTCGTATGGCATTGTATATAAGCCGCTTTGATTCTTCTAAAGATCGGGGTGAATTTTTGATTCGCGCGATTATTTCCTTTGAATTTGCCGAAGCTTTGCCAGGCATTTTTTCAAGAAGCTCTACTGAAATTCCGCGAGCAAGAGCTGAGCCATAAATCCAATTTTTCTCAGCCTCACTTACGGTACCGTCAGCTGCTACGCATATAAATAAGGCTTGAACTTTATCCTCAATATCAGCGGGAGTTCCAACTTTTTTATCTACGTGCTCTGCAGGAATGCGGTAAGATTCATGATAAAACCAATTTTTGAGTATTTTTTTTGCGTCCATAATCTTAATACCTCTTTTACTTATCAAAATGATAAACGATTGCTGGTTCATTGCGCAAATTGTAATTGATGGAATTTGTCGAAAAAAATTTGTCAGCGTTCTTAGCGACTCGCCTAAATGAGCGAGTTATCTTGTTTGTATTAAGATGCTTTAAGACAAGATTTTCTGCCAAAACTAACTGTGAGCACCCTTCGCAATTATCGTGCAGCTTGCCTATAAAGCGTCTTGATGTTGTTCTTTACCTAGCGATTAAAAAGAAGTTCAGCCTCTATTTTGATATTTGCCGGTAAAAGCCTATTTTTGTATTTTTGGCCAATATTGCGCTGTTTTATGGTCCTTAAAATACATACATTACTGCGATATCTATCATCACTAGGATTAACAAAGACGCTCAGCAACCGATTAAGCAAAAGAGACTTGCTGGTAACGAAGCCTCATGGGTGGGCAACCAGCAACAGCGAGTATCGATGACGGACCAAGGGCATACCGCACAAGTACGGCCCCCTGCATCGTCTATCAGCGGCATCGGCCAGAAAATACCTTACTCTACCAAACGGTGCAGCAGCATATCAAGACCTTCGAGGCACAATGTGAAGCAGAGGGCTACCCGCTTCCTGATTTCGCTAAAAATGAATTCGAGGCCTTTCTTGAGTGTGGAATTTTGGCTCACGGCTTTGCCCGGTTTACTGTGAGAACTGCAAATATGACCAGCTGCTA
>Ga0206887_10105_pt1 | contig 19373 bp, 22 predicted proteins | sample Alteio_BWOrgHeat_89_FD_153248 | JGI IMG/M metagenome (GOLD analysis project Ga0206887, IMG submission 153248) | Enriched cells from forest soil in Barre Woods Harvard Forest LTER site, Petersham, Massachusetts, United States - Alteio_BWOrgHeat_Nextera3 ...
GATATTAAATCTATTCGCGCCTTGCTATTAAAGTGCATATGTTAACGTTTTATTAACCTGTTTAGTATATAATTAAGGGGTTAATAGGTTAATTTGAACAGTAAAGAAAGCAGATTTTTTATATATAGCGGGCAAAGTGATTGTCATATGACGATTGATTATCTTAAAAATAAAACTCCACTGACCATTGATACCGAAGATATGTTTCTTCCTTCGCCGGAATATATTAACCTTGGTCAGGATGGCGCGGAGGCAACTTATACAAAAAAATCTTTATCTAATATCACTAAATGTAGCTTGGTTTGAGTAGTGAATATTGATACCGGATGCGACACTATAATTCATTTGGGCCCGGAGTCTTTCCCGGGTATAGATCATGAAAAATTGCGAAACAGATATAACGTATTGATTGCTGATGTAGGAAAAAAGGTTGGTGTGGTAATAGAAGGAAAAAAGTCATTATATAGAGGACACGCATATGAAGAAATGGAGCGGGATGGTATTGAATTACTGACAACAATAAAAATAGATTCATTCAGCGTTGATGCATTGATAGATCCTGAAAAACATGAGGCTATAATAAGAAATAAGGATCATATCTGCATAGAGACTTATAGCCCTTTCGAGGGAATAAAAATAAATTTTGACCAGCAGAAGGTAGAAGATTTCATTAATAAACTGGAGCTTGCCGATAAACGGGAATCTGCCCTTAGTAAACTTAAACATCTACATAAGATGATTCGTAGGAACTCACTTTCCGAGGTGGTATCTTTTACAGAAAAAATAAAAGACCTGTTTCCATTAATGCCAGAAAATATAATTAACAGCGAAATTTATGGCGCTTTAAAAAACATGTGCTGGGTAGAGGCAATAAAAAAACCTTCCAAAGAAGAGCATACACGAATTTATGATATCATAAATTACTTCGGCAATCTTGCCAGCAACAGAGATGATATAATAGACAGCATTCACGCCATGCGTGATCTTGCTGAAGTATCAGACCCGCGGAATATATCGAATCCGCTAGACCAGGCACTTATAATATACAAAAAGCTGCCCGAAGACTACAGAGCTTCTGAAATTGGGCAAAAATTATATATTAAACTACCTGCCGCCCATACAGAATTCCTAGCAAAAAGTAATCCCAGAACCGCTATAATCGAGCCTCTCAGTATAACAGAATCTACTGTTTTTCAAAAGCAATAATTTCTTACTTCTTCCCAAGATAAATATCAACGATATCGCCAAGCAGTGTTAACGCTTCTTCGCGTGGGCGTTGGAATGCGTTGCGGCCGATGATCGAGCCGTTGCCGCCGCCATCACGGATCTCGCGAATTTCATTCAATAATGTTGGCGTGTCTTTTGCTTCGCCGCCGGAGAAGACCACGATGCGTTTGCCGTTGAAGCAAACTTTTTTCACATGCGCGATGCGTTTGGTCAGGGTTGAAAGGTCTTCGCCGGCAAGTGCTGCCTTGCCTTTATCATAACCGAAATGAGCCGTAGGTGGTTTCACTTTTATTATGTGAGCACCAAGAAGCGTTGCCATGTGGGCTGCATAAGAGATCACATCAACTGCTGTTTCAGCATGCTTATCAAGCTTAGGGCCGCGGGCGTAAGACCATATCACCACCGCCAAACCGTTGGCGCGAGCCTCTTCAGACATTTCACGAATTTCTTCGAACTGGGCCAGCGAAGATTCACTGCCCGGGTAGATTGTGAAGCCTATGGCAGAACAGCCGAGGCGTAGGGCGTCTTTCACGCTTGCCGTAATTGCCTGGTCTGCACCAGATGGTACAAGCAGGTTGCAGCTGTTAACTTTCAAAATGGTTGGGATAGCTCCAGCGTAAGTATCAGAAACGGCTTGCAGCATTCCATAGACGGAAGCGTAAGCGGAAAGTTGTGCGTCAATGGCGAGTTTGATGTGATATTCAGGATCATAAGCTTCCGGGTTCTTGGCGAACGAGGCATCTGGCCCGTGTTCAAAACCCTGGTCTACAGGAAGGATGACCAGTTTCCCGGTGCCACCAAGGCGGCCTTCCATCATAATGCGCGCAAGATTGGCTTTTACGCCAGGGTTCTCACCTTCATAATGCGATAAAATTTCTTTTACTTTTTTAGATAGTTTCATGGGTTATCTCTTGATTGATTTAGGAGATTTTTAGTGGGGATAAGTTATTGGCGCAAGGTTTTTTTGTTAGCAGAGTGATGTGGCATTACATATTTTGTCTATATATGTTTGCAGGAGGAACTTGATTTTATCCAGGCCCTGGTGAAACCAGGTTCCGGCATATCCGAGATAGTAATTTATGGTTTCTTTCAAAGATCTTTTGCAATCCGGAAGGGGAAACCGCTCTGCTATCTCAGGGCTTTTTGATCTTATGAGATCCACCACTTTCTCGCCATTTGGCATAATGGCATCACAAACATTGGTGTTAGATTGAGGGAGGTTCTCGAGTATCTGCTCTTCCTCCTGGGAAAGAACATTACTCATTTTATCCAAATTCAGCTGGCCGGCATGGGCGCGGGAAGAGGTTAGTGTGAGAATTGTAAGGAGGAATAAAATTTTTTTCATTTAGCCACGCCCTTTATATGCTGCAACGCCCTGCTCCGGAACCCAAACATCAGCCGGGAGTTTACCTTGCTGGAAGAAAATATCGATAGGGATGCCGCCGCGCGGATACCAATAGCCGCCGATGCGCAGCCATTTTGGTTTTATCTCATTGATGATACGCTTGGCGATGGAAACCGTGCATTCCTCATGGAACCCGGCGTGGTTGCGGAAGGATGTCATGAAAAGTTTTAGTGATTTGCTCTCAAGCAAAAATTTCCCCGGGACATAATCTATCATTATATGTGCGAAATCAGGCTGGCTGGTTACCGGGCAGAGCGAGGTGAATTCCGGGCAGGTGAAGCGCACGAAATAATCAACATCGGTGTGGGGATTTGGAACTTTTTCCAGTTTCGCTTTATCAGGTGATGCCGGAGATTTAGAGCTACCACCAAGTTGTGAAAGGTTTTTATAGATATTGTTTTTTTTGGTCACTTAATATTCTCCATATTTTATATTTTGTCATTCCGGATTTTATATCCGGAATCCAGCCGCGCTATTAAACCACAACTGGATGCCGTAGACAAGCTCCGGCATGACGGCCTTGGTTAAGGTATCCACGAGTGGTTGCCGAGGTCAAGGTCTGCGAAGTTGGCGGTGCAGAGTTCCTTGTCGGAATCAGGTGGGTATACCGAGCTGCCGGTGGAGATATCTGTCACCGCGCAGGCATTCTGGTCTGGTAGGCCAGATGGGCCGATACCGCCTGAGCCCGTACCAGACCTTACGGCAAAGAAGCGGCCTGAGGTTGGGGTTTCGGGCTTGTCAAGTTTGCGATCTATCTCGCGCAGCGCTTTTACGCTGAGCACGCCATCTGCAAGGGCGGTGTCGGAGCCGGTGGCATCAGGCTTGCCTATCCTCAGGATTTTTATGAATTGGTGGAGGCTTGCATCTGGAGCAACTATGCGCACCCATTCAAGGAAAGTTACGCCGGCCTGGTTGGAGAATTTTGCAAATGGGCGGTGAACGCCGGGAAGCCGCGGGGTGCCAGCTGCTATCGCGCATGGGTCGAAGCTGATGTTCTGTTCTATCATTTTTGTGTAGGAAAGCTGTAGCCAGGCAAGGTCTTGTATCACCATAGATGCGGGAACCCCAAGCACGCCCCATTTGCCGATACCGGTTGTAAACCCACAGGTTTGCGCGGCGAAATTGGTGGCAACCCCTGGGTCGCCGAAAGCTTTCGTATCGTTGAGATATGCAACCGGCACGTCACCAGGCAGGTAGCCATAAGTTTTTTCGAATTGTTTGCGGGCGGTTGAGTAGTAGGTTATGTCAGCGATGACAGAGCTGTTCTCGGCGCTGCGCATCAGGTCACGCCCGGCGACCAGGAATCCCAGCATAAGTGAGATTATTATCAGCACTACGGCCAGCTCTATAAGTGTGAAGCCGGATTTGTAATTTCTATTTTTATGCATATATCTAATTATAACAAAATTGCTGGTGAGTTCCAGCGTTAGTGTTAGCAAACCTGAAAAAATGAGGAAAAAATGCCGGAAATAATAATGTATACCACAGATTATTGCCCCTATTGCGTTAAGGCGAAAGAGCTTTTGAAAAGAAAAGGTTATGCGCTGAGCAAGGAAATTGATGTTACGAAATCTGATGAACTGCGCGCTGAGATGATGGAAAAAAGCGGTGGCCGGAAAACCGTTCCGCAGATATTCATAAACGGCATCCATGTCGGCGGGTGCGATGATCTCCACGCGCTTGACAAGGCGGGTGGATTGGATGAGCTGGTGGATAAGTAGATTTTAATTGCTACGCAATAGATGTTGGTTGGGATTCTGAATCAAGTTCAGAATGACAGCCCATAAACTGTCATTCTGGCGAATGCCAGAATCCCAACCAACTCTTAAATTTCCTTTGCTTTCAAAACTAAATATAAAAATATCAGCAATCGCTACGCAATAGATTTTGCAGATACCTGCCTTCGCGAGGATGACAGTTATCTATCCTTAAACCCCCGATCTAACCACCACTTTACGGTGGTCGCCTGCGAAGGTGTGGATCTCTATTGAGATGGTGTTGCGTGGCAGGATGGAGGCGGCAACCTCAGGCCATTCTATCAGTGTGATGGCGCCGTGGAAGGTATCTTCAATGCCCAGGTTTATTGCTTCGTTAATATTTTTTATGCGATAAAGGTCGCAATGGTAAATTGGGGTGCTGCTGCCCTGCCCGTCTTTTTTCGAGTGGTAAAGCTGGATGATATTAAAGGTTGGGCTGGTTATGTTCTCCTCTTTTTCGAGCAGCGAATTTATGAATCCCTGCGCGAAGGTGGTTTTGCCTGCGCCCAGATTTCCGGTGATGGCAAAAACATCACCGGCCTTGGCGTGAGAGGCCATGTTAGCGGCCAGTGCCTTAAGTTCTTCAGCTGTTTTGCAGATGCTTTCCATAATTTAAATATATGACGATGGGATTTCAAAAATAAATTTTGTGCCCTTATTTGGTGTGGAGCTTATATCCATGTTGCCGCCATGCAGGTCGATTATCTTTTTGGAAAGGTAGAGTGCCAGCGCAATATTGCCGCCGCCAGCGCCTATTTTGTCTGATTTTAATTTATAGAATTGTTCGAATATCGTTTTCAGTTCCATTTCAGATATGCCTGCGCCATCATCTGCGATCTCAAAGCGGACCTTGTTTGCGTGCTTGGAAACGTTAAGTTTTACCGTGCCGCCTGGCTTGCTCATATCTATCGCCTGGTTGAAAAGCGTGCGGATAGAATGGCTGAGGCGTTGCCTGTCGACGATTATTACCTCAACATCTTTCTTCACATCCATACTGACATTGACAGATTTTTTATCGGCATCGGCTTTCAGTTCTTTTAAAAGCGGGTCGATGAATTCGGTGATGTTCATTTCTTTAGGGTCGATAGATACGAAACCGGCATCTATTGAGGAAACATCAATGATATTGTCGATGAGCATTTTAAGTTTCTCGGAAGAATCCAGGATATCGTTGATATATTCCTGAACTTTTTTATCCATTTTTTTGGCATAGAGCGAAAGCAGGATCTCTGAGAAGCCCATGATGGATGTGAGCGGCGAGCGCAGTTCGTAAGATACGTTGCTGAGGAAACTGCTTTTTATTTTGTCGGCCTCTTCATAGGCTTTTTTCTCGGCGATGATAGATTTTTCAAGGTTGGCCTTGTCGGTGATGTCTGAGAAGATTATCAGCGTGGCACCGTCTGGCAGTGGGGTGAAGCGTTCAAGCAAGGTTATGTTATCAAGCCGTTTTGTGGTGCGGGTGGCAGGGTAGCGACCGTTTATTATCTCCATGAAGCGGTCGTGATAATCCATTTCAACTTCCGGCGAATACATGCCGGTGAATTCCTCCAGTATCTGCGAGATATGCGGCTCAGACTTCAGGAAGCTTTCGGTGAAACCCCAGAGGTTGCGGAAGATCGGGTTATATAATTCCAGCCGCCCGTCCTCCCGGAACACTGCAACGGCATCATTCAAATTATCAAGCGTTTGCTTCTGCACGGACACCAGCGTGTTATAAGAGCGCTCAAGTGAGATGGCGTTGGTGAGGTCGTCATAATAGAATAGCAGCCCGCGGTTCTGGTATGGTATTATCACAACTTTTAAAATGCGGCCGTCGGTGAGGTAATAAAAATCTTCCTTCTTGGAGATTAGGTTGGTGAACATCTGCACGTTCTCTTTTTTGAATGCGGCAAAGTTTGCCTGTTCCGGCAGGCGGCGTTTCTGGCGCAGATATTCCAACAGCTCACCATAGGTTGGGTAGGTTTTAAGGAAATCCTCATCGAGCTTCCACAAGTCAACGAAAGATTTATTATAATATTCCAGCCGCTGGTTGATGCCATATATCGCCACCGCTTCATTGAGCGATTCAAGCAGCCGTTTTTGCAGTTCCACGTTGAATTTCAGGCGTTCGCGGGTGCTTTGCAGTTCGGCGAGGTTCAGCGCGAAACCAATGGTTCCGCCTTTCGATGAGAATTTGGAGGCTGAATCTGAGGTTGGTATCTCAACTATCTGGCTCAGTGTGTTCGAGCCACTTATCACAATATTCTGCTCCATCACCTGTGTCTGGCCGGTCTTCATGACCTTCTGCGCGAAATCTTTTGCGTCGCGGAATAGTTCGGTGTTCGATTTCTTTATAATATTCTCGCGGATCTCGCCGGTAACTTCGCAATATCTGCTGTTGCAGTATATTATATTCAGATTCTTATCACGCTGCCAGATGGGAAAAGTTATCTCATCCATAAGCCCTGCAAAAGTGCGCAGCTCGTTCTCATATGTAGTTTTTAGCCGAGCAAGCAGCCGGGCTTCCTTGTTGGTGTAATTGTAAAGCTGTTCGAATTTTTCCGCGCGGTATGAAAAAATTGCGGTGAGGATGCAGAGGATGATTATTATAACACCCAGCGAACCAAGCACCACCTGCTCAAGCAGGGCGTGGTTGTTGATTATGTCAGAAAAAAGGTTCACGGTCGTAATCTACCCGCAAACTTGCCAACTCGTCAACTTGTAAACCATTTCCTGTAAAGGGCTAATAGTTAATTGCTGATAGCTGATGGTTTTTTAGCCTCCAGCCCTTCCGGGTTTCTAGCTCATGGAATAAACTTAAAAAATAAACTTAATTGTATTCCCATGGAAAACGATAGCTCCCTCTACGAATTCACCCGCAGCCAGATACCGCTGGGTGATATAGCCAATGGGCTGATGAATAAAATGATAATCCTTGCACGGAACATCGCGCGGGAGGCGGCTGAGTATGAAGAAAAATATAGCGATGACCAACCTCGTGTTCCAGCTGGTAGCCCCAATGGTGGGCAATGGACGAGCGAGGGTGGCAATGCATCGACTGAAAGCTGGGGAAATCCTAATACCCTTCAAGAGCATTTTGAGAATCATGGGGCTGATTTTGGAGCAACTTCCCCAGAGGATTACGCAAATAAGGCAAATGAATTTTTAACTCGAGCGCAAAATGAAAATCTACCTATGGTGGAAGGTGGTGATGGCGTAATTCGTGCATATGACCCAGAAACAAATGCTTTTGGTTCTTATAATCCTGATGGAACCACAAAAACTTTTTTTAAGCCTCCAGAAGGCGCTGAATATTTTCAACGACAGATCGATTATGATCTGTCTACAGGAGGTAAGGTTATAAATCCATTGATCGACGATACTATTATTCCTACAGAAATTCCTGATACTTTTATTCCTGAATAAAAAACTTTTATACAACCGGTAATTGTGTTATTAATTATTTAATTGGAGTTAACCATGAAAAATATATGTCCTGTTTGTGGCTATGATGAACTCGATGAGCCAGCATATAAAGGTATGCGGGCATCTCTTGAGATATGCCCTTGTTGCGGGTTCCAGTTTGGATTTGATGACCAGGCCCTTCATATCACTCATGAACAATGGCGTCAAAAATGGGTTACTAATGGCATGAAATGGCGTAGTAGTGGAATAAAGCCACCAGCAAACTGGAATCCACAAAAGCAGTTGTTGAATATCGGTGTAAAGATTTGAGTTATTAACTCTAAACCCTATTCCTGCTTGAACAGCACAGATTTAAAATTCTTGCGGTCTTCCAGCGCAGTGCCTGTTCCGATAGCCACGCAGTGCAGCGGGTTTTCAGCCATGAACACTGGCAGGCCGGTTGAATCGCGCAGTAACTTATCAAGGTCACGTAATAGCGCGCCGCCACCTGTCAGGATGATTCCGCGGTCTACGATGTCAGATGAAAGTTCTGGCGGGGTTTTTTCAAGCGTGTCGTGAACTGCTTCACGAATTGCGTTCACAGGCTCTTGCAGGCTTTCTGCGATCTGGCGTTGTGAAAGTTCAAGTTCTTTTGGCACACCATTTAACAGGTCACGGCCTTTTATCATGGTGATATCACCATCACCTTCTGCCGGGGCAAGTGCCGAACCGATGCGTTTTTTAATTTCTTCTGCGGTAGATTCACCAATTAATAAGTTATGATATTTGCGGATATAGTTGATGATGGCTTGGTCCATAGTATCCCCACCAACGCGGGTAGATTTTGCAAGCACGATGCCGCCGAGGGAGATAACCGCAACCTCAGTTGTTCCGCCGCCGATATCAACCACCATTGAGCCTTTCGGTTCATTCACCGGAAGCCCGGCGCCGATAGCTGCTGCCATTGGTTCTTCGATAAGGAAAACCTCACGCGCACCCGCAGAAGATGCAGCGTCTTGAATTGCCTTACGCTCAACCGGGGTTGAGGAAGATGGAACGCATATCACGATAAGCGGGCCAGCGAAATTTTTACCTTTGTGAACCAGACGGATGAAGTGTTTTATCATCTCTTCAGCGCCTTTGAAATCTGCAATAACGCCATCACGAAGTGGGCGGAGAGCTTCAATCCCAGCCGGAGTACGGCCCAACATCATTTTCGCCTGCATGCCGAACGCATAAGGATATTTGCGCCCCTCACGAATTTCCAGTGCAACAACCGAAGGTTCGTTGATAAGGATGCCCTTACCTTTTACATAAACCAGCGTATTCGCGGTGCCAAGGTCAATTGCGATATCATTGGAAAACAGGCCGAGGAGTTTTTGGAACATAAATTTTCTCTTATTTTTGAGCTTAAAAAGCTATTTTAATGTAAGGGCTTATATTCCACGCAGCGCCGTTTGGCAAGGGGATTTTATAGGAATTTCATTAGAAAATAGTCACATTTTTTAGTAGTTTAAGGGTTTTGTTCGAATTTTAGGTTTTGTTAAGGAATGGGTAACTATTTTGTGCTATAATAGCTATAAAACAAAGTGTTGGTTATGTCGGTCAAAGATCCTTTCATAGTAGTAAAATGTATTGATGAATATCAAGATCCTCAGATCTCAATAACCATAAACCGCCCTGCCACAAACGAGATCATCCTATATAATTTTAAAAAAAATGCCAAAGGCCAGTACGAAATAACCGAGAATAAGGACGGGGCCGAACCGAAAAAGGTTTGCTGGAAGGATATCAAAGCTGCGGCCAAGGATATAAAAAATGTATTTAATGATATGCAGACCTCAGTCCATGAAAAGAGCTTCTCACCCGATGGACTGGATTTTGTAAAGCTGGAAGAAAGATATCCGGTTGCACCAGATGTGGTTTCTGAAATTCCAGTAGCTTTAAAAGAAATTGTAATAAATTTTCAGCCAGATCCTGTGAAAACTATTAAACAGATTGATCTGCCTAAGATCAAGCCAGACAAGCAAGAGATCAAAAATAAAATTGTATGTACATTAAATGTCAGCAATGGGATAATTCAAGGCGCTGAATTATTTAATGAAACATCAGATAATAATCTTTCTAGAAACGGTTACCGGCGGACCAGTGTCATATCCAAAAATGAATCAGACTTAAATGAGTTGGCCACTTACGAGAGTTATAATAAAGATAAAGGCCACCAAGATATTCCAAACAGTCGATCTGGTTGTAGCCTGAACGTTTTTACACGACATTTTAAAAATGTTGAAGAGGAAAATCCGGGATGTTCGGTCAAATATATCATAAATGGAAGGGAAGTTAAAAAAAATGAATTTAAAGATAAGTTAGATAAAAATATTATAAACTTAAAAGCCCAAATGTTCGGGGGTGGTCTTAAAGTCAGTGGCGTAAATCATGGACAAGGTTTTTCCAGCAAAGGAATGGGCATAGAAAGTGAATTAGAGATAAGTTAACTCTCTGCCGATTGCATAACTTTAATCTTTTTAATATCCGGGCAGTTCAGATATCTGATAAGCAGCAGCCCCGGAATCGCAAGTAAAGTTGAAACCGTGAAATAGGTTTCCCAGCTCAATCCAAGCCCGTTCACTTTATCCACCATATAGCCCGAAGGTGCGTTGGTGAGCCAGCGGCCTAGTGACATGAAGCTGGTGAGCAGTGCATATTGCGTCGCGGTGAATCGCACGTTACACAGGCTGCTTAAATAGGCCGTAAAGGCGGCGGTGCCCATGGCGCTGGCGATGTTCTCGATGGTTATCACGGCGGTGAGCGCCAGTGTGTTGTGCCCCATATGTGCCTGCCAAACGAAGGTGAGGTTCGAGAGCATTTGGAGGATGCCGAAATATAATAATGTTTTCATCAGCCCGAATTTATACACCGCCCAGCCGCCGATTATGCTGCCGATTATGGTCATGCCGAAGCCGTAGAATTTGGTTATCTCAGCCACTTCGGTTTTGGTGAAGCCCATCTGCTGGTAGAAGGGGTTTGCCATTTTTCCGAGCATCGCATCACCCAGTTTATAAAGCACTGCAAATAAAATAACCACCACCCAGTTCTTGTGCTGCTGGATGAATGACAGGAACGGCTTTACCATGAAAGTTTTGCACCATTCAAGCCAGTGGGTTTTGCCATCCTGCTCAACAATATGCTTGGTTGGCTCCTTTGCAAAAAGCGTGGCAATGGTGGAGATGAGTAGCGTGGTGCCAATGAAGAAAAACGCGGTTTTCCATGAGTAAACATCAGCCACGATAAGCGAGATACCGCCGCTCATCAACATGCCGATGCGATAGCCCATAATTGCCATCCCTGCCCCCGCGCCTTGCCTGTCTGCCTCGAGCATCTCCACGCGAATGGCATCATAGGCGATATCATAAGTGGCGGAAACGAAGGCGAGTGCGATGGCGTAGTAAACTATGGTACGAAGGTCGGTTTGCGGGTTGAGGAAGCCAAATTTACATATTATCCCGATCAGGAATATCTGGCTCAACACCAGCCAGCTGCGCCGCTGGCCTACCAGTTTATAGAGGATAGGAATGCGCATCCCATCAACCAAAGGCGACCACACGAATTTAATGGTGAACGGCAGTCCTGCCAGCCCGAACAGCCCGATATCGCGCAAATTGATGCCGCTTTCAGCCAGGCGGAAAGTGTAGGTTATGAAGACCAGTGTGAACGGGATGCCGCTGCCATAGCCTATCGCGCCGATAACAAGCATTTTGCGGTTAAGGTAAAGCTCTTTGAATTCAGTCAGGAAATTTTTTATTTTACTTAGCAATTTTATACCTTTATTGATTTCGTTCAAGTTAAGCAGATTGAAAATATTTATCAATCACAAACAAATATTCACATCTCCCTGCACTTGCGGGGTGGGCGAAGAAAAACAAAAAAGGAACAAAAATGGCTAAAGATAAAACTCCGAAAGTTGAAGAAACTAACGAAGCCGGCGAAGGAAAGCAAATAAACGTTGTTGCGCAATATATAAAAGATCTTTCATTTGAAAGCCCGAATGCGCCTGCAAGTCTACAGCCAAATGCAGAGCGCCCTAATATCGGTGTTTCAGTTGATATTGGTGCAGCGCCACTTGGCACAGATAGTTACGAGGTTGAACTTAAAATAGGCGTTACCGCAAAACGTAAAGATGAAACTTTATTCCTGACGGAAGTTAAATATGGTGGTGTTTTCATCCTGAAGAACATCCCGGCTAACGAACTTCAGCCGGCTTTGCTGATCTTCGCTCCAAACATGCTGTTCCCTTATGTCCGCCGCATAATCTCTGATCTTACGCGCGATGGCGGCTTCCCGACCCTGATGCTCGACCCTATAGATTTCGGCTCGCTTTACATCCAACGCATGCAGCAAGGTGCGCAGGCGCAGTAATATAAGTTTTTCCTATAACGCTGTCGCCCCGCATTTATTGCGGGGCCTAGTTGTGCAGTTAATTACTGATCGAATTTGTTTAACCACTGGACCCCGCAATAAATGCTGGGCGACAGCGAATTAGTTATTGGGTGGGTTGTCTAAAAACTTCAGGCCTATAAATTCTCTAACCTGACAAACCCAGCCGCATTCTCAAGTGCCTGTGCAACGTCAAACGCGGTCTGCTCGTCCCATGGTTTGGTGAGTATCTGCAAGCCAAGTGGCAGGCCTTCGCTGCTTAATCCGGCTGGAACTGAAATTCCCGGAATGCCAGCCATTGAGGCTGGTATGGTGAACACGTCGTTCAGGTACATTTTTACCGGGTCGTTCTGGTTGGCGCCTATTTCAAATGCAGCGCTTGGGGCGGTTGGGGTGAGGATGGCATCAACCTTGGTGAATGCCGTTTCAAAATCACGCGCGATGAGTGTGCGGACTTTTTGCGCCTTTACATAATAGGCATCGTAATAGCCGTGGGAGAGAACATAAGTTCCTATCATGATACGGCGCTTTACTTCCTCGCCGAAACCTTCGGCTCGGGTTTTTTCATACATCTCATCGAGTGACGAAAATTTTTCCTCGGTGCGGTGGCCATAGCGAACGCCATCATAACGCGCGAGGTTTGAGGAGCACTCAGCAGGCGCAATTATATAATAGACCGGCAATGCATATTTGCTGTGCGGAAGGGAAATTTCAATAATTTCAGCCCCCTGCTCTTCCAGCCATTTAGCGCCTTTTGCCCAGATATCCAGAATTTCCTGGTCGGTGCCATCAACGCGATATTCTTTTGGGATGCCGATCTTTTTGCCTTTCAAATGTCCGTTGATATTTCCAGACCAGTTCGGAACTTCCTTGTTAACCGAGGTTGAATCGTTCACATCATAGCCAGCCATGCTTTGCAGCATTATAGCAGAATCTTTTACGGTCTTTGCGAATGGCCCCGCCTGGTCAAGCGAGCTGGCAAATGCCACCACGCCCCAGCGCGAGCAGCGGCCATAGGTTGGTTTTATCCCGGTAATTCCACAGAATGCCGCGGGCTGGCGAATTGAGCCGCCAGTATCAGTTCCGGTCGAGGCAACGCAGATATCCTCAGCCACTGCTGCCGCAGAGCCGCCGGAAGAACCACCAGGCACCAGTTTTTTATCCGGGAATTTCTTCGACCTCCACGGATTTAGCACGCTGCCGAAATGTGAGTTGGTATTCCCAGAACCCATCGCAAACTCATCAAGATTGGCCTTGCCCAGCATAACCGCGCCCTGCGCGAACATGTTACCTGAAACCTTAGATTCATATTGCGGAATAAAATTATGTAGGATCTTCGAAGCCGCTGTGGTGCGTGCGCCTTTGGTGCAGTAAAGATCTTTCATCGCGATAGGAATGCCTTCCAGCAACCCCATTTTACCGGCGGCAATTCTTTTGTCAGCCTCCGCCGCCTGCGCCAGCGCGATCTCAGGCGTATGCGTAATATAGCAGTTTGATGTAGATTTCCCGGCCGCATCCAGATAGCTTTTTGTAAGCTCCACGCTGGAGAATTTTTTGGCTTTTAGCCCCTCAAGGGCGGTTTCAATGGTAAGTTTGCGTAAATTTGACATATAACTCAATCAATTAGCCTTTAACGATTTATTAACTTTTCTATGCTATAATCTATTAAATCAACTTATTGAATAATGGAAGAGGAAAAAAATAAATATAGGATAGCTGAATTGAGAAAAGCTGTGTTTGATAAAGATCACGAGCTAAAGGGTATATCTAACTTTCTTGATATGGGCTTGGAGAATATACGCGGAAGCTTCCCGGACAATTCAGAATTCTTTGTACCGATCGAAGGGTTTATCGATAATCTAAAGGTCGAACTTAAGGAGAGGCATGCAGTTCTTAACCGCAAAACAACACTTAGGGTTTTTAAGGAGATAAAAAGTGAAACAAATGACTGGCTAAATGAATCAGATATGAAAAGTACGTTTGGTTTGAGTAATGAGGAGCACGAAGCATTTTTTGACGGTATTGCCGGAGAATTTTTAGGATGGGCCTCTTCTTCATTAGAGATCGACAATAAAAAATCCGTTAATGATAAAGGGCGTATGATAACTAGCTTTAAGCTTGATAAAGATGTCATTAGCAAAATAACCGATCATAGTATAACTGAGTTCCTGAAAGAAACTAGTGGTTCCAAAGAAACTGCGGGACCAAAATTTATACCAATGATAAATGTACTAAAAGATGCCCTGAAATCAGTTATTTTTGATTCAGCAACTAAAGAGATGGAAGAAAACCTAAAAAATTATCTTAAAAATACCCTGGAAATAAAGATCGGAAGGAAGTTATAAATCACCCGGCATCCACAACCTTGGGCACCACGAAACAACCGAACTGAGATTTCGGCGCGTTGGCCAGAATTTCATCGCGGATGTTGCTGTCATGAATTTCGTCATCTGCGCGGGTGCGGAGAGTGTAGCCGCCAACGCCTGCCATTTCAGGAACGTTGTCGGTGTTCAGTTCTTCAAGCTGTTTGAAGGTGCCGAAAATATTATTCAGCTGCGTCATGAATTTTTCTTCCTGTTCGGAGGTTATTTCAATCCGCGCCAGCTTGGCGATCTTTTTAATGTCTTTATTAGTGAGTGTCATGGAAAAATTATATAGAGTTTTTGTAAAGCAAAAACAAGTTATTTTCTTTGCCTCCCCGCTTTCGCGAGGACGACGATGGAGGCTGGCTTCCTGAACAAAACCCCGCCCGCCAGGCCAGTTTTATTCTTCACGCCGGTGGTGCCGGGGAAGCTGATGGGGAGTTCAAGTATGCTACGCACCGCCAAAAATGCGAACCCCTGCGCTTCGATGAAGTTGGGGTCAAGCTGGTCGCTGAGTTTTGAGATCTTGGCAACTTTGCCGTCTAAAATATTATGCAGGCTTTGCATTATATATTTATTATGCACGCCGCCGCCGCTGATGAACCACATCTTCGGCTTCCTCGGCAGATGCTCGGCAGACCGCACAATTGCGCGTACGGTGAATTCGGTTAGGGTTGAAACCTTGTTGATGAAACTCTCGGTTTTATATTTGCCCTGCAACAGCCCGGTTACTTTAGTGTTGAACTCGTTCCTGTCTAAAGATTTTGGCGGCTTTACCTTGAAATATTTATCTTTTAGCAATTCGCTCAGGAATTTTCCATTTACCCTGCCTTGCAGCGCAATTTTTCCGCCATCATCAAAGTGGCGTTCGGTATTTTCATAGATTATATCGTCGATAAGTGCGTTGCCGGGGCCGCAATCAAACGCTACCAGTTTTTTGCCATCGATATATGAGATATTTGAAACGCCGCCGATATTCACAATCGCAGCTGGGAAAAAACTTTTATCAATGATGGCCTGATGGTAAATTGGCATTAGCGGGGCGCCCTGCCCGCCATTATCAACATCGTTGCTGCGGAAGTCACACACCACATCTATACCGCATTTTTCCGCCAGCAAAGCACCATCGCCGATCTGCCAGGTGAATTTTTCGTGCGGGCGATGGTCTATGGTGTGGCCGTGGAAGCCCACCACGTCAATATCTTCCGGCTTAAGTTCGGCCTTGATCACCAGCTCTTCCACAGCTTCAATGTGAAATTTGGTGATGTCCTTCTCCACTTCTTTTGTATAGAACCATTCGCTATCTGTCATCGAGTGCGACCAGCGTGAGCGCGGTGATGCATCTGATGGTTGGGGATTACGGTTTGCCCGCTGCACATCCGAGATAAGTTTGCGCATTTTCAGCTTCATCCAACCCGGATATTCCTTGAAGTGGGTTGCCCCAAAACTGAGCAGTTTTTCGCCGTCAGTTTCAATAATAGCTGCATCCACCCCATCCATCGAGGTGCCAGACATAAGGCCAATCGCCCTATATATTTTTTTAATTTCTACCATAACAAGCTGAAATGTAAGAGTTATTTATTTTGATGCTATTAATGGTTTCTTAACCTTTTTAGAGTATAATATAAGCAGGATATTACAATAAAAGAATAATTAAAATTTATGTGGGGATAGAGTGTCTAAGTATAAGGCAAAAGATTATATATCGCAGGACATTGCAAGACAGATGCTCACAGATCTAGGGGAATTTGCAGACAATATTGGCAGAACAAAAACCTTGGTGCAAAGCATAGCCAACGGCACTGCAAAATTCTATTTCCTGGGCGATAAGATACAAAGCCAGGACAAAGATGGAAAAACAATTTTAATAGCAAATGAGATGGAGTATAGCCCTGACGCGCTGGTAAAAGGATTGAAGGAAAACGAAAGAACAATGGAGCGGAGCTATATGATGGCCGTTCCCATAAGAGCGAACGCTGCACAATGGATAAATAGAAAAAAAGAGATAGGCTATACCGGCACCAGTGAATTATTCACTGGTGATGCCGCATCCTTACGCGAGATATGCCGCTCAATACGTTTGAGCTTGTTGCCGTACAAAGTTGAGTTGAAGGCGAAGGGGATAGAAATAAAAGACACATCCATTAAAAATCTTAATGCCCCAAAAACAAAATTTTCCTTTTCCAGCTTGTTCTCAGCAAAAAAAACAAGTGTCCATACGCTTTAGAACAGCAGCGGCACTAAACCACCCCGGTATATTTAAACCCCACATATACCATCCAGCATGAGATGATGCAGGCGAATAGCATGATAATGAATTTATAGATGAAATGCTGGACGCTCAGGCGGTTTTCTGGTGTTCTATCGGCAGCAAAAACGGTATGGGCCTTTATAGCGCGCAGGATGTAATAGGTCAGGTGAATGGCCATGGCCGCCACGCTGACCGCCCATAGGGTATAGATGACATAGGGCGTGCGCAACCATGGGATAAGCGGCAAAAGGTTAAGCGCTATAAGGGATTGGAGGTAGCGAAGGTCTTTTTTCATAAATGTCTTTTAAAGCATATATTTAGTGGATAAAAGCTATTTTTATGATAAAATACATCAACAAAACTTAAGAGGGGATTATGGGGTTTATTAGAGATGCTATTAAAGCCGGTCTATCAAATCGGCAAGATAATAATTTAACCGCACTTAACAAGCTTATTGAGCCTTTATATAAAGCTGCTTTTATTGAAGCGTTCCTTTCTGAATTCTGCAAACTTCGTGAAGGGTTTAAATACGGGAATGAAGAACTAAGTTCTGTAAAGATCCCAGCAAATGCACAAAACAAACTTGATGAACTATATTCTAACTATGGTACTTCTGCTCGTGATTTGCAGGGTATTTTTGAGGTCGATCATTTATTCGCGAAATATGGGTATAATACGCTTAAGAACATAAAGGAAGATGTTCCGGCGCTCATGAAATCTATTAAAGATGGCTGCCAACCCTTTTATGAAACTTTCTTTGATGCATCTGAGGATTATCTGCGTTCAAAGGGGAAAACAAATTTAGCCGGGAATGAAAGTTACAATAAAGAAACGGATGAGCATAACAAGGCCAGGCTTGTAGAATCGGTTAACGATCTTATTGATGCCTGCTTTTTTGAGCATTATAATGAACATATCTCCAATGAACTTGTGGAGTCAAATTCAAATAAGTTTAATACTGAGATGATAAAAGAAGCATTATTGAGGGTCCCACTTATGATAAGGAGATCAGACCCAGTGAAATATAAAGATATTTCGGTTAACCCGGAAGAATTGATGATGGGTTCACTATCTCAGCAAATAGTCTAATAAACCCGCTTTTTCGGCGGCACAACTTCCACGTCCTCAGTGAGTGTGTTCATGTGAACCGGGCGGTAGTCGATTTTTACGGCGCCTTTATCATCTATCCACGCTAGTGTGTGTTTCATCCAGTTTGCGTCATCGCGGTCTTTATAATCTTCACGTGCATGTGCGCCGCGGCTTTCTTTGCGGTTCAGCGCAGATGCGATCGAGACCATTGCCTGTGGGAGAAGGTTTTGCAGTTCCAGCGCTTCAACTAGATCAGAGTTCCAGATGAGGCCTTTATCTTTGACTAGCAGGTCTTCATTTTCCTTATATATGGCTTTCATGTTCTCAACACCTTCAGCCATGGTTTTTTCAGTACGGAAAACGGCTGCGTCTTTCTGCATCGCTTTCTGCATGTTCAGGCGAACTTCGGATGTCAGTTTTTTGCCATTCGAATAACGAATTTTATCAAAGCGGTTGATTATCTTATCAAGCACGCTCGGATTAACTTCCTTATGCGGAGTGCCTTTTTTAACAACTTCAGCGGCTTTGTAGGCGGCAGCGCGGCCGAACACTACAAGGTCAAGCAGCGAGTTTGAGCCTAAACGGTTAGCGCCGTGAACTGAAACGCAACCCGCCTCACCCACTGCCATTAGGCCTGGAACCACTGCATCTGGGTTGCCATCTTTCAGCGTTACCACTTCACAGTGAATATTAGTTGGAATGCCGCCCATGTTATAGTGCACTGTCGGCAGAACCGGGATAGGTTGTTTGGTTACATCAACACCCGCAAATATTTTTGCGGTTTCTGAAATGCCCGGTAGGCGTTGGTGAAGAATTGCCGGGTCAAGATGTTCAAGATGTAATTCGATATAATCTTTATTAGGGCCACAACCGCGGCCTTCGCGAATTTCAATGGTCATCGAGCGTGATACGACATCTCGGCTGGCAAGGTTTTTCGCTTTTGGTGCGTAGCGTTCCATGAACGCCTCGCCTTCCGAGTTACGCAAAATTCCGCCTTCACCGCGGGCCCCTTCAGTTATCAAACAGCCAGAACCATAAACTCCGGTCGGGTGGAACTGGATGAACTCCATATCCTGTAGTGGTAGGCCTAAGCGTGCAACCATTCCGCCGCCATCACCGGTGCAGGTGTGGGCAGAAGTTGCCGAGAAGAACGCGCGGCCATAACCACCCGTTGCCATGATGACCATGTGTGAGCGGAAAACGTGGAGCGAGCCGTCATCTAAATTCCATGCCACAACACCGCGAACTTCGCCATTTTCATAAATGAGATCAAGCGCGAAATATTCCACGAAGAACTGTGCTTTGTGTTTCAGTGATTGCTGGTAAAGCGTGTGCAGGATAGAGTGACCTGTTCTGTCAGCTGCGGCGCAGGTGCGCACGGCGGCCGGGCCTTCGCCATATTCAGTGGTCATCCCGCCGAACGGGCGCTGGTAAATTTTGCCTTCCTCAGTACGTGAGAATGG
>Ga0206887_10107_pt1 | contig 19246 bp, 17 predicted proteins | sample Alteio_BWOrgHeat_89_FD_153248 | JGI IMG/M metagenome (GOLD analysis project Ga0206887, IMG submission 153248) | Enriched cells from forest soil in Barre Woods Harvard Forest LTER site, Petersham, Massachusetts, United States - Alteio_BWOrgHeat_Nextera3 ...
TTGCGGATTGCGGATTACGGAACGGTGAAGGAAAAGGGAAAAAGGAAACCACGCGTGGCGCGGAAAATGCCAAGGGAAATCAGAGACAGGCGAGACGCCTGTCCTACGTTTTTGCATTGGTATTTGCGGCATGCGCGCTGATGAGCAAGCCGGTGGCGGTGACGTTGCCGTTTGTGTTGTTGTTATTGGATTATTGGCCGCTGGGGCGGTTTGGGAATGCGGAGTGCGAAGTGGGGAATGAGCCCTCACCTCACGAGGAATCTCGAACCTCATGTACCCCCTCACCCTTACCCTCTCCCCCGATGGGGGTGAGGGGAGAGCCATCGAACAAGAATCGTGTTGGGCCAAAAGCCGGCTGGATGAGAGCCCTTGTTCTGGAGAAAGTTCCATTCCTGGTGCTTTCCATAGTGGCGTGTTTGCCGACGATACTGACTGAAAAGCAAGGCATCACGGCGACAACAGTGGTGCCGATTCCGTTGCGGATTGAGAACGCGATTGTTTCGTATGTGACTTATATTGGAGAGTTTTTTTACCCGACCGGGCTGGCGGCGTTTTATTATTATCCCATCCGTGGTTTGCCATTCCGGGAAGTGGCAACGGCATTTGTGTTTCTGGCGGCGATCACGGTGGCGGTGGTTCTTTGGAGGCGGAAGCGGCCTTACCTTTTGGTTGGCTGGTTCTGGTATGGCATCATGATGGTGCCGGTGATTGGATTTGTGCAGGTGGGTTCGCAGGCTCATGCGGACCGGCACACGTATTTTTCGGAAATCGGGCTGTGCCTGCTGTTGATGTGGCTGGCGGCGGATTTGTGCGGGCGATTGCGCCATTCACGACTGATATTGGGAGGATCGGCGGCGGTAATCCTGCTGGTTTTGATGAGCTGCGGTTACAAACAGGTTTCGTATTGGCAAAACAGCGAGGCGCTTTGGCGACATGCGATTGAGTGCGACCGATATGACGTGAGGGCATATTATAATCTCGCGAATTTTCTTTACCAAAAAGAGGATTTGAACGGAGCGATAACAAATTTTGAGATCGCACTAGAAATTGATCCGGGCATGGTGGGCGCGCATAACAACCTGGGGATGGCTTTTTTAGACAAGGGCGACCAAGCTGGTGCTGTTGCCCAGTACCGGGCGGCGATAAAACTGGATTCGGATTACGCCGTGGCACATTACAATCTCGGAAGCGTCCTGCTGAAACTCGGGAAAACGGACGAGGCGATCGCAGAGTTTAAGGCAGCACTGACGATTGATCCCGCCCATTCCGAATTAAGAAATAATTCGGAATTGGCGTTGCCAGAGGTAACGGCGAAGCGAATAAAAACGAATTACGCCCAGTTCCATGACGGCCTGGGCTCGGCTTACGAAGGGAAAACGCAGATTGACGAGGCCATTGAGCAATACCAAGAAGCGTTGAAGCTTGATCCAAATTATTCGCAAGCGAGATACAATCTGGCCAATGCTTTGCTAAAAAAAGGCGAGGTGGACCAGGGAGTGGCACAGTATCAAGAGGCGTTCAAAAACGATCAGGGGGACGCCAAGTCCCACAACAATCTTGGGACGGCCTTGCGACGAGAAGGGCGAGTGGATGATGCCATCGTTCAGTACCAGGAGGCATTGAAAATTGACCCTGATTACGCCCCGGCACATTTTAATTTTGCGAACGCCCTATTGCAAAAGGGCGAAGTGAATTCCGCCATCGCGGAGTATCAGGCGGCACTTAAGCTCAAGCCGGACAATGTGATGGTGCAGAGAAACATTGCGCATACGATTTGGCCTTTGGCGACGTCGCCGGATGCAGCCGCGCGGAATGGAAGCAATGCGGTGGCATTTGCGAGCGAGGCCAACGAGACGACCGGCGGGACAAACGCGCTCATTTTAAGGGTGCTGGCAGCGGCAACGGCGGAGTGCGGCAATTTCCCAAAAGCCATTGAGATGGCAAAACAGGCGCTGGCGATAGCGACCGAACAACAGAATCCCGGCCTGGAAACGGCATTGAAAAAGGAAATTTCCGGTTATCAGGCGAATTCGCCCGTACGCGCCAACCCGCAGGATATGTCAGGCTGGCAGTGACGGATGCGCGCCACAGCAGCTTTACCCGGCTACTTTTATCTCGAAAAAGTGTATGAAAAACGAACAGCATAACGCTGCTCAAAAAATCATTTCGTGGGCTGAAAAGCACCCGTTGATAACGATTGCGCTGTTTACTTTACTTGCGCTCGGCCCGTTCATTGACAAGGCGGTGCACATTGATGATCCGTTGTTTGTTTGGACGGCGCAGCAAATTCTTAAGTATCCCGGAAATTTTGCGGGGTTTGAAGTGAACTGGTATGGCACGATGAAACCCATGTTCGCAATCAACATGAACCCGCCGGCGCAGTCCTATTTCCTGGCCGTGGTCATGGCGGTTTTTGGAGAGCATGAAATCCCTATGCATGCGGCGATGCTGCTGGTCTCGTTTGCCGCGGCGGCAGGAATTTTCCAATTGGCACGGCTTTGGTGCGAGCGTCCCCTGGCGGCTGCGTTAATAGCGTTGAGCACACCCGTTTTTTTCCTCTCCGCCACGTCGTTGATGTGCGATGTGCCGATGCTGGCCCTTTGGATTTGGGCCGTCGTTTTTTGGGAACGGGCCTTAAAAAATGGGGAGGCCACGAATTACCTGGCCGCCGGAGTACTAGCCGGGTTATCCGTATTGACCAAATATAGCGCATTAACGTTGCTGCCTTTGTTGCTCGTTCTTGGGGGGTTGCGGAAAAAAAGGCCGGGTGTGTGGCTGTTATGGCTGGCAGTACCCGCTGCCATGACAGGGGCTTACGAGCTTTGGACGGCGAAACTATATGGTCTGGGACTGATTTCCGAAGCGTCTGCTTATGCGGCACGGAACCGGTCAGTGATGGGTGGCGGCTGGGAGACCAGGGCCATATTTGGCCTGGCTTACTTAGGGGCCTGTTTGTTGCCAGTTTTATTTTTTGCCGGCGAGCTTTGGAACAAGGGCACATTAATCACGGGAGGCACGCTCGGATTGGCCGCCGCATTCGGGAGCGTATGGATCACCGGCGTTGGCAGCGAACTGGGCTGGTTCTTTCGGTTGCAAATGGTAACGCTGTTGGCAGGAGGCATTCATTTGTTGTTGCTGGCAGCAAATGAATTCTGGCGCCGGCGTGACGCGATTTCGCTCATGCTTGCGCTCTGGTTGGGCAGTGGATTTCTTTTTGCAGGGATTTTGAACTGGACGGTTAGCGCACGAAGTTTTCTGCCGATGGTTCCCGCCGCCGCAATTCTAGTCGCGGGGCGTTTGCCCCGAAAAGAATCCCAATCCCGGTTCACATACGGCTTTGCCGTGCCGCTGGTTATTTCCACAGTTCTAAGTTTTCTGGTTGCGGCGGCCGATTTTTCACTGGCCAATTCTGACCGTGCGGCGGCCCGGCGGCTGGCGACCGAATATATACCGGCAAAAAACAAGATATGGTTCCAAGGCCACTGGGGTTGGCAATATTACTTACAAAAAGCAAGGGCGATTCCTGTAGATAGAGGCCGGACTGTATTGTCACCGGGAGAAATTATGGTCATGCCTTCCAACAACACAAATTTGGTCCCGCCAAGTTCGGACGATGTGGACATTATTGAGACACTAGTACTTAAAATTTTCCCCTGGTTAAGCACAGACCATCCAGTACTGGGCGCGGGATTTTATGGGACGGGCATTTATGTTGCCCGCGGTTATCTGCCTTTTGTCTTTGGACGCGTGCCGGAGCAAAAATATTTTGTGTGCCGCGTTAAGCAGACTTTGACTTTTAATTTGCTGGAGAAGGGACAAATAGACGAAGCCGTCATCCAATCTCAGAAAGCGTTAAAAGACAGCCCGGACGCTGCCGGGTCGCACAACAATTTGGGTACTGCCTTGCGGAGGACCGGGAAGCTGGACGAGGCCATGACCCAATACCGGGAAGCCTTAAAAATCGATCCCGATTATGCGCCGGCACATTACAACCTCGGCAACGCGCTGCTCCAAAAAGGCCAGGTAAATGCAGCGATCGTAGAGTACCAAGCAGCGCTTAAGCTCAAGCCGGATAATGTGATGGTGCAACGGAACATTGCGCATACGATTTGGGCACTGGCGACATCGCCGGACGCGGCGATGCGGAATGGGACGAATGCGGTGGAATTTGCCCGCGCGGCCAACGAGACGACGGGCGGGACAAACGCCCTCATTTTAAGGGTGCTGGCAGCGGCAACGGCGGAGTGTGGCAATTTTCCAGCGGCGATTGAGACGGCGAAACGGGCGCTGGGACTGGCCAAAGAGCAACAGAATTTTGGATTGGAGAATGCGTTGAAAGAAGAAATTTCACAGTATCAGAACGGAAAGCCAATGCGAGCCGCGGCGGATGATATGGAGGGATGGTAGAAAATTTAACCGCAAGAGATTTAACCGCAAAGAACGCATAGAACACAAAGAAGATTATTAACATTTCCTATATCGGAAAAAAACAGCCACAAAGACGGCAAAGAAAACGGAAATATTCAACCGCAAAGAGCACAAAAGAACTCGAAGAATAATATTACGGACATGATCGGATCGGATTCACCAAGCAAAAAAAACGCCAAGAAACTCTAGTCAGATTGTTTAACCGCAAAGATCGCAAAGAGCACAAAGGAACCCTAAGAGGGCAAGGAAATTTCAGCCGCAAGAGATTTAACCGCAAAGATCGCATAGAACGCAAAGAAGATTATTAACATTTCCTATATCGGAAAAAAAATAGCCACAAAGACGGCAAAGAAAACGGAAATATTTAACCGCAAAGATCGCAAAGAGCATGAAAGAATATCAGACATGGCGGATGGTGATTAAAATTTAACCGCAAAGGTAACGCGTTACGCACGCAAAGAGCGCAGAGAGGAGAATGGAAAGTGCGCCAGTTTTAGATCGTTGCGCTACCTCAGACCAGGCAAACTTTCGAAGCTCAAACTTGTACGAGCCGAAGTTGATTAACAGCCCATGCTCCAGCCCGGCGGATTTGAGATAACCGATGATTTGAGCCTCGTGCTCGGGGGCAAGCGTCCTTGCTGTTTTTAATTCGACAATTAGAAGGTCTTCAATCAGCAAGTCAGCGATATACTCGCCGATGATTGTGCCATCTTCGTCGAATACCTGGACTGGATATTGTTGTTTGACCGTAAGGCCGGCCTTGACCAAGCGGTGTGCCAGCGCGTTTTCGTAAACTTTTTCAAGGTGACCATGGCCGTGATAAACATGAATCCCATAGGCAATCTGCCGAACCTCGTCACACAGTGCTTTGATATCTCTCATAGATTTTCCTTCTGTTTTTGTGTTCTTTGCGTTCTTTGCGGTTTAAGCAATTTTTACGGGGGTGGTTTTTGGGAGGGCGGCGGGGGCGTGTCCATGTGGAAGGGTTTGCCGGATTTGTAGAGTTTCAAGAGCTGGACATTTTTTTTCGGCGATTTCCTTTTGGCCGTGGGCGAGAGCGACGTCATGGGCTTTTTGGGCGGTGGCCACGGCGTCATCGAAGCGCCCGGCTTCAGCATAAGCGGCGGCGAGTGTGCCGATTAAAAAAGCTTCCTGGTAATGGGTTCGCTGACAGGCGTGCTCGGCGAGCGGCACCGCTTCCCGGCCGTTGCGCAATTTTGGGTCCGGATCGGTGGCCAGCATCCAGGCGAGATTGTTGAGAGCCAGAACGACATTTGTATCCTGTTCGATGACTTTGCGATAGTGAGGGATGGCCTCGGAATCGCGACCTGCTTTTGCCAGGAGCATGGCCAAACTTAAATGCGCTTCGGGATAATCGGGATTCAATTTAATGGCATTTTGATATGCGGCAATCGCCAGATCGGGTTGTCCGGTTTGAAAGTAACTTAACCCCAGACTATTCAAAACCAACGGCTGGTTCGGGGACAATTCGAGCGAGCTTTGATAATTTGGAATCGCCAAAGCATACTGGCCGGTATTTGCGCAGGCGTCACCGAGATTGTTATAATCGTCAATTCTATCCGGTGTAAACCGATCCGATTGCAGAGACATTTGAAAGGCATTTTCAGCGCCGGGATAGTCGCCTTTGATAACAAGCATACGACCGAGATCCTTCCAAGCCCAACCAAATTGGTCGTCGAGGGTAGTGGCACGGGTCTCACAATCGATGGCTTTGTCGTTATTCCCGCGAACTTCATATTCCACCCCGAGGACCGCCCAAGCCAATTCATCTTTTGGATCCAAAGCGAGGGTCCGGTTTAAGAGCGTGAAACCGTCCTTCCAATAGTGAACTTCTACGACCGTGCGCCAGTAGCAGGCGGCGGCAACCAGAGCAGCGCCGACGGTAAGAATGGCCTGGCGGCGAGGCCGGGGCCATTTAGCGAGAAGTTCCGGAAGGCCCCAGGCCAGGCAGATAAAGAGACCGATGTAAGGAATATAGGTATAGCGGTCGGCATACGCCTGGTTGCCGGCCTGGACCAGACCGATGACGGGTACGAGTGTCCCCAAAAAACATAACCAGCCAACAGCAAACCAAGGGTATTTGGAAGCGCGCCATATAGCGAATGCCGTCAAAGCAAGAAGCAGCAATACCGCCCCAATCAAGTCGGCGGCGGCCGGGAAATCACCCGTTCGAAACGGGTAGAAAACAGACAAATTCATGGGCCAGAAAACCTTGAAGAGATACCACTCATAGGAAACCGGGATATGCGCCAGCCGTTGTGCCGGAGGAAAATCCTCTACTGACTTGACGGCGCCCGTGGTGTTTTGGGCGATGTAGGTAACCACACAGGAAATCCCTGCCAGAAGGATGAAGGGAATTTTGTCAACGAACAAACGGAGCAAAAGAGGTTTGGGCTGGTTTTTGAGAGGGAACTGAAACCGGCGGAGAGGCCAGAAATCCAAAAGGAACAAAATGCCCGGCAACGTGACGAGCATGGGCTTGGCCATCAGGCCCAGGGCGAAGAGCAGCAGGGCGAGCGCGTAGACGGGCCAGCGGGCCGATTTCTTAGCGACAGACAATTCGACATAGCGCCCATAGGCCAGAAGGGTCAGCAGAAAGAAGAAGGCACTCAAAACGTCTTTGCGCTCGGAAACCCAGGCCACCGATTCCACGTGCATGGGATGGATGGCAAAAAGCAGGGCGACAAAGGCGGAAGGCCAAAGTTTGGACGTTAAATTCAGGAGCAGGAGAAACAGAAGAACGGTATTGGTGATGTGAAAGGCGAGATTAACCAAGTGAGGCCCGGCAGGGTCGAGGCCGTAGAATCGACAGTCCAACATGTGCGAAAGCCAGGTTAGCGGATGCCAGTTATTGGAATAATAGGAAGTAAAGGCCCACTTGATGGCATGCCAGGAAAAACCCTGTTGGATATCGAAATTTCCGATAATGTAGTTTCGGTCATCAAAGGCCACGAAAACGCAATTGGCAACGAACGCATAAGCGGTGATGGTGATAACGGCAAGCAGAACACAGACGAGATATTTCAACCATTGCTTTCGATATATCTGATTCATGCGCGGTGAAAGAATAGGGGGGAAACTGAGCCCGAAAAAGAAGAAACCCGCCTTCGCTACGCTATGGCGCGGCAAGAGCGTTGAAGGGGAGAATTTAACCGCAAAGAACGCAAAGAGCACAAAGAAACACAGGGGAAATAAACACGGATCTATGGCGAATTGCGCCAATTTACGCGAAGGGATTCAACCGCAAAGAACGCAAAGAAATACAGGGTTGAAGGGTTGAAACGATTTTAAGTGCAACTAAACACGTGGTTTGGTGTTTGAATCTTTGGCCGAAAGGCTATAGCTTTATAAACGGAAATTGATGAAACGCAGCGGAAGAATTTTGCTTTGTTTTGCGTGCGGGATGGCGTTAAGCGCCGTTGTGCAGGCCAATAATGGTCCTAATGGTCCATCTCCGGCGAGCCCCTCTGCGAACGCCAACCAGAAGGGGGATATGGCGAGTAAAATTGAAGCTTTGAAAAAGAGACTTCACGCGAAGAACCCTGCGCCGAATTTTCCGGTTCCCGGCGGTTCCGCGCCCCGTGTTTTTCCGCCTGGTGTGGCTCCTGCAGCGCCATCCAATCGTGCCCAACCGGGCAGCGTTCCAAAGGACAATTCACAAGGCAATCCGTACACATCGATCGCTGCGCGGAATGTGTTTGGGTTGAACCCGCCGGCGCCGGCGGTAATTGACACGCCGCAAGGCCCGCCGCCACCGAAGATTACGTTGACCGGGATAACGACGATTTTTGGCCCGCGCGAGGCGCTGTACAAAGTATCCGGCGTGCCGCAACCGGGAAAGCCGCCGAAGGATGAGTCCTATATTTTGCAAGAAGGCCAGGGGCAGGATGACGTGGTGGTAGAGCGTATTGACGTGGACAAGGGCATCGTGACGTTTAATAACCATGGCCAAGTCCAGGACATTCTGCTGATGGCCGGGGTGGCTTCAGGCGGGAGTACGGGAACGAGCAGCGGTGGGGGCGGAGGTTTTCAACAACCCCAGGCAGGTTTCGGCGGACGGCAAGGCTATAATAACGCGCTACAGAATTTTCGGCAGCGTCTCCAGCAACAGCGCATGGGTAATCAAAACGGCAACAACCCGGCCGACAATAATTTCAATCCTTCGGGACAAAGCGGTTATAATAACGGTTATAACCAAAATAGTTCAATGCCCCAGCTTTCCTCTGATGATCAGGCCGCTCTCATAGCAGCACAGCATGCGCAGTTGCAGCAGGAAGGCAATCCCATGGCAAACCTTTTCCCGCCGACAAAATATGATCCTGAGGCTAATCAAGAGGCGGGAGTTTCAGGCACTGACTCAACTGGCGGGGCGAATCCGTCGCCGACTCCACTAGTCCGCAAGAACAACGGATTATTCTACCCCTCCTCAACCGCACCTCCTCCGACACCGTAAGTTTCAATGCCAAATTGGAATACTAATCATTCGTCACGATAATCTTAAGGGAGTCCTTCGTGGGATGAGAGGCCAAGGCAACAGCTTCGGCAGTTTTTTCCAAGGGGAAACGATGGGTAATCCATTTCCGCATATCGAATTGGCGCGAAAAGATGAGGCGGGCGACTTCGTCCTGGATGGTAAAATCGGCTGAGTAACTGCCGATGAGGTCTTTTTCATCCAAACACACGGAAGCGAGGTCCAAGGGAAAGTGATCCGTGACAGGCGAGACGCCTGTCCTACGAGCGGCACGTTTTGTGTGGGCGAAGAGGAGGACCTGGCCGCCACCGCGAATGAGTTGGATAGATTGCTGGACGGCATCATCGGACGGGACGGCGATGATGGCGGCGTCAAGGATGGTTGATGGTTGATGGTTGATCGTTGATGGGCGCGATTGGTTGTTAATATTGAGTGTCCATTTGGCGCCGAATTTTTTGGCGAGTTTGAGACGGGAGTCGAGGAGGTCGGTGGCCAGGACATTGACGCCGCGGAGTTTTAAAAGTTTTGTGAACATGAGGCCGATGGGACCCTGTCCAGCAACGAGGACGCGATCGCCGCGCAAGAGGTTGAGGCGATTGACGGCCTTGAGGACGGTATTGAGAGGCTCCAGCATGGCGGCTTCTTCGAACGTATTTTTTGACGGGATTTTGACAACGCCCGACAGCACGAAAGGCATGACGCGGACGTATTCGGCGTAACCGCCGCCGGCGGGCTCGAACCCGGCGGTAATGCCCGTGCGCTTGTAGGTGGCACACTGCGCAAAGGCGCGGTGACGGCAGAAATGACAGCGCATGCACGGAATATGATGGTGAAGGGCCACGCGATCGCCGACTTTCAAAATTATTGCCTGCCCGCCCTTTTGGGTCGGGCCGTTCAACCGAGCCGCGACCGTCGGGGAGCGGGAACCGTCCCGGTTACACGCCACATCGGCCATTCCCGCTTGCTTACGCGCGCGGCTCGGTTCAGTGCCGGTCCAAAGGGTCCGAACGGCGAGGCTGCTTTTGCCGCCGCCGATTTTAACGATGGTACCGGCGGTTTCGTGCCCGAAGATGCGCGGAGGTGTGACGAGTCCATAATGGATTTTTTTTATGTCGGTGGGGCAGACGCCACAAACGGCGACTTTGACGAGGAGTTCGTTTGGACCGATGGCCGGGACGGGGACGGCTTCGAGGCGCAGGTCATTGGCGCCACGATAAACAACGGCACGCATGGTTTTCGGAATGTCGAACATCGAAAAGATTTAAACAGGATGGAGAGCAAAGGCACGAAAAAATTCCCAGCAGGCACACAGCAAATCAAGTTTGCATGGAAGGGTTTCGCGAGATTATGATGGGAGCGGTGAAAGCCAAAATCATTTTGCCCATTGTTTTTGTGGTGGTGTTTGCGCTGTCGCGGATTCCAGATCCGTTTCTGCCGGGTTTCAGCGCGGCGTACGCGCTGGCGTTTTGCGCAGGGGTGTACCTGCGCGGGGCGATGGCCTGGTGGCTGCCGCTCGGAATCATGGTGGCCACCGATGTGGCCTTGAGCGTTTTTAAATATCACGTCAATCCATTGCAACCTGAACTGCTCCTGAATTACGCGATTTATGCGGGGTTGATTGCGATGGGCAAGTGGTTCACGAAACGGGCGGGTTTTTGGAAGCTGGTATGGGGCGGCACATTGGGGGCCCTGATTTTTTATTTCATGACAAATACCATCGCCTGGCTGCAGGACCCGCATTATGCGAAGACACTGGCGGGATGGATCCAGGCGCTGTTCACGGGATTGCCGGGCTGGCCGTCGTCGTGGGAGTTTTTCAGGAATACACTTTTGAGCGGGGCACTGTTCACGGCGCTATTTGCGGGTGCAGCAAAGGCGGCAGAAGAATCGCCGGCGGAAAAAACCGCGGGCGTGGCCGAGCCGGAGAACGCGGAGACAGCGGATGAGGCCGTGAAGGGATAAAGCTGCGGTTCCACTTGCCAGCGGTTCGTTTTCGAAGATAAGCTTTCGCATGGTTCATGTTGGCATTGGTTATGACGTCCACGCGCTGGTCGCGGGACGGAAACTGATTTTAGGCGGCGTTGACATTCCGCACGCGAAGGGCCTGGACGGCCACTCCGACGCTGACGCGCTGATGCACGCAATTTGCGATGCCATCCTGGGGGCGCTGGGTGAGGCGGACATCGGCCATTTTTTCCCCAACACAGACCCGCGCTGGAAAAACGCGCCGAGCAAAGTTTTTTTGGAAGAAGCAGCGAGGCAGGTTGTGAAACGCGGCGGGAAAATCGTGAATGTGGACGCGACGGTCATCGCGCAAGCGCCGAAAATTTTCCCCCATATCGCGGCGATGAAAAAGAACCTTGCCACGGTGCTCGGCGTGCCGGAGAAGAAAATCGGCGTGAAAGCAACGACGAATGAGGGATTGGGATTTGCCGGGCGCGAAGAAGGAATTGCGGCGATGGCGGTGGCGGGAGTGGACCTGCCGGAATGATTTATGCCCAAGGCCGAAATCAGCTGGAAACGCGTGACCGAGGAGGGCGTGAAATTGCAAGTGTACGTCCAGCGGATCGGGCGCGATTGGAAATTTTTCCAGCGTGAAAAACGGTTTGAGGTCTGGCAACCGGTACCGAACCCGCCATTGGAGGACTGGCTGGAATTGCTGGACGCGATGCAGCGGCTGATCACACGGCGGCGCTACCAGCCGGATGATGAAGTACGGTTGCGGAAACAGATTCGGGAACGATACCCGGAAGCGAACGTGTAACGATTCACAGGCGAGGTGGACGGGGAAACATTGACTGACAGGCCGTTTCGTGTTAATTGACCCTTCATGAAAAGAGCGACTTTTATGACAGGGATTTTATCCGGAATCATTTTTATTTCCGCGGCGACGACCGCGCGCGCCGAGGGGACAAATTCCGTGAGCGCGACGCCCCCCCAGCCCGACCTTCTGGCGACCTGCCCGGTTTCCGGCGACAAGCTTGGCGAGATGGGGAAGCCGTATGTTTTTGTTTACCAGGGGCAGGAGGTAAAGCTGTGCTGTCCCAGTTGCAAAGGGGATTTTGACAAAGACCCGGCGAAATATATGAAGATAATTCGCGCCGCGGATAAGAAACCGGCCAAATAAATTCCACCAAGACAGGCGAGCTTGCGTTGTTTTCCCGAACCCTAAAGAACTTTCGTCACTAAAATTTAACAAATCAAACGATTTCGTTTGTGCTATAAAGTTGCGCTTGTAGGAAGGAACCCTTTTAGTAGAATTAAAAAATGTCGCCGACAGGATAATGAAAACTTTTGCGGAACAGAATTTTCCCGGACGCCTGATGGCCGTTGAAGGACTCGACGGCTCGGGCAAGTCCACACAAATTTATCTCCTAAAACGCTGGCTGGAGGCGGAGGGAATCAAAGTCTATTTCAGCGAATGGAATTCTTCGGAGATCGTCAAATCCGCCACGAGCAAAGGCAAGAAGCGGGAGCTACTGACGCCGACGACATTCAGCCTGATTCACGCCACGGATTTTGCCGACCGGTATGAACGGCATTTGCTGCCGCTGTTGCGCGCAGGCTACCTGGTGCTGTGCGACCGCTATGTTTTTACGGCGTTCGCGCGGGACGTTGTCCGCGGCTGCCCGCCGGAATGGGTGCGCGGGAATTATAGTTTTGCGGCGCTGCCGGACATCACGTTGTTTTTCAAAACGGATTTGGAGGTTTCGCTCAACCGCATCCTCGAGGGACGGCCGAAGCTGAAATTTTTTGAAGCGGGCATGGATTTGCGGCTTTCGACGGACCCGTACGAAAGTTTCCGCATTTTCCAGGGGCGGATTCTGGAGCAATATATCGGGATGAGCGAAGAGTTCAAATTTGTGGTGATGGACGCGAATGAAAATGTCGAGAAACAGCAGTCCATCGTCCGCAAGCTGGTAAGCGACAAGATTGACCTGAAAAAATACCGGCGCCGCAGTCCCCTGCCCCTGCCCCCGGCATTTCAACCGGCAGAGGTGAAAGAGCACGAGGAGGACCTGGCCGCCGCATGAATAACGCGCAGACAAAGAAACCGTGCCGTTTCTTTTACGGCCATGGAATTCCGCGGGTGAAGCTGGAAGACCTGGCGGGAAAGTTAATCGTGGTGGAAGGCGCGGATGGTTCCGGACGCTCCACGCAAATCGCGCGGCTGGTGGATTGGCTGGAAACGGGCGGCCATCCCACCGTACAGGTGGGTTTGAAACGCTCGACGCTGGTCAGCAAGGAACTGGAACAGGCGCAGAAGGGAAATATTTTGAGCCGGACGACGTTGAGCCTTTTTTATGCGACGGATTTTGCGGACCAGTTGGAAAATATCATTTTGCCGGCGCTCAAGGCCGGGTTCATCGTGCTGGCGGACCGTTACATTTACACGCTGATGGCGCGCGATATGGTCCGCGGCATGGATGACGCGTGGCTCAAAAATCTCTATGGGATTTCAGTCATACCGGATGCCGTTTTTTATCTTTCCGTGCAGCCCCAGGAATTGGTGCAGCGCAACCTGGCAAAAAATGCGACATTGGACTATTGGGAAAGCGGGATGGACCTGGGTTTGTCGCGCGATATGTTTGATAGTTTCCTGAAATACCAGACGGCGATGCAGGGGGCATTTCGGAAACTGCAAAAGACGTACGGCTTCACCATCATCGACGGCAACCGGCCAGTCGGCTCCATCACTAAAGACCTGCGGAAGAAAATTCGCCTGGTGCTGGCCGAAAAACCGGCGACGGACTAAATCGCCGGCCCGTTGGTGGGCGCAGGCATTTGGACTGGTGTATTGGTCGAAGCCGGCGATTGGGCGGAAGGCGCGTTGGTGGATGGCGGGTGGTGCTGCTCCCGCATGAGCGTCTCAAATTTCTTTCTCTGTTCCGGTGTTAATACCTGCCGAATCTGGCCCCGGGTATCGCGCCAAATCAGTTGGAATTGGGGACCGACAAGCTTCCACAAATCGCGCGTATTCTGCTGGCCCTGGGAAATGATTTTTTGAATTTGTTTACGCTGTTCTTCTGACAGTTGCAGTTCATCGTTGAGTTGCTGGACAAATTGTTTGTTTAAAATTTGCGCGCGCAAGGGCCCCGGCATTTCGTTCGTCTCGCTGGTTGCCATCGGCGGCTTTGGTCCCGGTTCCATGACGTGACGAACCTGGGGTTGATGCTTGACGTGGTCCACAAGGAGTCCGCCGGTGATAACACCCGCGCCAAAAATCACGATGGTCGCGAGAATGACGTTCCAGGAATTCACTGGGCCTGGTCGCCCTGGTCAACGGAGGCCAAAAGCGTGGTTTCCAAATTCTGAGAGAGATCGTCGCTGGACCTGGCCGCCGGGCTGAAGAATGACCAGGCGCCACATAAGAGGGCGATAGCGGCGCAGGAAAGGGCGGCCTGCCACAAACTGCGCACCCATAAGGCGGCGGCATCGGTACGGGGCACTGCCGGGATCAGGGCCATGATCCGTTTTTCAAACGCATAGGGCACGCGGTCGTCCGGCGCGCCGGCGCGCGCGGCGGCAATCAATTTCTTCTGAAGTTCAGTCACGTTCATAATTTTTTAGACGGGTTGCCGGCTGGCATGGTTACATTAGAGATATTGGTCTTTGCCCAGTTTGGAAATGATTTTCCTCATTTCGGCCCGAGCGCGAAAGGCGCGGACTTTGACGAGCGGCACGGACCAGCCGGTGCGCCCGGCAATTTCCTTGACGGACAAGTCTTCAATTTCCAGCAAAGTAATGACGAGCCGGGCCTGGGGCGAAAGTTTTTCTAAAACACGATTGACAAGCAATTTAGCCGCGTCGGCATTCTCATGGGCGCTTTCCGGAGCAGTGACAAATTTTTGGAGCCAGTCGCTTTCCGATTCGCTCAAATCAGAAAAAGAGGATTCCCGATTGCGCTGGTGGCCGCGCAGAAAATCGTAACAGGTGCGAACGGTCATGCGCATGAGCCAATGCTCAAAGGGGGCTTCACCGCGAAAACTTTTTAATTTTTCAAACGCCTTGAGCCAGACCTCCTGGGCGATGTCCTCGACCTCGCTGTCACGGCGGGCATATCGGCGCGCGGTGGCGAAAACCCGGGGCGAATATTTCTGGACGAGCGGTTCGAAACTGGCCACGTCGCCCTGCAACACGGCAGCGATTAATTCCGCTTCGCTTCGTTCCATGCGCAAAAGTATGGAGAAAAGAACACCCAGGATGAAGCGTAATCAGGCATTAGCGGTCGTTCATCCCAAGCTCTGAATGGCGCTTTATTGGACCATTGGCAAATCATTTGTATCGCGCGGCAGGGGCGGCGGCAGTTTCATATGGGATTCCGGGGCCGGACCGGGAGCATCGGGAAAGTCCTGGGACCGCGCGGGCTGGAAATTTTTCAACTGCTTGACCTGGGCGGCGGAAAGCGGCGGCTGCATTTGGGAAAGGTCTTTGGCAAACATGACGGTCAATTCGGCTTCGGCTTTGGCCGATTGCTCAGCATATTGCCTCACGAGGTTTTCATCAAACTGCCCGCCGGTGATCTGGCTGAGCATGTTCTGACGCGCGGCGCGGAGCTGTTGCTCAAGCGGCCGCATTTGGTCGCGCTGCGCCTGGACAATTTGCCGCAACGACTGGCGCTGGTCATCGGTCAATACGCGGCCGAGGGCGGGAAAGAAGCGGTCCCCGGCGGCGTTGGCGGCATTAAAAGGTCCCTGCTGGGCCGAGGCCATGACGGCCAGGCCTGTCATCAGGAGAAACAAAAGGCATTGTAATTTTTTCATGGTACCCGCCGTTTTAGACGGAAAAGCGGGAACATGAGTTACGGTCAATGCCGGGTGATTTGGAGGGCGGCTTCGAGGTCTTGGGAAAATTGGGCCACGGCGTTAGTGATTTTTTGAGGTTGCCGGGCGAAGGAATCCAGCATGGAGTCGCGGCTTTCGGGCTTGCGGCGAATCATCTCCATGGCGGAGAGCATGAGGGCAATGTTATTGTTCACGTCATGGCGTAAATCGGTAAGTTTTTGCTTCAACTCACTGATTTGTTCCACGCTGAGAGTGACCGGTTCAGATGGCAACGACATCCGCCAAATTTCGTTCAAATCCGCTGGAAATCAAGCACGTAAAAGCAAAAAGCCGGAGGAAATTCTCCGGCTTTTTTTGAAAGACTGGCGGCTACCTACTCTCGCGGAAGCTATACAACCACTACCATCGGCCATGCAGTGTTTGACGGCCGTGTTCGGAATGGGAACGGGTCGGACCACTGCGGTAATGCCACCAAAAAGTGCTTGCGCACGGCCACCGCGGCTTGCGGCGCAGAAAACGTTACCGTGCATTGTTAAAGATCGTATCCGGAACGGATCCGGCGATTCTCTGAAAACTACACACAGGGGAAAAAAGGAGTGGAGCGACCACAATTCGCGAGTTGAAATTGCATTTCCTAAAAAGGAAAAAGCAATCAAGCCGCACGACCGATTAGTACTGGTCAACTAAACCCCTCGCGGAACTTACATTCCCAGCCTATCAAACGGGTAGTCTGCCCGTGGTCTTCAGGTGCCTTGCGGCACGGGAAACATTATCTTGGGAGGAGCTTGGCGCTTAGATGCTTTCAGCGCTTATCTCTTCCGCACATGGCTACGCAGCGATGCCCCTGACGGAACAACTGCCACACCAGAAGTGCGTCTAACCCGGTCCTCTCGTACTAAGGTTAGAACCCCTCAAGTTTCCTTCGCCCACAGTGGATAAGGACCGAACTGTCTCACGACGTTCTGAACCCAGCTCGCGTGCCGCTTTAACCGGCGAACAGCCGGACCCTTGGGACCTTCTCCAGCCCCAGGATGCGACGAGCCGACATCGAGGTGCCAAACCGGATCGTCGATATGAACTCTTGGATCCGATCAGCCTGTTATCCCTAGCGTACCTTTTGTCCGATGAGCGACGGCAATTCCACATTAAACCGTCGGATCATTTGGGCCTGCTTTCGCATCTGCTCGACTTGTGGGTCTCACAGTCAACCTGGTTTATAGCCATACCCTCGACGCACGGTTGCCAACCGTGCTGAACCAAGCTTAGCGCTCCTCCGTTACCTTTTGGGAGGAAACCGCCCCAGTCAAACTGACCCGCACGCACTGTCCCCCATCTGGATGACAGAATGAGGTTAGAATCCTAATTATTCAAGAGTGGTGTTTCACATTGCGACTCCATGCCAACCGAAGCCGGCACTTCAAAGTCTCCCACCTACGCTAAGCATAAATAACCAGAACACAATACGAGCTTACAGTAAAGGTGCATAGGGTCTTTCCGTCCTACTGCGGGCAGGCGGCATCTTCACCGCCGTTACAGTTTCGCCGAGATCCTCTCCGAGACAGTCGTTCAGTCGTTACAAGATTCGTGCAGGTCGGAACTTACCCGACAAGGAATTTCGCTACCTTAGGACCGTTATAGTTACGGCCGACATTCACGGGGACTTAAAGACCGAGCTTCGCCTTGCGGCTAACAAAATCTCTTAATCTTTCCGCATTGGTCACTTGTCACTCCCTATACGTCGTCTTCACGACTTTGCAGAGAGCTGTGTTTTTGTTAAACAGTCGCTAAACGCAATTTACTGTGGCTCACCGAAGTGAGCACCTCTTTTCCCGAAGTTACGAGGCTAATGTGCCGAGTTCCTTAGAGAGGTTTCTCTCGCGCGCCTGAGTGCGCTTACACTCACCCACCTGTGTCGGTTTACGGTACGGACCGCGTCGGGAACAATTGGAAACTTTTCTAGGCACAGTGATCCACCAATACGCTTCGGCCGAAGCCTAAGCTCAGCATTCGATTGCCTAGTTGATGTGTCTCCATGCGTCATCTCCAATCTTAACCTAGCGGGCGCAGGAATATTTAACCTGCTGTGCATCGATTACGCCTTACGGCCTCATCTTAGCATCCGGCTAACCCTGGGAGGACGAACCTGGCCCAGGAAACCTTGGGTTTACGGCGAGCAGGATTCTAACCTGCTTTATCGCTACTCGTGTCTGCATTCTCACTAATCGTCGCTCCACAGTCCGTTTCCGTTCTGCTTCGATGCAACGATTACGCTCTCCTACCACTCCACCCTGACGAATCAGGATGGAATCCATAGCTTCGGTATGTGATTTAATCGCCAATCATTTTCGGCGCGACCTCGCTCGATGAGTCAGCTATTACGCACTGTTTAAATGATGGCTGCCTCTAAGCCAACATCCTCACTGTCTAAGCAAAGTCACATCCTTTCCACTTAATCACATTTAGGCACCTTAGCTGATGGTCTGGGCTGTTGCCCTCTCGGCTACGAAGCTTATCCCTCGCAGCCTGATTGCTGTGATACTGAGACCAGCGGAATTCGGAGTTTGATTGGTTTTGGCAGCCTGGTGGGGCCCCTAAGCCATTCAGTGCTCTACCTCCGCTGGGTACTTCCACAACACTCGCCCTCAAGCGATTTCGGAGAGAACCAGCTATCACGGGGTTTGATTAGTCTTTCGCTCCTACTCTCAAGTCATCTCAGGATTTTTCAACATCCACGAGTTCGGTCCTTCATTTGGTGTTACCCAAACTTCAACCTGCTCAAGAGTAGATCACCTCCGCTTCGGGTCTATTACCAACGACTGGTCGCGCTATTCGCACTCGGTTTCCCTTCGCCTCCAGTTCAAAGAACTTTAGGCTGGCCATTGATAATAACTCGCAGACTCATTATGCAAAAGGCAAGCTGTCACCACTTGCGTGGCTCCAACACATTGTAGGCATATGGTTTCAGGTTCTATTTCACTCCGCTAACAGCGGTTCTTTTTACCTTTCCCTCGCGGTACTGGTTCACTATCGGTTGCCGGGTAGTATTTAGCCTTATCCGGTGGTCCGGACGGATTCACACAGAGTTTCACGTGCACCGTGTTACTTGGGATACCTCTAGAGGAGCTTGAGCTTTCGCATACCCGACTTTCACGGTCTATGGTCCAACTTTCCAGAAGATTCTGCTGGCCCTCACTCTCTCACATTAAGGTCCCTCAACCCCGGGAAGACAAGTCCTCCCGGTTTAGGCTGTTCCGCTTTCGCTCGCCGCTACTGACGGAATCACTGTCGTTTTATTTTCCTGCGGTTACTGAGATGTTTCACTTCACCGCGTGTAGCTTTGCCGGACTATGAATTCATCCGGGCAATAATGCCGAATAAACGCCACTGGGTTGTCCCATTCGGAAATCCACGGATTAACGCCTGCTTGCGGCTCCCCGTGGCTTATCGCAACTTACTACGTCCTTCATCGCCTCCTGGCACCAAGGCATTCACCATAAGCCCTTAGTAGCTTGATCACAAAAGATACCATCGAATAAACGAT
>Ga0206887_10108_pt1 | contig 19136 bp, 14 predicted proteins | sample Alteio_BWOrgHeat_89_FD_153248 | JGI IMG/M metagenome (GOLD analysis project Ga0206887, IMG submission 153248) | Enriched cells from forest soil in Barre Woods Harvard Forest LTER site, Petersham, Massachusetts, United States - Alteio_BWOrgHeat_Nextera3 ...
ATTCTCGCTGCTCATGAAATCATGACCAGTCCTCCGGACAGGGACGATTTCGATTCTTCCAGGACTTTCCCTCGGACTCTCGCTGGCACCATGCAGCGTCTGATTGGTTTTGGCGAGGTAAATCGCGGTTGCGAGCTCGAGCGAGCCGCCGGGTTTTTGGCCAGTTCGGAAGATACTCCTGACGGGAGGGAAGAGCCGGATATCATGGAGAGGGATGGCTATTGACAAACCTCGCCCCCGTCCCGAGGTGCTGGTGCGCCGCCGTGTCCGCACCAGCACCTCGTTCTCGAACCCTATGCTTAAGGAGGTATCGAGCTATGCCTAGGGCTGAAAAGAATCCTTTAGCCATTTTTGGCATCGCCCCGGAACTTTTTTCGATCTATCCAGACGAGTTTATTCTTGAATTGGTAGAGGGGCGCTACAGATCACTTAGCCTCCTCTGTCACCCTGACAGCAATCAGAATGATTCTGATGCTCCGGTCGATCTTCAAGAGATCCAGGCAGCGATTCGTGAACTAAGAAATCGCCCGGTGTTTGATCAACGGAAAGCTCAGTACCTACGTCCTTACAAAAGGGAAGAACAAGAACACTTTGACAGGGAGGAAGAAGTACGGCTGGAAAGGGTAGCTTTGCGTGATGCTGAGCACGAGTTATCCTTTTTGTTGCGTAAGAGCTACTTTCCCCATACCATACCGCAAGCCAATGTTGATCAGGGCAGGGTGATAAGCATTTTTACTCTCAACCCTCCGCCTTGCCGCATCCTCCTAAACAAGGCGCATGTTTTTGCCAAAAGAAAAATTCCTGCCAAACTGCGGGCGGAATTGGTCTTGGAGGCAGATGGGCGGCTGACCATCTACAGGGTAGCGAAAGTAGAATTCTACGAACGAGACGGACTGCCCATCGGTGTGCCCCGAGGCTGGATAAACCTGCATGGCAGCGGACCTGACTATAGAAGCTATTACTGGCAGCGTCAGGAAGACACCGCTCAAGCTTTCCCGTACCGGCTGTTGGCAGGAACAGCCAAATTTGATTTTCCGAAAGGAGTGCATATCGCCCCCGCACTAGTTGGTGATGAGGCATTAGGACCCCCTTCCCTCACTATTTTCCATGAGGGTTTTAGCTGGGAGGATATCAGTCAGGAGGCAGAAAACTTCATACCTCACTGCTGGGGCTATCTAGTCTTCAGCCGCCTGGTGGAGAGTGCCCCTTACTTCTGGGTGATCGGCCCTGTCACAAGCATTGCGCTGATTTAGGATGGATGATCGGGGCAAGGAAGCCCTTTTCCAAAGGTATTGGACAAGCAGCTTTAAGTGCTTTTTCGCTTTTTGCTCAAAAATTGACCGAAAACTCTTTCAAACCGAACTTTTCTCGACTTGAAATTAATAGTCTAGTACCATTGCCGTGCATCAATTAAAAAGAGACTCTACTACAATATGTAACAGCAACCGGGAATTTAGAAAGTGGCATGGAGACTTGCTGTGCAGTAAGAAAGGGGGCAGTGAAAATTCTTTTCGGCTGCCCCCTTGAGGTTATGGCGATATTGGCGACTTGGCCAATTAAATGTATTGGGCAAGCGTGAATGTCATGTCATCACCGCCATCTCCGTCGAGGAATTGATTGACCAACCAGTCTCGTTTTTCTTCGAGCGTCCATTCTTGCGCTAGGACCCATGAGAGGTGGGCGGTGCCGAGGCAATTGATCAGCCCGTCCGTGCAGGTAACAATAATATCGCCGGGCTCCACCTGCACTCGATTGTAATCGAAGCGAGGATCGAGTGGTATCTTACCTAAATAAGACTCGAGATAGCACTGCCAACCGGGGGGTGGATCGAGTCCTTTGAGCTTAGCAAAACCTGCCCAGTCGTGATCAATCGTAAACTGTTCAAGTCCTCTCTTTAAGCTGAAACGCAGTGCCGGTGAATCACCGCAATGTACGGTATGAACTGTGTCATTGATGTACAGGGCCATAATTGCCGTGGTTCCCGATTCCCACCAAGCACGATTGGGCAATTTCAGCTTATAGACAGCCTGGTGAGCGGCCGTGAATACCGAGCGACCCCAGTTTTTGATGTATCTGGAGCCAGTGCGTTTTGGTGGGCAATGCTCCCAGAAATAGGATAGAGCTGCACCTCCTGCCCGGGACATGCGGTCAGCCTCAGGCCTACCTCCCATGCCATCAAGAACGAGGGTGCAGTGCGTGGCAATTCCCTTTACAGTTATTGGCTCTAGAATTTCCAGCCAATCTTCGTTTACTTTGTTGGGTCGTTGGGTGACATTGCCTTTTTCGGTGGCGCCGACAATCTTCCACTGGTGCTTTCGCTGATGACGCCTCAGGCGAAGCAGCATGGCTTGTTCCTTTCTCAAGAGGACGCCGTGATACGCTGCAAAGATCACGGCGTCCTCTTTGGAATAGGGTGCTCAGGGCTGTGGGTGGCGGTAGCGCTCTGCATACACCGGAGGCAGCGGCCGTTCCACTAAAGTTGAGTCGATCGAGCTGTTCATTGCTCGCAGAAATAACCGCCGCAATTTGGGCGACGCATTGATTTGATCAAGAATCTGGTGCAGCATCTTGGCAAAGTCCACGATTGTTTCTATCTCTGGCTTGACGAAGATGTTGCGAGCGGCGATCGTCTTTGCCCGATGACACTGATCGTAGAACGCCCAGAATAAAACACTATTTTCCCGGCGCTGATACCATGTTTGTACCCTTTTGAGTACTAAACGCAGGGCAACGAAAGAGACCATACCGCAGAGATAAGCCCACGCCGAATCCTCAGGCAGGCACCAGCGCAGCAGGTCTAGTCCATTTTTGGCAACTTCGAGGGAGAGCTTGCCGAAATCGCCCAGGATCTCAGGCAGATCGTCGAGGAAGTCCATAGATACCTCCCTTGGATGTTTTGGGCTTGGGATGTTTCAGCACTCTGAGGGCAAATCTCTCACGGCTAGCTTTTGAAGCAAGAAAAAAAATTCCAAGCGCTGGTTTTTGGATTTTGAAGAGAGTTGAGGCTTTTGAAGAACAAGAGAAATTCTGAACATTCTTAGGTTGACTAGAGCTGGTCGTTATGTCAAGTTTGCTCAAGGAATTTATTGACAAGTAAATAAGCGATTATTTCGGATATTGAAAAGCGAAAATCTTGTAAACCATTTCTTTATTATTTGCTTTTGAATATTAAAAACGCTACGCACAGACTGCTAAGCTAGCGAGATATCTTCCTCTTGAATGGGCAACTTATGATCGTTTCCTTATTTTTTTGCCTACTTTCCATTCCAGAAATTAGATTGGTTGTATGGGAGACGTATTTTAGTTTTCGTCTGTCCGAAGAGTTTGGTGAAGGGATTTGGATAAATCGCCCTGTACCGCAATTGGTAAATAATTGGAGTCGAAGGATTGAAAAATGAGTAAAGCTGTAGGAATTGATTTAGGAACAACCAACTCGGTAGTGGCAGTGATGGAAGGTGGCAAGCCGACGGTAATTGCTAATAGCGAAGGTTCGCGCACTACTCCGTCTGTTGTAGCCTTTACAAAAACTGGGGAGCGTTTGGTAGGACAGCTTGCCCGTCGTCAGGCGGTGGTCAATCCTCAAAACACTGTTTATTCAATTAAGCGCTTTATTGGCCGTCGGTTTGATGAAGTTTCTTCAGAACGATTGCTTGTTTCTTATAAAGTAAAAGAAGGTACCGATGGTGGTTGCAAGATCGTGGTTCAGGGCAAGGAATATAGCCCTGAAGAGATCTCAGCAATGATTTTGCGTAAGCTCAAGGAAGATGCTGAAAAATATCTAGGAGAAAAGGTCACCGCTGCTGTCATTACTATACCGGCTTATTTCAATGACTCGCAACGGCAAGCAACAAAAAATGCAGGGACAATTGCTGGGCTTGATGTACTGCGTATTATCAATGAACCAACAGCAGCAGCCTTAGCCTACGGCATAGATAAAAAGCAAAACGAAACTATTCTCGTTTTTGACTTGGGTGGTGGTACTTTTGACGTGTCCATTTTGGAAGTGGGCGACGGAGTTTTTGAAGTTAAAGCCACTAATGGTGATACACACTTAGGTGGCGATGATTTTGACCATGTAATTGTTGATTGGGCCGCAGATGAGTTTAAAAAGCTGGAAGGGATTGATTTACGAAAAGATCCGCAAGCTTTGCAACGCCTTACCGAAGCAGCGGAGAAAGCAAAAATCGAGTTATCTTCTGTGATCGAAGTAACCATGTCTTTGCCATTTATAACTGCTAATGAGACTGGTCCGAAGCACCTTGATCTTAGATTGACTCGAGCCAAGTTCGACGAATTAACCAGACATCTTGTAGAGCGTTGCCGTGGGCCTGTCGAACAAGCTTTGAAAGATGCCAAATTAACCTATCAAGACATTGAGGAAGTTGTTCTTGTTGGTGGTTCTACTCGCATCCCTGCTGTCCAAGACCTGGTCAAAAGTTTGACTGGCGGCAAAAATCCTAATCAAAGTGTTAACCCAGATGAAGTAGTTGCGGTGGGAGCGGCTATTCAAGCTGGAGTATTGGCTGGCGAAGTGCGTGATGTGGTATTGCTGGACGTCACACCATTATCCCTCGGTATTGAAACCATGGGTGGTGTCTTCACGAAATTGGTTGAACGCAATACCACTATCCCTACTCATAAGTCAGAAATATTTTCCACGGCTGACGACAATCAGCCCGGAGTGGATGTGGCTGTTTACCAAGGTGAGCGCGCCATGGCCCGAGACAATAAGATGTTAGGAAACTTCAGGCTTGATGGGATCAAGCCTGCGCCTCGTGGTATGCCACGTATCGAAGTTTCTTTTGATATAGATGCTAATGGCATTGTCAATGTAAAAGCCCGTGATGAGGCTACCGGTAAAGAACAAAAGATCACGATTACGGCATCAACCAATCTACAGAAAGATGATATTGAGCGGATGGTGAAAGAAGCAGAACTTCATTCTTCTGAAGACAAAAAGGTTAAAGAAGCTGCCGATGCTCGTAACGAGGCAGACAGTCTTTGCTATATGGTTGAACACCAAATAAAAGAAATAGGTGAAGCTGTTAGCCCGACAACGAAATCGAAAGCAGAAATGCTAATTTCCGATTTACGGCAAAAAATAGAACAAAAAGCCGAGACTGAAGTTATAAAAAACTTGATGAATGATCTGCGTGGTATTCTTTCCACCATTCAACAAGAAGCATCGTCACGGCAACAGACTGCGGCTGGCGCTGGCAGTTCCCCATCGGGGAATGGGGCAAACGGTGGAGCCTCGAGCTCCACCGGCAGTACGTCCGGCAGCGACGATGTTATCGATGCTGAAGTAAAGAGTGCCGATTAGGATAAATCCGCTCCTCCGTTGGCGATTTTGCTGAAATATATGAGAGAATGATAGTTATGGAACCGCGCTAAGGTAGGGGCATAGCACTGCTATGCCCTCAGTTTCGATACTTATTTCTTGAATATTGGGAGCAACACACCGCGCCCCTAAAGGAACTGCCCATTGGTGCGGTTGATGGAATCAGGATGTTTGCGACTTTGTTAAGTGTGATATTACCAGTGGTGCTCAATCGTCTCTGAAAATTAAAAAAGAAACCAAGCGTAAAAAATCAAAACATAGAAATTATTGCAAACTATAAATGGTTGTCTAAAAGGAAAAAATAAACAAAGCAGAAGAAATGGGAGCCAGGGAAGGCTCCCTTTCCACTTCCGTCAAAGCCTGATCTACTCTACTTTTTTGTTTGGGCGGTTCCGGGTGTTCCCGCTTTCGGGGGCGCATCCTCAAGCGCCTCTTCCAGTCTGAGGGAAGTCACCAAGACCTCCTTGGATTCGGTTTCTGGATGGGTCAGTGACACCTCGTCGCCGGTAAGAAGGAATGCGGCGTCGGAATAAACTTGGCTGGTGACCACGAACGTGTGTTTCTTGTCACCAGCAAGCTTCAACCCGTACGTCGCAGTGGTCTTGTATGGTAACCACGCTCGGCGGGCGATGCGCCCGGTGGTGGTTACACCAGGCTGAGTGGCGCTGGACTCTCCCCCAGCCCAACGGTACCAGCCGATCCCGCATCCTAGCAGGAGTCCTACCAGCAACATTAACAACCCTTGACGCGCGGTAGCACTGGTGCGCCGAAGAATCCACCGGTAAAACATCCCGGCGATGCCTCGTCCCTTTCGCAAGCCTGCTGCGATTTTCTGATTCATTGCTTTCCTCGATTGGTTCCTGTCGACCTGCCGCGGTTGTTCATCCCATTCTGACTCAATCAAATCCCAATCACTCAGCTTGCGCAACAGGGGCGCACTGTCGTTGAGACAGAAGCAGCGAAGCCAGAATTCTGTGCGCCGTTGGCACCATGAGAGATGGGTGATGCCGTGGGCAAATTCTGGTTGACTGCAATTCTGAGCGAGAAAAACCCTGGAAATTGATTGAAGAGGAACGATAATTTCAGCTTTGCTGTTTAAGTCAAGGAAAAGCAAGCGTCTCTTTGCCCTGAAAGCAATGCCTACCGGTGGCTTAAGCGCCAAATAACCTGCCAAGTGATATTAATTCTTGACAAGTAGTCTTGTATAGCTAGCGCGAACCGGTCTTTTTAAGGAGTGAAAAGATTACGATCAGTTATCTGAAAAGCAAGATTCTTATCTATAGACGAGCTTACACATCTTGAAATCACTCGATTAATGTGGTGTTTTGACTACAAGGCAGAGCTACTACTTGCCGAGGTCACGGCAAAAGTTTGCTGTGAATCTTGATGAACATTAGTGATCGAGCGCTTTCAGCAATTGTCCCAACAAAATAAATAGCATTTAGTAACTTGACTACCGAGTAGGCAAAGAGCGAGAGTAGAACCCGTGTGTATCTCTCCTCATAAAACAACTAGGTCAAACCCAAATTCAACCCACATAAGCTCATTTCGAGATCTTTAACCCTTACAATCAGAGGGTAAGCTCTGAATAGCTATGAAGAAATAGCTTTGAAACGGACTTCACCAGCGTTGAATGGACTCATTGTCGGAGGACTGGTCATTTTCACAAGGAGGCATGATCGATGAGGGCCTGTGAAGCAGTCTCCAAGCAAGGAGAAAGAAGGGAGCATGGAGAGATGTCTCTGTTATTGTATTTTTCGTTAGAGAGTTATCCGGAGGGCACCGCATTGATTGTGGGTGAAGATGGCGGATTTGCCCACCGACTAGAAAGCCATCTTCGCGATCAGCATTTTCCATGCGTAATCTGGATTCCGGCAGTGCAGGTTGAGCAAGGAAGCAACGAGATTACCGCTCTGACGGCTTGTCCATTCGAGTTTCCCCTGGAAACGGCGGGAATTAGAGTCGTCTTTCTTCTCGCCGACGCGCCGCGTTGTAGTTGTATAAGGGGAAATTATTTCCGTAGCGCTGATTCCGTTCAAACGGTTGCTCACGCTTTCAGGATCCGGCAGATCCGTTGTGTGGGCATCAGCGCTGATCCGGTTCAACGAGGAACACTAAGAGATGCAGGATGCTTCCCCGTTCTCAATCGAGAAACTGCGCTCCAGATTGACTGGCCTAAACGGCTCAGAAGGAAATAGGGACAACAACACTCTGCAGGATGTGGTTGTGTCTGTGATTGCGGAGCGATTGGGGATGGAGTTGAGTAAGTTCCCTGATGGTGGCGATTACCAAACTGAAGGAGCTGCCGCCAGTTTTTTCCTCGGAACAGGTAAATGAACTATTGTGCCCAGAATCCCCAGACTGACGAAGCTGCAGTTGTGCGGGGAATCAAATAGGCACGAGTGAGCATCAGAAATGGTGCTCACTCGCTGCCAGTTTTTTACATGGTTCAAAAATTGACCTTAAATCCAACGAGGCTTCTGCAAATTTTCTTTTTCTACTGTGGCACCGCATATAGTATCATAGACTAAATGTATAAAATGACGGGTGTGGAGGCGGATTGCATCCGCCCAGGATAGATTCGATTTCTTGGGTTCGAAATCTTTGTCTAGGGGCGATGCGTCGCCTGTTATGGTCGATTGTCTAGATTGGGAAAAGTACAAAAAGCTAAAAAAGTTGAAAAAATGCATAAAATTGTTTTGAGAAAGTGTCAGAAAAGGGTCTTCAACAGAGAAATGGAATCTCTGTTGAAGACCCCTGCTTGCACCAGTGGTGGTTAGGTGGCTGTCCGTCTTTCATCGAGTAAATCGGCGAAGAGTGGACCCAGAAGGACTCATGAGGGAGTATTGAGCTCCCTCATCGCGTAGTGAGCGGCCCCATAAAGAGCCGTGTCCACTGACCTGATGAGGAAAACGGGTATCCGAGTGAGAATGGGGTTGGAACCACCAAGCCCGAGCCGTCCTTTCTGTACGAATGCTGGCATGAACCATTTTCGGATTAATGGCTCGATTTGGGGAGCAATTCCTCCTGAAAGATAAGCGCCCTTGGAAAGATTATCCAGGGACAGGTTTGCTGTGACGGCAGCATAACACTCTACAAAAATTCGCATCACCTCGCAACAGAGAGCTTCGCCCCCCAGAGCGAATTCGGCGATCGTTGCTGGGCGGTTGTCGCTTTCATACACCCGACTGAATATGGCAAGATCGGGTGTACCTTTCTGTTGCGTCCTCTCTTGGTGGAGAAAACGGAAGATCTGCTCAATGCCGGGACCAGAAACTACTCGATCCCAACTGACGTGTCCGTAGGACTGGCTCAGATACTCCAGGAGCCGCCTCTGCTCCGCGCCATTTGGGCCGAAATCGCTGTGGCACAATTCACTGGGATCGGCAATGTACTCGCTCTGCCGCCGCTCGTAACGAATCCGCGCCAGTCCTAATCCAGTGCCGGCGCCAGCTACGCAACGGTTGCCCAGGGTGCAAGGGACTTCCGGGTTGAGTTGGACAAGGTCCTCCGGGCCGAGTGATTCAATGCCTTCACCCGTAGCCAGGCAATCATTCAGAAGGAAGCCGCGCGCGCAGCCTAACCTTTTAGCTAGATCCTGGCCACGTAGCCCAACCAGTCCTGCAGGAAGGTTGGCACCGGCATCGAAATGGTTGTCTTCTACAGGGCCAGCAATGCCCAGAGCGAACACACTGATTGGGGCGCGGATCATCCTGCTAGCAGTGCTCTTGAATTGTCGAAAAATTCGCACGAGTTCGGATTGATCTGAGATCGTAACTGTCGGGACATCCAGCTCGTGGTGCGTCCGTGTGTATTGCCCGGTTGTAAGATCGTGGGCAATAATGGTCCCCCGCAGTTTTATCTCCCCAAGATCGCCGACGAGGAAGTGAATCTTGTTGCTAGAATCGCTCATGGCTGATTCTCCTCAGATGACCTGAGAAAATGAAAATGGCGCCCACTCGCGGTGAGCAAGCGCCTAGGTTTCCGTTGCCATCAGGGACAGTTGTGCCTAAAGCAACAACCTTCCTGCTTTGTTGCAAATAACATCCTCATGAAGGAGGCGTTCGTAGTCGTGCCGGATTCTCTAGCTCCCTTATTTTTTGCGAGCGGGCAGCTCCTTGAGAGGTTTGGGCTTTGTCACGTTTGCCCCGGCAGGGTACCAGAAGTTGATTGTTCCCTGAGGTGGCGCGTGTTCCGGCGTTCCCTCTTCTGGTAATGTGTACACGAAAAACCCGCCTTGCATGCTGCCCCGATCCGTCTCGAATAAGAATGGGATTCTGACTGAGCGCCGCTCAGTAGCGTCGAGAGTCACCTCGAAGCTAGCAAACTCACTCTCTATTGTTTGCAGAGAAACCCTTGTCTCCTGCAAGTCCTGGGTTGTAAAACCTAGTTCCAACAGCTCTATTGAGCTCAAATCCATGTCGTTCGCGAGGCGAGCCCCTTTCCTGCGCAGATCAGCCAATTTGATCAGCGCTTGCACTCGGCTCCAGAGCATGTGGTGTAGGAGTGGGACTAGCCGATTGGCGCTCTCCAAAGTGTACCTTTTGGGAGTCTTGGCGGTTGTGGTCGACGCAGTGTTCATCACATCCTCTCCTCTTTGGTGAAGGACTGGATTCAAGGAACCGAAGCAAGTAAACGCAGGTGGACCCGAAAGCTCCAATTAATTGGATATCTTGTTTGGCGAATTCAGTATGAGACGGTTGTTAGTAGGCAGTAGGTGTTTTAGAGACTATCAAAAGTAGGTAGAACCAACTTACAGTTCTTATTGATATTCTTAACTACTTCTTTGCAATTAGATTGCCAAATATTGAGAAGCTTAAGACACTCAGTGGAGCGAAGGTCAACAGATTATTTGTCCATAGCTTGTGAATGTTTTCATCACGAAAAGCTAGCTTAGCCTTCATTATTTGTTTAAATCAGACCTAGCACAATTAAGCGAGCATCCGTTACTGATCGATTAGAAGGTATTTGCTTAGGGTAGTGCTGGTTCACAATTGATGATCTTATTAGGCTTTTGGTAAGACGAGTTTGGTCGAGTATCCGGTTTATGTCTTGAAGACGGGGAAAAATAATCATTCTTTGTGGGCAGCAATGAGGCGAGAAACGAAGATTATTTTGTCGTTTTGCGATCGGTTTCTGTTTTGATCTTCTTTTCCAGTTAGAAGAGGTTCTTCAATTTCAAAGCCCGCAGGAAAGTTACCCCAAGTGAAAATCTTATCGAGAACTTGGTAGGCTTTGCTTGTTTCTTGCTCGGAACGTAAGAATTGAAGCGGGCTTGCACTAGCGAGGCTAATAATTTGTTCTTCGCCCGGGACGGCGCCAAAGGTCATGCCGTTCAGATAGTATTTTTTGCCAACTAACAGCACAATTTTCTCTGGATAAGTGAAAGTCTGCCCTGACAGATAAAGATGGTTTACCTCAGGGGAAGGAAAAATCAGCTCAGGGGAACCGTTGTGTTTTTGATGGAGTAGGTAGACATAGCTTGGTTTTGAGACATTGATTGAAAGATGGATAGAGTCACCATTTCGAAATATCTTGTTCGAAGGTTGACTTTCCCAGGTGCCCTTAGCTAAGTTAGCTTGCTTAATCGAGAGAGAAAGCCAAGAATCTTGTGCCAGATAAATAAAAGGCTCACTTGCTAAATTAGGCTGAGGGAGGGCAACGAAAGCCGTGAAAAGACCAATAAGGATAATGACACTGCATATAGCTGAGACAAGAAGCCATCTGTGTGCACCAGATTTTAAATTAGGAGTGGAGATAAGTTGATACCGGCAACTTTGGCAAGAACGAGCAGAATGAAAACCGCTAGAACCACAGCGGGGGCAACTAATTGTTGCTACTTCGACACAACCTGTGAGTCGTTTGGCACTCGATGTTTTCGATACTCCCCGGGGGCGCAGGCTACCAGCCTGCTTTTCCGTGTCGGCCGGGGCAGGCAAGTTGCCTGCGCTCCCGGGAACAAGTATTCCAGCTGTTCCGAACTTACCGGCACTCCCGACAAGTTTCTGACTTGCATCGTCCGTATCACGAACTAGCAGCGAGAGCGAGGGCGGCGATGAGCCGTCTGCTGCGGAGCGGGGAATTAGAGGAGGAGGCGAAGGATGAGCCTCCGGAGCGAGTTTATCTAAATTATTGCCAGGCTCGTCCAGCATGAATGTCTGCCTGATGCTTCGAGTGAGGCGCTTAATAATGCCGGTTTCGTTAGCTGCTTCCAGACATTTTGTTATTGAATCTACCCACAGGCATTGTTGAAATGATTGTATAGACACATCGGTAGAAGAAGGAAGGCTACCAAGTTGCATGGCTACAACTAAGCCATCTTTAAAAATAGGGCTGCCAGTATGTTCTGGGAGCAAGCACAAATTATGGATAAGATGCCAGGAATCATAGGCATCGATTGCTCCAAGCAATTCGCCGTTTTTAACACCTATTTTATTGTAAGACGAGTGAATAATTAAGCTAGTCAATGATTCATGAGGAGCTAATGAGAGATGTATTCCTGTTGGTAAAGGAGAGGGACCATTGCTGCTACCAGACGAGTCCTTTTCAAGTTCAAGCCAGATGTTTTTAGCTTCTGTCAGTAAGCCCACCTCACAAAGTAGTGGCAAAATTTTGAAAACTGCATAGTGATCAAGGTTAACGAGATTCCAAAGTCGGTTGGCTGGAGTTAGACCGTCGCATACGCTCCACAGTGCTTTTGCTTGTTCTGAGATCTCTGCCGGTAACGTTTGAGTTTCGGCCTGATTATTTTGACGAATAAAACTGATACCAGCTCCACCTGCGGATTTTTGTAGACTTTCTAATTCATCTAATCTTCGGTATGCTTCCAGTAATAAGGTCTCAGTTGGATTTGTTATAGGATTTTCTGTAGGCCAGCTAGGTTTTTTTCTGGACTCAAAATAAAAAGAACCATTGAGCTTGTCGGCAATAATTTGATAGATTGCTTGCTCGTTAAACAGATGGCGATAGCGAGCAAATACGATGCGTCCTTCATCACAAAAAATTTGAGCTAAAGGACGATTTCTTTCATTAACAAGAATCAGCTCTCCCTTTTTCTTTGCATGAGTGAGTGTTTGCACGACAAGGGAAAAATCTATTTCACTGAGTGTACCGCTTAAGCCTTCTTTCGAGGTTATTGCTCGTAAGGAAAGTTCTTTGTCTAAACTAACGCGTTCAGCATTGCTTAAATCCTTTAATTTGTTCAAAAAAAGGATTGCACAATTATGTTTTTTGATAGCTGCAAAAGGTCCGGCATCTTTGTTCTCAATATTGAGCATGGTCATGCGGCGTTTAAAGAGCGGATGAAAAGCGATACGTTCTACTCCATAATGTTTGCCGCAAGCTTTGAAAGCTATTTCCAGGGCAGGTGTATGTTTACTGTAAATGGATACAGCTGCTGCTGTAGTAACAAGTTTATTGTCATCAATTAACCAGCCACTAGCAATGACGTCTCTTTCTGCAGAAGCACGATCAATAATCAGTGCCACTGAATTGGCAAAATATTGTATATTATCTGGCTCGCTCATTTACCTACGAATTACTGATGTTCTAAAGAGACATCGACGGCAAGAACGCCAGAAGGCTCTCTATAGACAACTGTGGTTATACCAGGTTCAACGTTATTTAAGGCATGAGCAACTTTAGTGGGCACAATATGACGCTTTGCTTTGCTTATATGAACGGGCTGAGCTACAGGTTCCTCCTTACTGGCTTTAACTTTTGCTGCAATCTTACTGGCAGAAGAAGAGATACCTGAAGTTTTTCCTCCTGAACTCACTTCAGGCAAAGCGCTAGGCTGTTTGTATGAAACAAGAATTTGACAGGGGATTAAATCTTTACTGCCTGAAGCAATGGTTGCGATTAATGGTGATGAACTGGCATCGGCAGGTGGTGAAAGATAGGCTTCAGTGTTAATAGGGGTGCGCGATAGGAGCAGTGAGATTTTTTCAATCCCAGGATTTTGATCGAATTTTAGAGAACCATCATTAGGTAAAATATAATCTTGGCCACGTTTTACCTGATTATCTTCTTGTCTTTGGGCATCAGGAAAAAGTACAGCTTGTTCACCACGGCTGCCGCTGCGTAAGACGATGTATGCATAACCATCAATATTCGGTTTTACATGGAAGCGGATTTGATCACCTGTGTGAAAAGTAGTTTTGTTGTTTATTTTGGAGATCTTGTTATTGCGGTGAAGTTCAATCCAGTACTGAACGCCAGTGTTCATGTTTTGTGATGGTTTTTCAAGTTGGGCAAAATACAAGCCTTTAGCGCCCTCATCTGTGTTGGCTAAGACCGAAGATGTAGCTGATACCATAATTGAACTAGCCAGAAGCCATTGTAGAGCCGATTTCATGATTTTTCTCCTCGTTTAATTTTGACGAAAACTAACATTGATAGTTGTATAAGGGACCTTTTCTGTTTGAAAACAAACTATGAAAAGTCGAAGTTTATCTTTCATTGCTTGTAGCATCAACAATTTCCCATTTTTCTGAGCAGGATTAGCTGTTTTTTCATTAGGTAAAAGGATAGACCAACCACTACTGGAAAGAAGTTTTTGATACCACTGAAAGGGCAGCCGGGGTTCGTTTTGGGTTTTGGTTATAGACGTAACAGTAGAACCTTTACTGTTAGTGGCTCGGACGAAATCTGTAGAGATGACCTTTTCACTGTATGTGGGCACGGGAAAATCAGCAGGTGCGCCTGTTAATTTCTCCATACCTTTGAGCGCAGTCAGTCCGCTTACAGGTTTTACCGACTGTCCTTGTGCAAACGCTGTTGAATTAGTGCAAAGGACTAGGAGGGCTAGGAGAGTAAGGCTGTGTTTCCAGAGCAATGATGCCTTTGTAGGGGTCGCTTTAGCGACCCGAGGGCAGATGCAATCCGCCCCTACAGAGCCGCCCCTTGCCGAGACGATGCAGCGCTTATATAGATATTGGTGGGAGCTATATCCCCAATCTTGAATTACTGTTTTGTGATTATCAAACATACACTTTCTCCTTTGAAAAATCTTTGAGAATATTATCAATAGACTATGGGGGACATATGCACATGCCAAATAAGTAGGCTGTGGTAGTGCGGTGCACAGTCATAGTGCCAAGGCAGCCACCATATCCGGTACCAGGTGTCCAGCGGCGATCGCCTGACAGAGTTGAAAATGTAGGGTATACCCAGTCGCCATAACAACCTAATTCTGTCCAACCTTGATTCGGGCAATCAAAGCCATCGACTTCCTCCGTTTCTAGTTGTTCATCTTGTCCATCTGGTTGGGTAAGTGTCCAGGCAGGAGCAGCAGCACTGGGGCTAATTAAGAGAGTGGCATTGCTAAGGGTGCTACTGGGGTAGATGATAAAATCTTGATCGTTATTATTTGTAGATATAGGCGTGGACTGAAGCAAGTTCATTAAATCTGTCGATTTATAACCAGGAAGTATTTCTTGCACTCTTTGTAGTAGGTAACTAAAAGCTCTTGAAGGAGCTGGCGGTGTAGGTGATTGCGAGAATAAGGCTGTAAAAAGAGATGGTGCAAATCCGTATTCGTTACCATCTACTTCTGTCCCAGATATATCTCCGCAAGGCAAGGGATAGACAGTACTGCTGTTAAACTGCGCGGACTGAAAGTTGTAACCATCTTGTTCCATAGGAATGAGATCAACTACCCATTGCAAGGTGTTGGCTTTTATTGTGACGCGGATAAACGATTGAGGCATGCACATCTTGAAATACAATTGAGGATGCGACATTACCCAGGACATAGATTGTTGGCTAGTACCGTTTGCTTGTCCGGCAAAACCATGTACAGAGAAAGCATTTGGTACGGGGGGAGTCCAAGCAATAGGATTGGTAGATTGGAGATTGGCATTAAAATTGCTATTGGCCACCAAATGTGTTTTCTCACCATTTTTAAATGGTACAAACCAGAAATCTTTACCAATAATGTTCATGTCTGTATAGCCTTTCAAATAGATATTGCCATCAGCTAGGGGGGCAGTTAAGGAAAGGCCGGCAGAATTAAAAGTGGATGGCAATTCATCCGGATAAATGGCAATATTACTCTCCTGCTGGCGATCGACAAGCGAAGTTTGCCAGCCATTATCTTGGATAACATCAACGTAAGATTTATTCCCGAGCATTCTTACCGAATTTGGTTGGGCAAGCTGTTTAAAAAAGTCATAAAGCTGGGTGGCATCAGTCAGCTTTTGAGCAAGGCGATCGCTTATTGATTTTGCTCCAAGTTGTAAGATTTCGGCATCGGCTGTGGAGAGAGCAGTGTTGGTGTTAGGCGCTTCTGATTCCATAGCACTTTCATTAATAGAGGCAAGCATGGCTTTTGCCCAAACTCTATTGATGTTGCACAGATTAAAATTGCCACTAGAATCTGCCACATCGTTGAATTGTTGTTCATAGGGAGTCTGAGCGGAAACGTTAATGGTTAGAGCCTCTTTTCCGACATTGAGGGCGCCAGCATCAACGGCATTGCGCGTTTCGCGCGATCCTCCCAGGAGCATAGACATATTGAAGAGAAAGATGCCAATGAGTACAAAAACAAAGGCTAGAGCGGCAACGAGAGCGAGCGTTGATCCCTTTTGCTGACGATAGACTGACATTACCTGCACCTCGTGACTATATTTTGCTTGTTTTGTATTGCTTGCTGAATTGAATTTCGAGCCGTTTTCATGTACCGATTGCTTACTACTTTCTTGGGAACTACCCAGCTGATTCTGAAATGAATCGGTTTATCACGAGATTTGCCCATCAAAAAGTTTATTAGCTGTTGGCATCATTGGGGTTTTCCAAAACACACTGACTGAAGAATTGAAAGGTCATGGGAGCGTTTAAGCCAGGGACGCCAGGAGCAAAGGGGATGGTGAGGAATGGACTTGCTATTATTGTGGTGCTAATGACAACATTTTTGTCTTGGACACCGCTTGATTCTGTTTGGCCATTTGTATAGGAAACAGAGGTTTGGGGGTCTCCTTGTAATTTTACAAACCGTCCCAGTCCTGTAGCTTTCCATTGTTGGGGAATTCCCCACATAATTATGCCAGCAGGATCATTGGCTTCTGATTTAGTTACTACAGCACATTGTCTGGCTTGTAAGTTGTTTAAGGTAAATCCAGAGCCGTAGATAAAGCCGATATTGATTAAGTCCAATAAAGGGAAGAAAAAGCCGATAAATAAAAGTCCAATAGCGGCAGAAAGCTCGGTAATTAAATAGCCGTTTGCTTGTCGCCTATGGTTTTGGCGGTTCAATAACCGTTTGCTGTTGATCCTTCTCATTTCCCTTCTCCTTTTCGAAGTTATTCGGTCCTCTGTTCCTCTCTACAGCCGTCCAAAACAAATTAGGAGGAGAAAGATTAAATAAGAGGGGAAAGCAGCTAGTCTAGAATTGCTAGGCAATCTTCTGCACTCCTTTAACAAATGCCCGATCTTCTTTAGTCAGTGGTTCCAGATACCTGGATTTTAGAACGCTTAAATAAGGAATTTTAAAGAAGCCTCTTAATACTTTGAGAGCCAACAATAATTTGGGTAGCTTTTGAGATGGCTGCTGTTACATATTGGGACTTGACGCGGCATTGCAGAGTTTGAGTTGTAGAAATATGAAAGTGATACTGCAGGCGGTGCCCAATCAGATCAAGAAAATAATTAAAACCGGCGAGGAACCAATCATATTTTTTTATCGAAGATGTGCCTTGTCCTAGATTGGGCAGAAGTGCTTTGCCAGAAGGCTTCTGCCCAATCTAGGACAACAAGATAATGCTTTTTCACTCTGCGAGCTTTTGGAGCAGTCCGGCCAGAGATTCTTCGCCGAGCTGCTTTAAAACTTTCAGAAAGTCTGGAATTACTGTGAAGAGAACTTCGGCAGAGAGAAGTCCCTGGTCAACAACTCCTAATGTCCCTTGCAGCTCCCTTACTGCCTTAATCACTTCTTGCAGCGAATCTGAGGGCTGATCATCGTCCAGGGCGGACATAGCACTCCGTAGACAGCTCTCACTCTTGTGCAGGAGCTCGGCCAGAGCTGCTGAGACGATGGAGATGTTCTCTGCATATTTTGCCATGAGCTCCAGTTCAGGTGGTATCCTTTCGGTTCTCTTCGTCTTCTGTTTGAGGCGGGCACCGATTTTCACGTTCTGCTTTGCCCTTCCCCCGTTCGCGCCCTGTGAAGGGTCATCCTCCGTTGCCTCTTGTCTGAAGCAAAAGATGGGGAAGGAAAGTGTCCCGGTAGCTGTCTCCTTGGCGATCTGTGCTAGAGCCTTAATGAATGCTCCTAAATAGGACGAAGAACTCGTTGCATTTGCGAAGAATTGCCTACGACGATCGTGCCCAGCTCCGCCAAGATGGGGAGATACGGACACAAAGCTACAGACTGCCTGCAAAGTGTTCAGGAGTGCCATAGCAAAAGCTGCAGCATCAAAGTGTTGTAGGGCGGTGAAACAAGTTTCTGTCATTACATCCTTTGTCCTTGCCCGACAATATGGTTCTGCAGTATGCAAAATGGCGGACTTTCTTACCAGGCGGAAATTCCCGTCCAGCACGCTTGTCATTTCCTCGAATCGATCACCGATGTGTTGTTCCGGTGTTCTGTGGTCTGGGGCAACGGCAACACCCATGGCAGTGAGCCGCAGACAAACTTGGCCGGTGATCTCCTGACAGAGAATCAGTCTCTGGATGGGGTTTCTTGCGAATTTGGTCTGCATGGCTTTCTCTCTCTTTGGGTTCAGGCAACTGTGTTTTCCCTCGCTTGACGTTAAGCAAAGGATAGGAGTGGTAGCAGTATCTAGGGTGTCTCGAAGTGCACCGGACTCAGTCCGGTGCTCGGTTGTCTTTTGTGGGATCCTCTCACATCGCCTTGAAGCGCCTGAAGAAATCTGTCTCCGCCTCTGTCCGATCGGTCCTGGCGCCGATCTGTTCGCATGCCGTCCTCACTCGATCGATCAACTTGTTCCACATGGGACACCTCTTCGCAGGTTGGAGACTCGGGAGAAAATCTGATACAAACCTCACCCACAGGTAGAGCTGGGTGAAAGTTGCATTGGTGATTGGCTGTTTGTCTCTCGTGGATTACTTTTTTAGAAGCTAGTGCATGGTGAATGCCAATAATCTGACAAATTCCCTAACGCCATAGCAAATGGACAAAACAATAGTGGATAAAGGAATTGAGCGAATCTTATCGGTAATTAAGCCGATGTCTACATTAATCTTGACAACAATAGTTAGTAACTCTAGCGCAAGGTATGTGATTAATCGGACAAGTGCTTAACGTTAGCACGAAGCTATGCAGACACCCCCCGGGGGCGCAGGCGTCCCGCCTGCTTCTGAAGCAAGAACCATAGTTGTTGGTTGCAAGCGAAATGCAGCCAAGTTGGCTGCGGTCCCCGGTTTCAGTCCAGCGACTTAGTCATGGACAGTCAAAGAAAGAGGCGATGCTTTATGCATCGCCTTCCTTCCTCTTCGCCAGCCTGAAGCAATGGGACTCATTAAAGAGTAGAGGGTACGCCCACAATGGCTTCTGTGTCTTTGGCTAGGAAAGTCAAAACGGTAGGTAAGCCTGGTATGGGTGCGGGGAGCTTAACGTTAATAGAGGTTGTTACCGTTACTTGTTGGGCCGATTGATAGTCAACCGGTGCTGCCAGGTTGGCAGCAGGTATCATTACTGAAGTATGGAAATTTGTTATGACATTTGTGGCAGCAGCACTGGCTGTGGCTGCATCTTGTTGATTGGCCGCAGCGCGGGCGGCATTGCGAGCTAGTGTGTCGTTGGCAGAATTAACTAAAACCAGAAAAACCACACCAA